>PVBE010931417.1_pt1 | contig 10720 bp, 7 predicted proteins | sample 1631181 | NCBI WGS metagenome assembly PVBE01 (sample SAMN08397723, study PRJNA350692) | Marine metagenome, whole genome shotgun sequencing project. | isolation source: water | place: Pacific Ocean | collected 2012-04 | reverse complement strand
TGGGGTCCAAATATACAGTTATAGAGGTTCAGCCTGTTGACATGTTCCCACATACAGAACATGTTGAGAATGTTGTTCTATTAAAGCTTAAGTAGGTAAATTGTAGTTTATTAATTCAAAACTTTAAAAAATGGCTTCAATAGTTAAAGTTGTAAAAGGTTTTCCCGGAACATTCTGGACTGCCAATATTATGGAATTATTTGAACGATTAGCCTGGTATGGTATTTTTGTTCCTCTTGCACTTTACCTTACCGGATCAACAGAAACAGGGGCTCTTGGGTTTACACAAGCTGAAAAAGGAACTCTCGTTGGCACAGTTGTGGCCATTCTGTATTTTTTACCTGTAATAACTGGGGCAATTGCTGATAAATTTGGTTATAAAAAGGTTTTAATGGTTTCATATTTTATAATGGCAACCGGTTATTATTTTATGGGACAGGTTACAACATATGGTGCTGTTTTTGCTGTGTTTATGTGGGTTGCTCTGGGTGCAGGTTTATTCAAACCAGTAATATCAGCTACTATAGGGAAGACGACAAATAAGGACAATTCGTCTATTGGTTTCGGGATATTTTATATGATTGTTAATATCGGTGGATTTCTGGGACCTGTTATTGCATCTAATTTAAGAGCAATAAGCTGGAATCTTGCTTTTACAATGTCGGCTATATGGATAATAGTGAATTTAATAGTAGTATTTTTCTTTTATAAGGAACCTGACAGAAAGAAAAACACTGAGCCACTCGGTAAATCAATTATTACAATACTTAGAAATATTTGGGTTTCTGTGAGTGATTTAAAACTTGCAGTTTTTCTAATAATAATTATTGGTTTTTGGACCGTTTACAACCAATTATTTTATACCCTGCCTGTTTTCATCGAGCAATGGGTTGATATTGAAGGATTGTATAGCTCAATTGCTTCATTCTGGGAGGGACTTGCAAATGCCATGGATACCCAGAAAAACGGCTCTGTTGCCCCTGAAATGTTAGTAAACCTTGGTGCCTTCTTTATTATTATTTTCCAAATATTTATATCAACCATGGTTATGAAAATGAGGCCTCTCAGAGCTATGATAGCAGGAATATTTGTTGTAACAATTGGCGCAACAATGTTTTTTATTACCAGAAATGGTTGGTTTCTAATTTTGTCAGTATTTATTTTTGCGGTTGGAGAAATGTCAAGTTCACCAAAGATAACAGAATACATGGCAAGGATAGCTCCTAAAGATAAAGTTGCATTATACATTGGCTGTTCTTTTCTGCCATTGGCAGGAGGGCATTTATTTGGAGGTTTAATATCTGGTGGAGTTTATCAAAAATTATCTGATAAAATAAGCTTTTTACAACAAGAAGTGGCTTCCAGAGGATTAAGTATACCAGATATTTCTGATAATTTTACTCAGAATGATTATGTTAACAAAGCGAGTGAACTAATGGGAATGAATGATGCGGGAATGACTGAATATTTGTGGAACTCATATAATCCATCTAAAATTTGGCTGGTAATGTTTAGTATTGGAATTATTTCCGTAATTGCCTTATTTTTGTACGATAAGTTATGGCTTTCGTCAAAATCAATACATTAGAATAATTTTTTTTTTAAGAATAATCGATTATGAAAAAAAATACTGGGTTAATTTTAATTCTCATAGCTATTAGTTTATTATTAACCAGGTGTGTGAAAGACCATAATAATGGCCCATGCGAGATAGTGTCTGACTTTTTTTTTTCAGGAATGATATTTGAAGATCAGATATGTTTGAATGATGGGAGAGATGGAGTTGGGATTAATTGTTCTTATGTATTAAAAGATAATTCTACAGAGATTGGTATGTACCGTTTCGGCCTCGACACATATCCTGTGTTCAGATTTGACACATGGATAACACTTGTTACACCTTATATTAATGTATTAAATTATGATCATGTTTGGGAATTGTTTGAACCAGGAATAAAATTATTTACCGACCCTGAATCAGTTAATGATAAACGATTTGATTTTGAATATACAGTAGTTAATTCTGTAATGGGTTCAGCTCCAATATTAATGTCATATTATTATACTATTTCTGGTGATCAGGCAGGATCTTCAATAAATATAATTGAAAGAAAAGAAACAGTTAGTTCAGATCCCGATTACAGGGAGATTGCCGTAAAGATGGTGATTAATTGCAAGCTTTACTCTTATAATAAAATATTACAAGGTGAATTAATAGATGCTGAAGCCAATTTGCTTCTTAAAATTCCGGTTTAATGCTGTAGAGATTGTAAATCTTTGAAATTATTAAACCTAATTTCTTAGACAGTATACTGAAAACTTCTACTTATTACATTTTTCTACAAGTTTTTCAATAGCTGAAACAATCATAAGTTCAACCTGTCCACGGGGATTCTTTGCCGCCTTTAACATTTCTTTACTTTCTACTATCCAAGATTCTTCAGCTTTCTCATCAACAGAAATTAACTCTGCAGCATGAAGTCCAATTTCAGCGATTAAGGATAGATCAGCTGATATGCTTCCAATCTCTCGTAATACTGGGTTAGCTCTTATTATATCTGACAATTTATTATGGTTTCCCATCCACATTCTGAGATCTTTAATCACACTTTCATAATTAATTTCACTATTGTCAGCTAAGAAAATACTTACCTTCTTTCTGAATTTTCTCGCCACCTCCTGATCAGGACGAGCAGCATCCACTATTCGGGTATAGGGACATAACTGGTTAATATCGCTCTGTGCATTTCTTGAATATCTCTTTACAGGTTCAAGTACATCAACCAATATCTTTAATGATGAAATTTCCCTACCTCCTGTAAGTCTTCTTAACATCATTGGGTAATTTTTCTCATGTGTAAGGCCATGTTCCTCTAGCTGAAAGTTGATTATCTTCATTCTTCTATACATATCGTCAACATCCCTTATAACTGATGGCGACCAATACCTTTCGGCAATCGCAGCGGTTCTGGGCCAAATTCTTGAATCAACAGTTTCCAGTGTAATTTGTTCACCCCACATTGTTGCTTCACCACCAAGAATCAACTTTTGTTGTTCAGCTGTCAAACTATGATTTTGCGGTAAAGGGTCGTTAAGGTAATGAAAGTCAGTTGGTTGAATAAGATCAATATAATAACCATTTGATAACATCGCCTGATAACCTTTAGTAGCGGCATCAATAAGTGCCTGGGTTCCTCTCCATGACTGAATTACAATGCTTTTTGGCATTTCCGGCTGAAGTATTTCTTCCCAACCCACCATTCTTTTACCATTCTTATTTAGGATCTCAAGTAATCTTCTGTTAAAATACGACTGAAGTTCATGGTTACTCTCCATATAGTTTTCAACCATAAATGCTTGTATCTCAGGATTGGCATCCCATTGTCTGCCATTATTTTCATCTCCGCCAATATGTATATATTCATCCGGAAATAATTTGCACATTTCTTCAAAAAATTTTCCAAGAAACTCATATGTACTTTCCTTTGTGGGATCCATCGTAGGATTCATTATACCCCATTCTCTTTCAATTGAATATGGTCCTGGTGCACTTGCAAGTTCTGGATAGCCAACAAACCATGAGCTTGCATGTCCTGGCATATCAAATTCAGGGACAACCCGTATTCCTCTATCAGATGCATATTTAACAATTTCCTTAATTTGTTCCTGAGTGTAATACATTCCATCAGAACCCAGTTCATGTAGTTTAGGATATTTTTTAGATTCTATTCTGAAACCCTGGTCCTCGGTAAGATGAAGGTGGAGTACATTAAGCTTTACTAATGCCATGCCATCGATATTCCTTAATATTACATCAACTGGAAGCCAATGCCTGCCCATGTCTATTAATAATCCTCTCCAGGTAAACCGGGGTTTATCTACAATTTTTACAGATGGAAAATAATATCCTTCATCATCTGCTTTTAATAATTGAAGAAGTGTTTCAGTTCCATGCAAAACTCCCATATCGGTTTTCGATGAGATATTAACACTTGTTGAGCTTATTTCAATTGTGTATGATTCATCTTCATTAATAATAAGGTTTCCCGGTCGACTACAATGAATTTGAATTGTAGCATCAGGAATATTATTTATTTCAGTTATTTTCTCATGTTTGGTAAATATTCCTGTTCTTCCATCCAACCTACGGATAAACCTGTCGGTACTGGAAAAGACTCTTTCCCCAGGATCTCCTGTGATATTAACTCTCAAATTTTCATTTATTCGGAATTTTCCTGTATTATATTTTATCTCAGAGGGATATGGCATGATATTGTTTTTTATTTGAGAATACCCCGATAAACCAATCAAAATGACTAAAACAATTAATAATCCCTTTTTCATAATTTGTACAATTTAAATTTGCAATTTATCATAGCTAATACATTCTAACTGGTTACTTTCTAACATCCGAAACTCAAAATCTTGAACTAGATACCTGACGCTTACAATTAGTATTGTTTACCAAAAATAAAACAATTTTTATCAAATTTTTGCTATTATTTTATATCTTTACAATCAACTGATTATATGTATTATAAATCAATCTGCTATGACTGAACTAAGCAAAGAGACTCTTGAAAGTTATAACTCTGAAATAGCAAAATATGAGTGGAAAGTTTTAACATTTCTTATCGCAGAGGATGTTGATATCAATTATCAGATTCTTGCTGAAGGTCTTAAAAAAACTAATGTAACAATTTATTGGGCAAAGAATGGTAAAGAGACCATTGAGTTATTCAATAAACACAAAGATATTAAACTCATTCTTACGGATCTTCAAATGCCTGAAATGGACGGATTTGAAGCTACCAGGAAAATGAGAGAAATAAATAATAAGATTCCAATTATTGCATATACAGCTTATGCTTATGAAGGAGTTTCTGAAAAAATACTTCTAGCAGGAGCAAATGAATGTCTCTTAAAACCCTTCGCAAATAAAAAACTTCTGAATACAATTCGTAAATATTTGTTTGTTACATAAATATCAGGCACCTGAAATTTCATTTTCTACTCATAAACCTTCCATGAAAACTTATAAACAAGATAAAACTGCTCCAAAGTCATTTTTTACAAAAATTCTAAATATTGTTGAAAGAGCTGGTAATGCCCTACCACATCCAGCAACACTTTTTTTACTATTTGCTCTGGCAGCCCTGGCTTTTTCATGGCTGGGTTCTATTCTTAATTGGGAGGCAATTCATCCAGGAACTAAGGAAGTTATTGAACCAGTGAACTTATTATCAAAAGATGGCCTGCACAGGATATTGCTGGATATGGTAAAGAATTTTACCAGTTTTGCTCCATTAGGGATTGTTCTTGTTGCTATGCTTGGAATAAGCATTGGAGAAAGCAGTGGTTTAATTGCTGCAGGTATTAGAACTTTGGTATTATCTGCACCTAAAAAACTTTTAACATTTTTTTTAGTTCTTGCTGGTATACTTTCCAATCTTGCCAGTGATGTTGGTTATGTTTTGCTGATACCATTGGGAGGAGTAATTTTCAGTTCAGTAGGCAGGCATCCTATTGTAGGTATGGCTGCAGCATTTGCTGGTGTATCGGGTGGTTTTAGTGCAAATCTTGTTCTGGGGACTATTGATCCACTTCTTGCCGGACTATCAGAGGAGGCTGCACATATCATTGATCCTGAGTATACAGTAAATCCGACAGCAAACTATTATTTTATGGTTGTTTCAACATTTATTGTTGCTATTACTGGAACATGGGTTACGGAAAAGCTAATTGCTCCACGATTTGCCAAATATGAAGGTGAGCAGCAGACTGAAATGATTCAACGACTTTCCAAAAAGGAGAAGAAAGGTTTACGAAATGCAATGTTTGTTTTATTGGGCCTAATTGGAATTACATTAATAGGTTTAGTGCCACAGAATGGAATTTTTCGGGGAAATGATGGTGGAATTCTTACATCACCGCTTATTAAGGGAGTTGTGTCTCTTTTGTTTCTTGGTTTTGCTGGTATGGGAATAACCTATGGTTTGACCATAGGAAAATATAAAAGTGATTCAGATGTGATAAAGGGAATGGGAGAGGGGATGAAGACCATGGCACTTTATATTGTTCTTGTATTTTTTGCTGCCCAGTTTGTTGCATATTTTAAATGGAGTAACCTGGGAATGATCTTCGCTATCAAAGGAGCAAATACTCTAATGTCAGCCAACCTGGGAATTATCCCATTAATGCTTTTGTTTATTGGATTTGCTGCCAGTATGAATATGCTTATGGGCTCAGCATCAGCTAAGTGGGCTATTATGGGACCTGTCCTTATTCCTATGTTTATGATAATGGGATATTCTCCAGAACTTTCCCAGGTGGTGTTCAGAATAGGAGATAGTGTTACTAATGTTATTAGCCCAATGATGAGTTTCTTTGCATTAATAATTGCTTTCTTCCAGAAATATGATAAAAAGGCAGGAATAGGAACCATTATTTCTACAATGCTACCATATTCAGTTGTTTTCTTTGTGGCCTGGACAATTCTCCTGATAATTTGGATAGTTATTGGCTTACCTCTTGGCCCAAATGCCGGACTATATTATAATATGTAGAGTACAGAAAATTTCATATAAACCTAACCAGATAAACTATGCATTACAGATTGTTTGTTACCGTTTTAATATTCTTTTTTGTTAATAATTTATTTTCCCAAAGCAATGAGAAGCAAATTGTATCTGCTGGTCTTATTGATCAGAGTATAAGCCTGGATGGATTACTAGATGAGCAGGAATGGAAATCAGCGGGAAAAATTTCTTCATTTAGAATGATTGAACCCGATGAAAATTCGGATCCTTCATTTTCCACAGTGGTTAGAATAATGGTAGACAAAAAAAATATTTACCTGGGTATTATTTGCAAAGACCCTAATCCTGATGGAATTGTTGCTTTTTCCAAAGCTCGTGATTCAAAACTTGAGAATGAAGATTACTTAAAGTTTGTTTTTGATACATATGGTGATGGACGTAGTGCATATATTTTTTCTATAAATCCTTTTGGAGCCCGGTATGATGCACTTGCAAGTAACAGGGGTGAGAGTGAAGATTCGAGCTGGGATGGAATTTGGGAGGCTAAGACTAAACTTCAGTCTGATGGATGGACCGCTGAAATAAGGATTCCTATAAACTCTCTTACCTTCCGCAAGGGTTTAAAAACCTGGGGCTTTAATGTGGAAAGACGGATACAACGATTGATAGAAGTTGATCGTTGGTCGGCAATTTCAAGAGATTATAAACTTGCGCAAACAATACATGCGGGACAATTGAATGACCTACCTGATTTTAATTTAGGGATCGGTCTGATGGTCAAAGGATCAACCATACTTGATATTAGTAAATCAGTTGAGAATCCTGGTAAAGTGAAATGGGACAACAGTTTGGATATTACCCAGAGAATTACACCTGACATTACTGCTCAGCTAACAATTAATACTGATTTTGCAGAGACTGAGGTAGATACGCGTAGAACTAATCTCACACGCTTTTCATTAATGTTTCCGGAGAAAAGACAGTTTTTTCTTGAAGGATCAGATATTTATGATTTTGGATTAGGGCTAGGGAGGGGTATGCTGGCCTTTCAAAGCCGGAAAATAGGACTTGTCGAAGGGCAGGCAATCCCACTTAAGGTTGGAGGAAAAGTAAATGGTAAGATTAAAAATACACAATTTGGTGCTCTTGTTACTGGTACTGGTCTGGTGAAAGATATTGTACCTTCATCTACAATGGGTGTTGTCAGAGTAAAACAAAATATTCTTAAAGAGTCTAATTTTGGGATGATAGGAATGATTGGTGATCCTATTGGCAGGGAAGATAGTTGGACAGCTGGTGTGGATTTCACCTACCAGAATTCTAAATTTATGGGAGATAAAAATTTTCTTGTTGGAGTCTGGGGATTAATGACTGGAAGAGCTGATCTGGAAGGAGATCGTTCTGCTGTTGGTATTAAGATTGATTACCCAAATGATTTATGGGATATTGCATTTAGTTATTACCGGTTGGGAGAATCATTTGATCCTTCACTCGGATTTATCCCAAGAAAAGGAATATCATATTATCGTTTTGGAGCCAATTATTTCCCACGCCCTGAAAAATGGAATATCCGTAAATTTATTTTCGAATCTTCTTTCTCTCTATATACTGATCTTAATAACCAATGGGAAAGTTATCAAATATTTACTGCACCAGTACATTTTGCTTTAGAAAGTGGTGACCGTTTTGAGTTTAATATTAATCCTACCGGAGAATTTCTAAAAGAATCTTTTGAGATTGCTGATGGAGTTACAATACCAACTGGAGGATATCACTATAACAGGTATCGTTTGGAACTGGACGGGGCCAGTAAGCGCAGAATCAATGGTAAGGCAACCTGGTGGTTTGGAGGTTTTTATGGTGGTAGTCTTGATCAGATTGAGCTAGAATTGAATTGGAGACCATTTAGTTTTCTTATTTTAGAAGCTAAATTTGAGCGAAATATTGGAAAACTTCCTCAGGGTGACTTTACACAAGACTTAATTGGAATGAGAGTTCAACTTAATATGAATTCTAACCTAAACCTTAGTTCATTTATTCAGTTTGATAATGAAAGTCAATCCTTTGGAACCAATAATCGCTTCCGCTGGACTTTTGCTCCAAGAGGAGAATTATTTATAGTTTACAATCACAATATGGCCAAAGCTATTGAGGAAAGGTTTTGGGTATATGATTCAAATCAGTTGATTGTAAAACTTGTTTACGGAATTGGGGTATAAGATTCAAAAAGCAAGATGCAAGTAACAGGTTATAAGTTATATGTTAGATGAGCTTGCTGCTCTCGGTTCCTAATTCTTAATGTCTTTCTATTACGGGGTGTAGCCACCGTTTAATATTTCCAGTCAATCTTTTTTCCATCAGGTGTATTTTTTGTAACCTGTTCAGCCATTTGGTTTATAAGATCGGCTCCTCTGGGACCCCAGCAATGTGGCTGCCTGAGGCCATATTCAATAACACCTTCATAATAAGGGAATTTTGTTTGTTCGAGAAATTCTTCAAGTAAAACAACAGCATTATTCAGATAATAGGAGTCCATATCTCCTGTATAAATGTGAAGTTTGCCTTTTAGCTTGGGTCCTAAAGTATTCCAATTGTCTTTCAGGTATTTATGAATATCCCATTTTTCCCATTCTTTTGCTACCTCTTTATCAATCACTCCAGTTTTTTTGTCCCAAACACGTTTCGGATATCCATCATCTCCTATCGGACTGTAAGCTGCCTCCCATATGTCCCATTGTCCACCTGAACGACTCTTATCACCAACAACAAGTTCAAAATGATTTTCATTACTCATGGTGGTTCGAATATTTCCATCAGTACCGCGTGTATTTGGTCTTTCAACTTTTACCCAATCATGTTCTGTATAATATGCATTCTCATCGTCATAAATATTTACAATTTGATGATAATGAAAATCCACGGGATCAGGACATAATGAATATGTCCCACCGAAAAAATCGGGATGAAAAACCTGCATCGCCAGTGATATCCACCCACCTGTTGACCCACCTGAGAGTATTCTTGCATATGGTTCTTTTATTATTCGAAATTGCTCTTCCACATGGGGTATAAGTTCCTTCATGATAGCATCGTCATAAGGACCAACATTTGGTGAGTTTACAACGTATGAATCATCATAAAATGGACAGGGATGCTGTAATGTTACTGCAATCATCCGAGGACTTTCATCAGATTTCCAAAAATCTGATGTACTGCTTCCTCCTCTTCTATTGGTATTCGCCTGAGTGGTTCCCTCTCTGAATCCATGTGGTGCTCTGGTGGAAAAATGCCCCTGTATGTAATTTACAGGATAATAAATATTAGGATGTTTATTATAATCTTTTGGTAATAAAATAGTAGCTCCAAGGTAAATTGGTTGTCCCCAAAAATCAGATAATAGTTTGCTTTTAATTTTAATTCTTTTTACCCATTCTGTATCCTTAAGTTCAGGTAACTGAGGAATGACATTATTGCAGCTAAGTTCTATATTCTGTGCTTTGCCAGGATCAATAAATATTTTTTTCACATCACTGTACATATTTCCTGGAGACCTTCTCCAGCTCTGACCCTCCCATTGGTCATTATGCATCCATAAAGTATGTCCGTCTGAACGCTTAAACTCTGTATAAACATTGATAAATGATTGAATATAATACTCTCCTGGAGGAATGTCTGATATGCTTTCCAATGGATGTCCAAATACCTTATAATCAATTGTCCCAAATTCTCCAGCTTTTAGTGAGAATACATTTTCACCCCAGAATGGTACACCTGTAAGTCCAATTTGTGATCTGGGCTCTATTCGGTTGTCTTTAGATATCATCACATAAACTCTTCCTGTGAGGTCTCCCTGAAAAGCATTTTCAGTGAAAGTTACCTTAAACTTCAGATCAGATTTTTGTGCCTCCTGACATCTAATAAAGGGACTTCCCCATAAAAAAATAAATAATGTGATTATCAATGCTTTGACGATTGAATTTAAGCTTCTCATATTATAATTGTTATTTTTCAATTTTCAATTATTTATACTTCCATTTCCAGCTTTGCTCTCCTGCTGGGGCATATTTTGTAATATGAGCTGAAAATTTCTCAAATAAGTCTTTTCCCCTGGGCATCCAGCAATGGCCTTCACCTCTCCCGTATTCAACAGTACCATCATAATATGGGAATTTTGTGCTTTC
>PVBE010916957.1_pt1 | contig 10720 bp, 9 predicted proteins | sample 1631181 | NCBI WGS metagenome assembly PVBE01 (sample SAMN08397723, study PRJNA350692) | Marine metagenome, whole genome shotgun sequencing project. | isolation source: water | place: Pacific Ocean | collected 2012-04 | reverse complement strand
GGCTGCACCTCGGGAGGAGGTTCCGGACATGTTGATCGACTGCACCGACTGCGCGATGCAGCGGCGAGGCGTCTAAGGACCTCGACGACCAGGAGCCGGGCCCGAGGTGGGTCGAGGCGCTCCGCCAGTTCGAACCCGAGGTTGTAGCCGTCAACGAGGACGGTCGAACATTCCGCGGTCATCAACCATTCGACGCCCTCTGCAGAATCGGGTCGTATCTTCCCCGGATACCGCAGCGGCTCGTCGCTCTGCGGGGCGTCGGCGCCATCGCTCAACTCAGGTCCGGGCCCGATAGCCACCGCCAGCGTCGCAATCACGTCGAGATGCTCTGCCAGGGTGTCGGCGTCGACCGATGGGGTCTCCAAAGCAACCGCGGCTCGATAGGCCGCTTCGGCCTCCGCCCGCTGACGTCGATCGACATGAGCCGCTTCGCGGACCGAACGAATCTCATCCCGGGTCTGAGACAGCTCGGATTCCAACTCTTCCACCCGCGCAACGTGGTCCCGCCCCACCTCCTCTAGTTGCTCTCCGAGCCGCCGTTTAGCTTCTCGCTCCTCTCGAATCGGCTCCTGCCGGGTGTGCTTTTCCTCTCGCACTTCGGCCTTGAGGCGTTCGCAGTCCTTGAGGGCTGTCTTGAGGCGACCTTCGAGTGATGCCACCTGCGCCGCGAAGGTATCGCGCTCTACCTCGAGCGCGCGAGCACCAATTGCCGCGACCCGTCCACCCAGCTCGAAAGCAGCAGCAGCCACATCAATGACCCAGCCATCATCGCGCTCCAGGAATCGATGCGAGGCAAACGAGGCATCGCCGGTGGTGGGCCTATCGCCTTTCCAGGCATCCATTGCCTTGGATCTGAGAAAGTCGTTTGTATCCAATTCGACCAGAAGCGACCACGCAAAGGGCGGTGGCAAGGTCCCATCCGAGTATCCGGCGACACGCTTCAACGTTGCCGGAATCTGGTCGGCTTCAAGATAGCGAAGAGCGTGACGTGTCGCCTCGATTGCACCACCCAACAACTGCTCCGGCCTAAATACCATGTGCCCAAGATACCGATCTAGCCTCACGTTATGCGCCAAATCGCCATGACCGTCAGCTTGCTGCTTATCGTCGCCGCCTGTTCCGGCGGCGGCACAGCAACAACGAGGACTACCTCCGAAGGTACAGTTGCCTCCACCACCAGCATCTATACCGACTCGGCTACACCAAACACACCAACTTCTCCGACCACCACCGCCACCACTACGGCTACGACCACTTCGAATACTCCACCCACCGCGCCCACGGGAGCCGGGGCCCAGGGCCTTGGTGATCCATACTTCCCCGATCTCGGCAACGGTGGATACGACGTGATCCATTACGACATCGAGATCGCGGTCGATCCCCAATCTGCCGCTCTCGATGCCATCACGACCATCAGCGCCGTCGCCGACGAATCTCTGGCGACATTCAACCTCGACCTGCTCGGGCTCGACGTGAGCTCTGTCACCGTCAATGACGCCGATGCTGCCTTTACACGCGAAGGCCCCGAACTACGCATCTCCCCTGAGGGCGGAATCATTGCCGGTACGGAGTTTTCGGTGAGCGTCGCCTATTCAGGTCGGCCCGAACTCATAAACCTCATCAGTGCAGGACTCCAGTTCGGCTGGATCCAGACGTCCGAAGAAATCTATGTCGTAGCCGAACCGGACGGAGCCAGGACCTGGTTTCCGTCCAATGACCACCCCAGCGATAAGGCGACTTTCACGTTCCGCATCACGGTGCCCAAACCCCTCATCGCAGCAGCCAATGGAGAGCTCGTGGAAACCATCGACAACGGTGATTCGCAGACCTTTGTTTGGCGACTGGATAGTCGTACCGCCACTTACCTTGCCACTCTGGTGGTTGGTGAGTACGACCGGGTGGAATCCGACACTCACGACGGCATCGTAATCCGGGACTACCTGCCGACCTCATTCAACGGCGTCCTCCCGCCGAGCTTTCAGGTCAGCGCCGATGCGATCGAATTCTTTTCGGAATGGTTCGGCCCCTATCCTTTCGATCGCTACGGTCACATCGTCGTCCACGACCTCGGCGGTGCCATGGAGACCCAGACGCTCGTTCTCATGGGAAGCCGAGCGCTGATCGACAGGATTGTCGTTCACGAACTGGCTCACCAGTGGTGGGGCGATTCTGTAACTCCCGCCACGTGGCAGGACATCTGGTTGAACGAGGGCTTTGCGACATTCTCTGAGTTCCTATGGATCGAGCACACCCAAGGTAGCCAGGCAATGGTCGACACGATCGAGGGACTGCACGACTCGCTGCGAGCCATCGACCATGCCGCGATTTTCGACCCCGGAGAGGCTGAACTGTTCGGTGCTGCGGTCTACTGGAGAGGAGGCATGACGCTCCACACCCTCCGACTCAGGGTCGGTGACGATGTCCTGAAGGAAATTCTCCATACCTACTTCGCGACCTTTTCCGACAGCAACGCTACAACCGGCAATTTCATCGGCATTGCCGAAGCCGTCTCCGGCCAGGATCTGTCGGAGCTGTTCGATAGTTGGCTGTTCTCCGAGACACTTCCCGACCTACCTTCCGGTTGAACCGCCGGTAACCTGCTTGGTCTGGACGTCACCTACTGGGCCTTCGGTCCCCAGTAGACCGGAGAGCGAGGTCGGCTGTAGAGCCGTTAGCCTGGCAACCTTCATGAAGATCAGAGTTCACCGAGAAGCGCGCCCCGGAGAACGTAGAGTCGCTCTCGTACCCAAGGCTGTCGCTACCCTCGTTGCCTCCGGACACGAAGTCGAAGTTCCTCCCGGAGCGGGGATCGAATCCGGCTTTTCGGATGCCGAATACGCTGATGCAGGAGCAACGGTCGGAGAACCGACGCCGTGTGATCTTGTTGTCGGGGTCGGGCCCATCCGCGCTGGGGAAGTGTCTGGGGCCGGGAGCGCACTTGGGTTCATGGACCCACTGGGGTCACCCCAGGAAATGCAGGCATTCGCCGATGCCGGAATCGCGGCATACGCGATGGAGTTCGTCCCACGCACAACACAAGCTCAGGTCATGGACGCCTTGAGTAGTCAGGCAACCGTCGCCGGCTACGAGTCCGTTCTCCTGAGCGCCACGGCGTCACCACGTTTCTTTCCAATGCTGATGACCGCCGCCGGGACAATCCGCCCGGCAAAGGTGCTAGTCCTCGGCGCCGGAGTCGCTGGTCTCCAAGCCATCGCCACCGCGCGACGCCTCGGTGCTGTCGTTTCCGGATATGACATTCGGCCCGCGGCGCGAGAACAGGTAGAGAGTCTCGGTGTCTCGTTTGTCGGTGGGCCCGTAATAGATGAGTCTGAGACAAGTGGTGGCTATGCAGCGGAAGTCGACGAGGAAACCAAAGCAGCTCAGCAACAGGCTCTTGCCACGGCAGTAGCTCAATCCGACGTCGTGATTACGACCGCCCAGGTTCCCGGACGAAAAGCTCCCATCCTCATCACCGCGTCAATGGTTGGAACAATGAAGCCCGGGGCATTGGTCGTCGACCTTGCGGCTTCGACCGGCGGTAACTGCGAGCTCACTCGGGCGGGTGAGATCGTGGATCATGGCGGTGTCCGGGTTCATGGCCCACTCGATCTCGAATCGCGCACCGCCGGACACGCCAGCGAGATGTACAGCAGGAATGTGACCGCTCTCATCGAGCACCTCTTCGGTGAAGACGGCTCCGACAATGATCCCAACGACGAGATCGCCGCGAGCACGTGTGTGGTTCGGTTCGGTAGGATCACCCAGCACACGGTCCGTGATGCTCTCGGGGAAACAGACTGATGCCGGAAATTCTGAGTCCGGTGGTTGTCGGGGGCATCGTGTTCGTACTCGCCGCCTTCGTCGGCTTCGAACTCATCTCGAAGGTGCCCTCGACTCTGCATACCCCGCTGATGTCCGGATCCAATGCCATCTCGGGAATCACCGTGGTCGGCGCTATCATCGCCACCGGCGCCGGCAGCGGTACTCTCGGATCGATCCTCGCCTTCATCGCCGTTGTCACCGCCACCGTTAACGTCGTCGGCGGGTTCCTGGTCACCGACCGAATGCTAGGAATGTTTCGCAAGCCGAAGCGGGCTGAGGAGAACAAATGAGCATCGACACGAGAGCGTTGCTCTACCTCGTAGCTGCAGTCGCATTTATCCTCGGGTTGAAACGCCTCGGATCGCCACGAACAGCCCGCTCCGGCAACACCATGGCCGCATGGGGCATGCTGTTGGCGATCATCGTCACCCTCGTCGATGCCAAGGTGTCGTGGGCAGTCCTGGGATCCGGACTCGCCGTCGGTATCTTCCTGGGTGGATTCGCTGCCCTGCGAGTAAAGATGACATCGATGCCACAACTAGTGGCGGTCTTCAACGGATTTGGGGGTATTGCGTCTGCCCTCGTCGCCGGCGCCGAATTCGTAAAAGCAGACGGTCTCGAACTCCCGGCTGAGACAATGCTTTCGATCATTCTCTCAGTTCTGATCGGAGCCATCACCTTTACCGGCAGCTTCGTCGCTTACGCCAAGCTACAGGGCCTGATCGGAGGCTCACCGGTCACCTTCGCCGGTCAGAAGTTCTTCAACGGCCTCCTCGCAGCCAGCGTCGTTGCCGCCGGTGTCCTCACTCAGATCAGTCAGAATCCCCTCCCTTTCTGGGCCATCGGCGCCGTCGCTCTCGTCCTTGGCCTTCTGGCGGTGATCCCAATCGGCGGAGCGGATATGCCGGTAGTGATCGCACTCCTCAACTCTCTCTCGGGGATGGCGGCTGCAGCGACCGGGTTTGTAATCTCGAACTCGGCACTCATCATCGGAGGAGCACTCGTCGGTGCTTCCGGGCTCATTCTCACCAAGATCATGACGGAGGCCATGAACCGCACTCTGGCTAACGTGCTGTTCGGAGGATTCGGAGTCGAGTCGGGGGCATCCGGCCCGACCGGCGGCGATGTTACGACCACCACACCCGAGGATCTGGCCATCGCACTCGCCTATGCCTCTCAGGTCGTTGTGGTGCCGGGTTACGGATTGGCCGTAGCCCAGGCGCAATATGCCGTGCGTGAGGTAGCGAGCGCTCTGGAAACGAAAGGGGTAAAGGTCGCCTACGGAATTCACCCTGTTGCCGGTCGCATGCCAGGTCACATGAACGTGCTCCTGGCAGAAGCAGACGTGCCATACGACCAGTTACTCGACCTGGAGCAGACCAACAATCTCCTATCGCGAACCGACGTCGTGTTGGTCCTTGGAGCCAATGACGTGGTCAATCCGTCAGCTCGTAATGACGCCGGCAGCCCCATCTACGGGATGCCAATCCTCGAAGTCGACCAGGCCACCACTGTCGTCGTTATCAAGCGCAGTCTCAGCCCGGGATTCGCCGGGATCGACAACCCACTCTTCTACCGGGATGGCACTCGAATGCTGTTTGCCGACGCCAAACAGGCTCTGACCAGTCTCGGGAGCGCCCTCGAGGACGTGTAGTAGGAATGGACCTCGGAGAGACTCTCCGTCACCGCCGGATGGTTCGCCGCTTCACGGGCGAACCGATCGATCTAGGGACTACCGAACGCATCGCAGCTGCGGCCGCTCGAGCCCCCACCGCCGGCAACACCCAGGGAATCACCGTCGTTTCGGTAACCGATCCTGACCGAATTCGCCAAATCGCCCAAGCATGCGGTGAGCGATCCTATGTTGAACGAGGATTCGATCCCTGGCTCTCCACCGCGGGTCAACACATCGCACTATGCGCGGAGCCGGAGCGGTATCGAGAGAGGTATGCGGATGAGGACAAAAACTCTGCCGCCCTCGAAGTCGTACCGTGGTGGTGGGTCGATTCGGGTGCTGCTCTCATGGCCGTGCTGCTGACGGCCGTCGAGGAGGGACTGGCTGCCGGATTCCACGGAGGACACGGAGCCGAGGAGGTAACCGAGATTCTCAAGATTCCCGAAGCCGTTGAACTCGTGGGCATCGTGGCCGTCGGCCATCCGGCACCAGATCGACCTTCCTCGTCACTCGATCGACCCAAGCGTGATGACGTGGTGCGACGCAACAGTTGGTGAACGGGAGAGCCCTTCGCATCCCGTTCTGCCCGCCCGCTACCCGGTCACATTCGGATCACAGCCGCATCGTCGGATCGTGGTCCGTACTCAACGCAGATCCGAAGGAGACGGGCCATCAACGCGAACTCAAGACAACGAGCACTCATAAGCATCGGCCTACTACCACCGACATCGCCAGTACCCTTTCGCGTCTACAGACGGTCCCGCTCCCGATCCGACCAACTCAGCGAACGTAGCAGCAGCACCACTCTTCTGGACACCGACTTCCCAGACCCCCAGAATGGGATCCGACAACGCAAAAGGACCCGAGGTGCGCACGTCGGCAAACGGCATCGAGATCGAGTACGAGACCTTCGGCGATACCGACGCCGATCCGGTGCTCCTCGTCATGGGGCTGGGAGGTCAACTGACCGTCTGGGACGATGATTTTTGCCAGATGCTCGCCAACCGCGGGTTCTACGTGATTCGCTTCGACAACCGCGATGTTGGCTTGTCGACTAAATTTGACACTGCCGCTGCCTCGAATATTCAGAAGCAGAAGCTCGCTGCCGGGGGTGAGAACGCGCAGGCCATTTACCTTCTCGACGATATGGCCGACGACGCCGCCGGGTTGCTCGAAGCAATAAGTGCCGACAGTGCCCACGTGGTAGGGGTTTCTATGGGTGGGATGATTGCTCAAAGCCTCGCCATCCGGCATCCGACTCGCGTCAGGAGCCTGGTATCCGTCATGTCAGCCACCGGCGATCCGGACCAGCCCCAGCCGGACCCGGAACTATTCGCAAAGCTAATGACCCCGCCTCCACCCGGTCGGCAAGCATGCATCGAGCAGTCGGTCGAGATATTGCGCGAGCTTGCCAGTCCCGCCTACGACTTTGACGAGAGCCGCGCCCGTGACCGCGCCGAACGCGCATACGATCGGTCTTTCTATCCCCAGGGCGTTACCAACCAACTCGAAGCAATCATCGCCAGCGGCAGCCGCACCGAGGCACTACGCGAATTGGATGTTCCGACACTGGTGATCCACGGCGACGCCGACCCACTGATCCCGGTCGGCTGCGGTCGCATGACGGCCGATGCGATACCCGGCGCTGAACTCCTGCTGATCGAAGGGATGGGACACGACTTCCCGCCAGCATTGTTCGAGAAGTTCGCCGACGCCTTTACCGCTCTAACGTTCACCGCATAGCCTGCCAACCTACTGGACGACCCCTTGACAGTCGTGCAAGAAACCACCGACCCAGAACTAGAGACCAGAAATGGGATCTGCGGTATATATCCTCCCGGCTGCTGGATCGAGGTGAGACTCAGGGATGGGAAGTTGGAGAGCCTCTCTCCTGACACCACCCACCCCTTGGGGATGGTGTGCAGGAGAGGGCGGCAGGCCGCCGAGATCGTGTACGGAGATGACGCCGACCATCCCGTACCCGAACTTGCCCACGAAGACACCAGACGCCAAACCGACTCCTGGACGGGAAGGCCGATCCCCGTCGACTACGGCACGTTCGACCCCGTTGCATGCTTATTCCACCATTGGGTCATTTCCCGGGGCGCCAGCGGCTCTTTCGAATGGGAGCCCGCCTACCGGAACAGCAGTTGGAAGAAAAATCGAGGTTTGTGGTGGGGCGACGGAGGAGGATTCGGCGGTAACTCCTCCGGAGGTTCGGAATGGTGAGCGACCCGATCACGAGCCCGGTCAACACCCGGATCAAGGCGCTCGTACGGCTCAAGGATCGCCGCGAGCGCGATGCCACCCGGACCTTCGCCATCGAGGGATACAGAGAACTCCACAGATTCCTCGATGCCGGTTTGAGCATGCGAACGCTGTTCCTCTGTCCCGATCTGTTCATCGGTGGCAATGAGGCGGACCTGGTCGAACGGTGCCGCCGCTCCGGTGCCGAACTGATCGAAGTATCGGCAATACCGTTTCGCAAGGCCTCTTACCGCGACCGCCCTGAGGGACTGCTCGCCATCGCCGATCAGTTCGACACAACGCTCGACACGATCCCACTCACCGGAAATCCCCTGGTTCTGGTGGCGGAGTCGATCGAAAAGCCGGGCAACCTCGGCACAATGATGCGAACAGCCGAAGCGGCAGGTCTGGCCGGTGTGATCGTCACAGATCCCATCACGGACCCCTTCAACCCCAACGTCGTTAGGGCGTCACTGGGAACAATCTTTGGTCTCCCCCTGGCGGTGTCCGATACTCCCACCGCCATCGAGCACCTGCGCCGCGCCGGGGTCGCCATGGTTGCCACCGTCCCCAACGCCACGCTACCCCACTACGAAGCCGACCTCCAGGGTTCTACCGCACTCGTCGTGGGTTCCGAGCAGTACGGGTTGAGTCAACCGTGGCTCGATCAAGCCGATGTGAGGATCACCATCCCGATGCTGGGCTCTATCGATAGCCTCAACGCCGCAATGGCAGCTGCGATCGTTATCTTTGAGGCTGTGCGTCAACGCACCTGATCGATCCCGTCAACCTTCGGCGCCCTCTTGTCAAGCGCCGTACTCGGCGTCGGTTACCTTGCGGCCGACCCATTGGGTGGCGCCGCCGTACGTGATCGACAGATGCGTCATCGGTGCAGCGGACGTCGCCCCGTGCCAATGCAACTCTCCAGCTGGTGAATGCACGGTGTCGCCTGCCACGGCCTCCACGCGGTCTCCTTTGTCGGTCTTTACCAGAGCAGTTCCATCAAGTACGAAGATCACCTGACCGGCCGGGTGACTGTGCCAGTCGGTGCGCGCTCCAGGTTCGAACGACACTCCAAGCACGTTGAGATCGGTCTTGTGTTCTGGTTGGTAATTGCCGCCGAAACGGGCGCCGCCGGTGAACCACTCCGCAGGGGCATCGCTCCAGACAAGTTCGTCCCCCGATTGATACTCCATCTAGCTCCTCCTCTGTCTGTGGATCAAGCATGCTACGAAGCTGTCGAGGGCAAGCGAACCCGCTGTATAGCATCCGATCTCCCCACATCGAACGTCTGTTCGATCTAGAGTAACTTCGTGCCCTTCCCTCTGCAGCAATCGTTCGATGACCTCGGCACTCACTTGTCCGAAGTCTCCTTCTGCATCCTCGACATCGAGACCACGGGGGGTCGCGCCTCAGACCTCGGGATCACTGAGATTGGGGCCGTGCGCTACGTCGGTGGCGAGTTGCAGAGTTCCTTCCAGACACTCGTTAATCCTGGTCGCGCGATCCCCCCTTCGATTACGATCCTAACCGGCATCACCTACGCCATGGTTGTGGGAGCACCCACAGTCGCAGAGATGCTGCCGGCCCTGCTGGAGTTCATCGGCGACGCCGTTGTGGTCGGCCACAACGTCCGCTACGACCTCTCCTTCATCAACGCCGCCCTCGCGCATCACGGGTATCCGAAACTGCAGGGTCGCTCGGTGGATACCGCCACCCTGTCGCGGCGGCTGATCAAGGGGGAGGTCCGCGACCACAGGCTGGGGACGCTTGCAGCCCACTTCCGATCCTCCGCCACTCCGAATCACCGCGCCCTTGCCGATGCCGAGGCCACGGCTCATGTGCTGTGGTGCTTGCTCGAACGCGCCGGAATCCTGGGAGTCACCCATCTAGATGATCTCCTCGCGCTCTCCCGCGCCCAGGGAGCAGCCACATACCGTAAGATCAGGTTGGCGGAATCCTTACCCCGCCGACCCGGTGTCTATCTGTTCATCGACCGCCACGGCAACATCATCTACGTCGGTAAAGCGAAGAACCTCCGCAATCGGGTTCGCTCCTATTTCTACGGAGATACCAGAAAGTCCATCGGACAAACACTGCGTGAGCTCGACCGAATCGAACACAGGGTGTGCGCCACAGAACTGGAAGCAGAGGTCACGGAGCTCCGCCTAATACGAGCCCATGCCCCGCGCCACAACCGACGGTCGAAACCGATCCGATCCACCCACTGGCTTCGACTCACCGCCGAAGCCTTCCCACGGCTCGCCCTCGCTCGAACGGTCCAAGAAGGTGCCCTCGCCCACATCGGTCCATTTCGGGGCCGAACACCGGCTCGGGCAGTACTCGAAGCGCTGTGGGACGCTACCCAGATCCGTCGCTGCACCAACCCGGCCGGGAGTCGCCAGGGACCATGCTCGTTTTCGCAAATCAGTACTGCACTCTGCCCATGCGATGGATCGCTCGACGCCGAACAATACCGCCGCATCATCGACCTTATTCTTGCCGGGCTCGATGGACGGCCAGAAGTGCTCCTCGACCCCCTCGTCGCCCGCATGACCCAACTCGCCTCAACCGATAGCTTCGAGGAGGCCGGCTGGGTCCGGGATCGGCATCGGGCGCTCAGCCGTGCTCTGGAACTGCGTAGATCCTGGCGCTTACTCCAGGAGGCCGATTCGATTCTGGCGGTCGGGCCCGACGGCGGTGGCTTCATCGAGCGAGGCAGGCTCATCACGGCCTGGCCCGATGGGTCAGCCTCCCCGCTACTTCCGTCACCGACTCCCGTCGGATCGAATGAGGTTGCCCAGACCATGGGAGAAGCCGAAGAAGCCTGGCTCATCTGGAAGTGGATGTCGCGTCCCGATACTCAGATCCTCTCGAGTGTAAAAACTGTCGACTTTACGTCGGGGACGATTCCCCGTATAGCCCGGATTGCGGTGTAGGCGTCCTTAGGAGAGATCCGAGACGCCCAAGGCCCGG
>PVBE010662143.1_pt1 | contig 10720 bp, 10 predicted proteins | sample 1631181 | NCBI WGS metagenome assembly PVBE01 (sample SAMN08397723, study PRJNA350692) | Marine metagenome, whole genome shotgun sequencing project. | isolation source: water | place: Pacific Ocean | collected 2012-04 | reverse complement strand
CCGAAACATTTTTTGAAAAGTCTCTCGTTTGCTTTCATGGACATACAGGGTTTTGACCATGTGGGACTCCACGCAGGTTTTGATTTCTTTTCCAAAAATGAGTTTGTCAAGTGTGGCTGGATTTTCCAACATGCCCAAAGCGGACCCAAGGTCTGCTTGGTCTTTCAGTCTGTTGCGCAAATCTGCCTGGCGCAAAAGTTCGTCATGAGAGAGTTTTCTGGAGAACACGGTCCACTCTTTGTGTTTGAGCCTCCCCTTGAGCAACCCGGAAGAGCCGTGTAAAACTCCATTCGGGCACCCCGTTGCATTCAAGACCTCTGTGATGTTTGTGCACGGCTGCGAATCAACCACCACAAGGGTTTTGTGGGCGTTGATTTTTTTGTGGGTGGCGGCATGTTTGTCCAGACAGACCACATCCACAAAATCGAAATTCCCAAACACGTCCCCAAGAAAATCCAGTGCGAACGACTCCCCGTGGAGAAATGTGTACTTTTTCACACGGTGCTTTTGAAGCATGCACAACTCAGACTTCTCCAACGGCACCATTGTGATCAAGTCATGCCCCACAAAAATGATGTGGTTCAGGTTTGGAGTTTTTGGTTGATTTTTTTTGAGTTCATCAACAAGCGCGTACAGGCGGTCATTGATGGTCTTTTTTTTCACAGACGAGCGGATCGTTGAAACTTTCTTGAGCGTCCGGAAAACGTCGTCAATCACTGTTTGTGTGGGCGTGCCGTGGACTAAAATTGTGTAGAGAGACGCATACCGATCGTCTCTGTGGCTGGAGAGGTCTTCCAAGTCCAAGTTATTCATACAATCAAAAGTGGCTTTGTTCATTTGAAGTTTTGAGAAAAAATCGAGTAATTTTTTCTCTTGTTGCATCATTGATCGGACAGCAACACACATTACCCACTACCTACACAAACCACACAATGTCATCAACGGTTGCAAACTCATTTTTTACAGAGTACCAACACAAGATGCTCAGCGATCCCGTCTACGTCGCTTCAGAATTGAAAAGGTTTGATAAAACGGACGCCCACTATTTGGAGTGGGACATGGCGACCATGGCCAGACACGCGGACTATGTCACCACAAGCATGATGGATCTGGGCCCACAGTACCATGAATACAAGGCAGACTTTGCCAATGGAATGTTCACGTTGTCGTTTGACCAAATCACAAAAGGGAACTCGTCCTCGTTTTGCAACATTGCGTTGGCATGTGAGAAATATCCAGACAGGGGTCTTGATTTTTGGAAAAACAGTGTGGTACCTGTTCTTGACCAGCGTCGAAAATCCAAACAGTGCACTCTCCAATAAATTCTGTTGGGCTATTTAGTTGTTTTCTTTTTCTTGGTGGTGGCGGCCTTTGCCAGTGCGGTTGCTTCTTTTTTAGCCATTTTTTCTAGTTCTTTTTCTGCTTTTTTCCGTTCCTTTTCAACCCTTTTCTTTTCATCCCCCTCTGCTTTTTTGATCCGCTTGTTCTCTGTGTCGTTGGTTTTTTGAATGTCTTTTGCCACCACACCCATCTCTTTTTGAAGTTTTCTGCCCTCGTCTGAAAACGGTTGCCACACATCGTAATATTTTACCCACACTTCCCAGTCTTTGAGGGCTCTCCCCGGTTGCTCGCTGAGCGGGACGGGTGGCAGGGGGATCCCTTTGGCATCCCAGTTGCTCTTGATGGAGTCCAACTCGTGTTTTCCAAAGAGTTCGACCACCTCGGGGAACCCCGTCCTTGACGTGGTGACTTTGCTCCTGATTGCGTCTGCGTTGGCGTCGACGATGTACCCAGATACGCTCTTGGGGACAGACATTTTTCCGGGGGGTTTGATGTCCATTTTAGTGCCACCCCCCCCGGAGGGAGGAGCAAAAGCCCTTCGCTGGGGCTCCGCATACCCGTCGGCACACTTAATTACGCCCGCCACGCTCGTGGCCAGCGCTGCGCCTTGGAGACCCCAGTTCTGTTCTCGCTTGAGGGCTGAGCAAAGCAACTCTCCGTCTGAGGCCCACTTGCAAGACCCCGCGACCCGCTCCATCATTTCCAGTTCCCTCTCCAGGGCCGAGAGTTTGTGGGACCCCTTGGGAACGTGGGCTTCACAGAGCGTTGGGATGTTTTTGTGAACCATGTTGGGGTACAACTCGTTTTCGCTTCGCGCGATTTCCGTAATGTCACCCACACCCTTGGTCCCGCCAGCCATCGCTTTGAACCCCCCGTACAGATCGTGAAACTGATTCTTTTCGCCACACAGACTCACGTCTTCCAGCGTGTAGATCGGTTTCTTGCCCATCGACAAGAATTGCATGGCAGACACGAGATTCCTGAGGTCCCTGTGGCGTTGGGATAAATACACCCTTGCCAAAGGTTCCAACCTCATCCCAGACAGGGAGCAGATGCGGTCCACGAGTTTCGCCACATCGTTGGGCCAGGGGGGCCACATTTTCACAACCTTTGCCTTTTGGGTCAGCGCGTGGGCCTTTTCCTTGACCCTTCGAAAGTCGTTGCAAATGCAGACAAACAGGGACCGCCTGCCGGGATCAACCTTCGAAAGCCGGTTGACCGCAGCCAGAACGGCCTCAAAGCCGCCCCTCTCAGACGAACCATGAAGCCCATCCATTTCGTCCATGATGAGGGCCCGCTTCCGCTTCACGATGAAGGGGTTCCGAGACGTCGAAAACCTCCCCCCCCCAAACAGCGTGTTCACGACACTGTTTACGTCGTCTTTTGTGCGCGTGACCGACGCGTTGCACTCAACGGTGTCGTACCCGTACTCTTTGAGGATCACGGTGCAAGAGGCGGTCTTTCCGATTCCTGGCTCGCCGTGCACAAGGAGCACCGGGGGCTTGTTTGGGGAAGTCGAACACACCCATGCCCTGATTTCCTTGACCGCTGTGGCGTTCCCCATAATCTCTCCAGAGTTTTGGGGGGCAAAGGCGTCCACCCACATGTCTGTGGAAGCGCTGGCCTGTCTTTTGGGATTCAGACTGGGGATGCTAAAGTCGGCGTCGAGACCTTTACGGGCGTCTTGGGTGGTGGTTTCTTGGGCTATTCGGGCGCGTTTTGGTGGAGGCGCTTCCGGAGGGGGGGGGGGCCTTAAGGGGACAGTAGCGGTGGCGGGGCTCTTTAGGGATTCGCCATTCATCACACCCTGTTTCGCCATCGCCCTGGTGACGGCCGGCATCTCTTTGGTGGCGGGTTCTGTTGTTGTTTGTGGCTCTTGTTTTTTTTCAAAGTCGAAATGTTCGCATAAATTTGCTTCTTTCGGAAAAATGAAACCTTTGGGTGAAGACCGTGGCGGCCTCCACGGTGGCTGTTTTGTTGGAGCTGGCTCAGTTGCCTCTGTTTTGGTTGAGCCGCCATCTTCCCTTGGCCGTTTTCTGGAGTCTTCAGAGGAGGTGGTTGTGTTTTGTGATGATTTATTGGTTACTGCTGCCGGCTTCACAGCCCCTGCCCTCCTGACCAACACCGGGGCCTCCAGAGCAAAGTTTGTGCGGGCCCGAAACTTTTTGGTGACTTTGCGCGAAAACATGTCAAACTCATTGATCACCCCACCCCCAAAAACAACAAAGTGGAGCCCTGTGTTCAAAATGGTGAAGAAGACACAAAATGTTGTTTTATTGTGACACACGCTACACAACAACATATTTCCAGGAAGAACAATGGCGCTCCACGAAATTTACATACGTCTGACTGTTTTGTTTTGGTTGGCGGGCATCGCGATCACGTGGATCATCCGTGCCAATTTGCATGATCGGGTGTTCCAGACATGGGACAGCGCAGGGTTCAAAAGAGAAGGGACGACATGGAACTTGCTTCATTTTGGTCTGTTTTTTGTCATGGGAATTGTGGGTGGCGTCTGCGGTTTCCCCCTGGCCATGACGTACGGCATCTTGTGGGAGTTTTGTGAGAGTATGTATGGTGCAGACACATGGGAGGACATCATGTGGAACGCATCCGGGTACGTGCTTGGGGCCTCTGTGAGGGGGTTATTTGTTTTGGGTGGTGGGGCGGCTGCATGGGGGGGGCGTAGGTTGGTTACTACCACACCATGATATCTGTACCACACTATGACATCTGTACCACGCTATGACATCTGTCCTGTACGTTTCTTCCCCCGTACGTTTGGATCAAGACGTGTTGGGGAACACGTGAGAAGGACATGTGCACATGACGTGACCTGTCGGGGTGTCAAGGGGGTTGTTTAACCCCTTGGGGTTTAAAATCATTTTTGAGTGCATTTCTCTCAAGGGGTGTATGTAGGATTAGCCGCCACACGGGCAATGCCATGACCCCATCCCTAATTCCCACAAACGTCATTCATTTTTCCCTCTGTGCTACACACTAATAGGTGTCCAGATATTACTTGGGTTACTGGAACCAACAGACGAAGACACAACAACCCATTTCCCGCCACAAAACAACGTGGAAATTACAAGGTCACCATCTGCAACACCAAACCCTCCATCGCCTGATTCGAACCAACTGTCAGTACCATCGCCCAGATTCAACCTCACTCTTACGCCGGTGTTATCGTTCCACCAGTCGTTGGAAGAATGCCTCCGAATTACAATGACTTTCTTTTGTCCCTCTGTGCCACCACTTGGCATATTGACATTGAGGAACGGGTCAATTTTGTGTGTGTATACGTCTATTTGGTGGTCCCACGTGTTTACCCAAAAATCGGCACCAATCCCCTCTGTTTGGGTGTCTATCAACAAGTCTGTGCCCGCTTCGTCTGAAATATTGACGGACGCTGTGCTGTATATTTGGGCATCTATTTCCACCGCCTCCCACCATCTTGTAACCTCAATATCTTCCACGAAATTCTCGTGGTCAATGATTATCGTGTTGACATTCGACACCAATGTGCGGGCATTCACCTTTCCTGCATTCAAGACCTCGAATTGACCCTTGGACGCTGTCACGGAACCTGCTTGGATCTTCTGGAAAAAAGCGGCGGGTTGATTGCTGTTGTTGAGTTCAAAAGACATATCGCTTTTTATTTCAACCACAACATTTTTTTTTACATTATCCGGTCATGGTAATGCATGCGAACAATGAAGGAGCGCTGAAACACGCGTCTAAGAACGGTCACTTCCAAGTATTCGTGCTTGGAAGTGGTCAAACAAGTGGAACTGGGCAGGTGAGAAAAAAACCCAAAAACCATACGTCTGCCCCTTGTTATTCACTACTCACATCATCAGACGCTCGCTCCAATCCTTGGCGTGCCCACCCCCCCGTACGTTTCTTCGATGCAGGCGGTCAGTTCGATTGTCGGGTCATCTTTTTCAATTAATTCGGACATCCGTTTGCCCACCGTCAGGACCTGTTCAGTCCTTTTGTCCAACAGGATGATTCCGTTGTGGTCATTTAGGGGCATCCCCTTGAGTTTCATCCGTTTCTTGATCACTTCCAGAAACTGACCAACAGTTAAATCTCCTGGCGGATAGAACTTTTCCACCAGGGACGAGATGTCTGGGAATTTGGACCACCCAAAGGCCTGGGATTGGGCCCCCCAAAACGTACTCCTGCACTGGGGGTTAATGTACACAATGCACACTATTTTGACAGACGACATGAAACGTTGCCGGTACCGGGCTTGGATCAGCCAAGTTCCTTGTCCGTTGCCACTCCTCCTTTTTGGGTCACAAAAACATTTTATGGAATGGGTGGACGCCGCCAACTGTCACCACAGTGTGTACCCGTTTCTCACAATTTCAACACCACCACACAGACCAACCCATCCTGGAACACCCCTCCGTCTTTGATGGCAAAACAAACAACAAAGAGCCCCAAAACAGTTTGGTTGTTTGTTGTGACACACACACACCACACATGCTTGATTTTGCCGCCCATGACGACCACCATGACGACCACAACAACGACCACAACAACGACCACAACAACGACCACAACAACGACCACAACAGCAGCGTGCAAAACACGGACCCACCCCAGGGACTCCCGGATACAGTTTGATCCGGGGCCCCACGTGTATTACTTGGACGGGGCACCCCTGGGTTCGTCGGTGACCGGCGTGATTCATCACTTTTTCGAAAAATTTGATTCAGACGAAATCATTTCACGCATGAAAAGGAGCAGGAAATGGCGCCCGGGCAACCCCTCTTATGACAAGTATGCCCACATGTCAGACGCGGAGATCAAGCAGCACTGGAGCGAAGTGGGGGGCGAGGCGGCCGAACTGGGCACGGAGATGCACGCAAACATTGAAAATTTTTACAATGAAGACCCCCATGATGAGTCCCCCAAGGAATTCGGTCTGTTTTCTGAATTCCACAAAACCCACGTGGAAAACTTGGATCTCGAAGCGTTTCGTGCAGAATGGGTCATTTATTCAGACGAACACAGGGTTGCCGGGTGCATTGACATGGTGTACAGAAATCCCAAAACAGGAAACTACATCCTTGCAGACTGGAAACGGAGCAAAGAAATCAAGGAATCACACCCGTTTGGCACCAAGGGGAACCCACCCCTGCAAGATCTCGACGACTGCAACTGGGTCAAATACTCTGTTCAACTCAACCTGTACAAATGGATCTTGGAAAACTGCTACGGTCTGTCGGTGGAAGAGATGTGGTTGGTAATTCTGCATCCGCAGCAAGACACATACATCCTCAAACGTGTCCCTGACCACCAATCCCTAATTCCCAAAGTATTGATGTACTGGTCTGTGTTCAAATCCACTCAATAAATTTCATGTGTGTGGCATTTTATGTGATGTTTCATGTGTGTGGCATTTTATGTGTGTGATGTTTCATGTGTGTGGCATTTCATGTATGTGATGTTTCATGCGTGTGATGTTTCATGCGTGTGATGTTCCATGCGTGACATTTCATGTGTGGCATTTCATTGGTAGAAATCCAAGATTTGTTGTGCTGTGAGACCGGGCGACGATGATGTCGCCCTGCGTGTGGCCTGTGACAAGTTACCGTGAGAACTGCCGTCTTGGTGGTTGTCCCCCCAAGCGGCGTCTGAGTACTGCTGTAATTTTTCCTCAATGGTCCCCCTGTACACAAGCCTCTTGATGTGCACAGGTCTCGTCTGGCCGATCCGGTGCACGCGACTCAGGCACTGTTCCACAACGGCCCTGCTTGTGTGTGGCTCCATTAAAATGCATGTGTCGGCCTCGGTCAGCGTGATACCCACAGACCCCGCCCGTATGCCCATGAGCAATATGGTAATTTGGTCGTTTTCTCTGAACTGTGTGATGGCCCTTGATCTCGCACCCTCTGCTTGGGACCCGTCCAGCATGACGACCCCCGTGATCGCTTTCAACACATTCCTCAGGTGGATCAACGTCTCTTTGTAGTTGCTCACGATAATCACCTTTCCGTGGTCGTCCTCGTCGTCATCTTCACCCCCCCCCACGGACGCCAGACGACGCTGCACAAAACGGACAACCCACTGGGTCTTGGTGTCAATGCGGACAACATCGCCGTCTGGAGCGCTGTCGCCCCCATCACTGGCTCTTGGAGCACCCCCCCCCACCTCGGCATCATCTGTGTCGTCGTCGGGGGGGGGCTGTGGTGTGCCAGACAACTGGGACTCCGTGATGGTGTTGTCGGGGGTTGACGACGCTTCGGTGACCGTCCTGATCCGCTGGATCCCCCCCGGAACAGCCACGTTAGACCTGCACATGGGGCATTTTCGTCCGCTCATGACCAGCGCCTGCCGCACACACTCCCAACAAAACTCGTGTTTGCACGCTATCAAGATGGCTGGCTCGATGGGGATCTCCAAGCATATGGCACAGGATCCACCATGGTCGAACCCCGTGTCGTCCGTGAACTCCGGGTCTGTCAGCGCGGCAGACGACCGCCCCCCCTGGGCTTCTCTGGCCCGGCGCCGCTCAGCGACCTCTTCCTGGCGGGCTTGGTGGTTTTGATGGATGACGGCGGCTCTGTCCACGGCTTGCTGCACGACATGGATGCACACGCCCGCTCCGCTGCACAGCATGCGGATGTGGTTCAGGAGTTGTCCCAAATGGATGCTCGCCGACGCGCCCATCTGTGCCAGCGTGGAATTGCCAGACATGACAATCTGTGTGACGCGGTCGTAGGCCTGCCTCTCGCTTCCCGGCATGTCAATCATTTCTGTGCCGATGTGCATGGAGGGCAGTTGGATGGTCGGGTTCCCGGTGTGTCGGTTGATCCGTTCGTACCTGTTGGTGGCGTTGCACACAAACGCCATGGCCTCCCTGGCAATGACGTCCGAACCTGAATGCAGACCACCGCGGTCAAGGTACCGCTTCCACACTGTCCCCTTGTTGAACGGAAAAATGTTAAACAGTTTCCAGTAACTGAGGTAGTCCTCCAGACCGCTTTTGGGCATGGGCGTCCCCGTGACAGCCCACACAACAGGGCCCAACTCGTAGTTTTCGTTTGGGGACCCTTTCCACAGATATCCGTGGAACAGTGCGGTGCATGCCCTGAAACGCGCTGTGGACGTGTTGTTCAAAATGTGGCTTTCGTCAAACACAAACTCGTGGAACAACGGGTCTGTTGGTGCACCGCACGACCGGCATGTGGAGGGTCTTGACCGCGGGCTCGGGTCCCTAAATTCGTCATACATTGAGTCGTCGTTGTCGTCATTGAAACTGTCGTTGTCGTCCACGAGGGCTTCCCCGCATGCAGAGCAGTAGTAAGAGAACAACCTGTGGTTCTGGATGGGGTTTCTGGCAGATGTGGGCTTCGAGTCTCGCGCGATGATGTCATAGGACGTGATAATGATGTCGTAGTCCTCCAAGTTTTTGGAGGTCCTGGAGGGCCCGTGGTATTTAAGAACATTGACATCCTCCCCCACCCATTTTCTGAGTTCAATGACCCACTGGGACAGCACGGTGCACGGGCACACGACCACCGCTCTCCAAGGAGCCCCCGACAGCGCCACTTGGGCCCTCCTCATCAGGTAGGAATAAGTCCACTCGAGTGTTTTCCCCATTCCCATTTCGTCCGCAAGGATCCCTCCGCACGTCCCTTTGTATGGAATGCTGCGCATCGCCATGCCACTTTTGGGAAAATACTCGAACCGAAACCCGTCCAGAGCCGTTTTGAGGGGAAACGATATTTCGTTTTGCAAGGTGAGTTGCCCCCGGTGGATCATCCACGATATTGTCCCCAACTGGTGGGGTAAAAGTGACCCGCGTGTCTGTCTCAAGTGATCAACCGCTGTGTCAATGCCGTTATTGGCCGTGTTGTTGTTGACGGCACCGTCGGAACCAGACTGGCGACCAACGTATTCCTCAACATTGCTCACGAGCGCACCCAGCGCAGTGTCAACACCAGACGTTTCACGCAACAGCGTGGTTGTGTTGAAACATTCCAACATGTCAAACACGGTCTTGAATTTTGGCGCAAACGTCCGGTGGGAAAACCCAGACATCTCTCTTGAAGCGCTCAGGATTGTCGTCACAGATTCGCCCCGGGACATGATTTCTTCTGGACCAAGCATACCCGGGTGAAACATATCCAGTTGGCCGTTCTCCACGAGAGCAAAGATAAGTGTCTTCATGGGGTCGAGGATGTCCATAATGTTGTTTCCCGGCATCATGTACGAATGGTTTATGGCGATCGCGTTCACCATGCGGGTTTCCATAAACTGCTTGACCACAAACACATTGACGTGCAACCTATCACCCTCATGCAACCAAAATGTGGCATTGACACAGTCTGTGTCCTTCCTGCACTTGTACAAGACCTTCAAGATCGGGTCCTGGGAGTAACGGCACGTGTTTTGGACACAGACATCCCTTGCAAGCGTCCTGACCAAGTCGTACGATTCTCTATCCACAAGTCCGTGCTGATATGTGGGTATGGGAAGTCCGTTTCCCTCGGCACGACTACATAAGTCCCTGTGGTGCTGAAGGCGGGTGGCCTCTTCTTTAATTTTCCCGATCCAGTTCGCGTGGGCGTTTTGTGCAATGCTGTCGTTCCATGTTGCCAACGCTGATGCGTGTTGAACACCAGACATTTCCAGAGTCCCTATATATACATAGGATATCCCCTTTACGGGGTATGGGATTCCCCCACGTTCGCACGCGCATTTGGGTTCGTGTTGGTCAGGACGCAGAAAAACACCACCACCGTCAGAACTGTCGCCAACGCTCTCCATATTTGCCCTCGTTCACTACACACTTGGAAGAAAAATCAAGACAAACCCTATGCCCTCCGCCAAATTCCAGGACCCCATCCATATTCATGAGGGGGGGGAACACACACAAACTTGCTTGGGTGGGGCTACAGCATGTTTGTTTTCCTGTCCATCTGTTTGCTTTGTTTGTTCCCCAATGAAGCGTTGCGGGACAAACTTCCGTGAGGCGGATGCGAGGCCGCCCAAAAGAGCCAGAGTGACGGCACTTGATATTTACGGCAAGGTCAAAAAATTCAAGGGAAACAACGTCATTTTAAGGAATGAGCAAGAGTCATGTCATGACCTAGACCGCATCGACCAGACGACCCCCCTGTTGTGTCACGAAAGGATCACTTTGGACAAACCAATGGTGTGTTACGGGTGCAGCAAGCATCGCAAAAAAAACCACAACGTCTACGTGTTTTCGTGTTTCAAGTGCGGGGAAAAGTTCCAAAAAAACCGTCACAGGACACGTGATCTGTCAGGGCATACGGCGCTGGTCACGGGATCAAGAACAAAACTTGGCCACCAGGTGTCTTTGAAACTGTTGAGGTCTGGATGCAAAGTGGTG
>PVBE010436920.1_pt1 | contig 10720 bp, 7 predicted proteins | sample 1631181 | NCBI WGS metagenome assembly PVBE01 (sample SAMN08397723, study PRJNA350692) | Marine metagenome, whole genome shotgun sequencing project. | isolation source: water | place: Pacific Ocean | collected 2012-04 | reverse complement strand
CGATATCCTCTTGGCCGTAACCGAGTGGCGCGCCAGCGGCGACGCGGATTTGCTCGCGCACCAGATCGATACCGGTGATCATTTCCGTAACCGGGTGCTCGACCTGGATGCGCGTGTTCATTTCGATAAAATAGAATTCTCCGGCCTCATAGAGAAATTCCATGGTGCCGACGCCGCGATAGCCGATTTCGGCCACCGCATGGACGACGCGCGAGCCGATGCGCTCCCTCTCTTCGGCGTTGAGAGCGGAGGAGGGGGCTTCCTCCACCAATTTTTGATGGCGGCGCTGCAGCGAGCAGTCGCGCTCGCCGAGATGCACCACCGCGCCGTGCTGATCGGCCAAAATTTGAACTTCGACATGGCGCGGCGCATCGATCAGCTTTTCCAGATAGAGCGAGGAATCGTCGAAGGCGGATTTTGCCTCGGCGCGCGCCATCGTCACCGCTTCGGCCATTCCCTCGCGCCCATCGACGCGCTTCATGCCGCGCCCGCCGCCGCCTGAAACCGCCTTCACCAAAACCGGATAGCCGATCTCCTCGGCGACGGCGATGAAATCCTCGACATCGTCGAGTGCGCCGGGCGAGCCCGGCACCACCGGCACGCCCAGTTTCCGCATGGTTTCCTTGGCCCGCACCTTGTCGCCCATCATGCCGATATGCGCCGGCGTCGGCCCGATAAAGGTAAAGCCATGCTCCTCGACGATGGCGGCGAAATTGGCGTTTTCCGAGAGAAAGCCGTAGCCCGGATGAATGGCGTCGGCATTGGTGATTTCGGCGGCGGCGATGATCGAGGGAATGTTGAGATAGCTGTCGCGCACCGCCGCCGGCCCGATGCATACCGATTCGTCGGAGAGGCGCGCATGCATGGCGTCGGTGTCGGCCATGGAATGCACGGAGACGGTCTTTATGCCGAGCTCGCGGCAGGCGCTGTTGATACGCACCGCGATCTCGCCGCGATTGGCTATGAGAACTTTGTCGAACATGACTTTGCGGGCAGTTTATTTGGGGGCAGTCTATGTGGGCGTGCTACTCCAGCACCAGCAGGACTTCGCCATATTCCACCGGGGCGCCGTTCTCGGCCAAGATTTTAGCGACCCGGCCGCCGCGCGGCGCGCGGATGGGGTTCATGGTTTTCATCGCCTCGACGATAAACAGGGTTTGTCCCTCGCTGACCTGCTCGCCGACCTTTGTGAACGGCTCGGCGCCGGGTTCGGGAGCGTCATAGGCGACACCGACCAGGGGCGAAATAACCGCGCCGGGATGGCTGGAATCGACGTTCACCGGCTTGTGGACATCGACGATATCCGCGCCCTGTGGCTCGGCGGCGGGGGCCGGCTGAAGCGCCGCCGGCGCCGCGTAGGTGGTACCGCCAACGGTGCGCGCGACGCGCACGCGTCCGGGCCCTTCGCCGATTTCGATCTCGCTCAATCCGGTTTCCTCGAGCAGCGCCGCCAATTCGCGAATGAGATCGAAATCGGCCGTCCACCGCCTTTCGTGCGGCTCGTTCAAGGGCAATTTCACCGCCATCTGTTCATTCCTCGTCGACTATCCGGGCCAGTGCATCGAGCGCCAACAGGTAACCCTGGGCGCCCAGCCCGCAAATCACCCCAAGCGCCGCCTGCGAAATGTAGGAATGGTTCCTGAAGGATTCACGCCGGTAAATATTGGACAAGTGAACCTCGATCGTTGGCAGGCCGACCGCCCGCAAGGCATCCAGGATGGCGATCGATGTATGGCTGTAGGCACCGCCATTGAATATGATACCCGAAAACACCCCGGCTGAGGATTGAATCCAGGTAACCAGCTCGCCTTCTTCGTTCGATTGGCGCAGTTCGACGGCCATGCCCAGGGTCTGAGCCTTGTGCTGGCAAGCGACGCCAATCGATTCAAGACTGTCGCCGCCATAGATATCGGGCTCGCGCTCCCCCAACATATTGAGGTTGGGGCCATTAAGGATCAAGATTTTGTGTGCCATGGCGAATCCATACTAAACCAAATCCAGGCTGACCGCACCAGGAGAGAGGCGCGCTGGCTCATGATAATCCGCTTCGCGGCGTAAAATGCCGCTAGTCGTCCGAATCACGGGCGCAAACGGTTGAAATGGCGAAACAGGTGGCCATACTCTAAATTATTATGATGCACAACATGATGGCCGGCGGCGGGCGCCGCTCGGCGAAGGAATCAGCGCCGCACATGCAAGTTCAGATCAATGGAGAAGCGCGCGAATTCGACGGACCCTTGACCGTCGAATCGATGTTGCGGCGGCTCGGTTTCGATCCGCGCAAGATCGCCGTCGAACGCAATCTCGAAATCGTCCCGAAAGGCGCCTATGGCGGCACCGCGGTGATCGATGGCGATCGCCTGGAGATCGTTCATTTCATCGGTGGCGGCTCGGGCGCCGTGCAATCGCGGGCCGCCGAGGAGCATGGCTGGCAGGTCGCCGGGCACAGATTCGATTCGCGCCTCATCGTCGGCACCGGTAAATACCGCGATTTCGCCGAAACGGCGCGGGCGGTCGAAGCTTCGGGCGCCGAAATAGTCACCGTCGCCGTGCGCCGCGTCAATATCGCCAACCCGGGCGAGCCGATGCTGGTCGATTTTCTCGACCCCAAAAAATACACCTATCTGCCCAACACGGCCGGCTGCTACAGCGCCGAGGACGCGGTCCGCACGATAAGGCTGGCACATGAGGCGGGTGGCTGGACGTTGGTCAAACTGGAGGTGCTGGGCGACCAGACCACGCTCTATCCGAATATGATCGAGACATTGGCGGCGACCGAAATGCTGGTGAAAGAGGGTTTCGACGTCATGGTCTATTGCAGCGACGACCCGATCATGGCGAAAAAACTGGAGGATATGGGCTGCGCCGCGATCATGCCGCTGGCGGCGCCGATCGGCTCCGGCCTCGGCGTGCAGAACCCGGTAAATTTACGCATCATCATCGAGAACAGCTCGCTGCCGGTGCTCGTCGATGCCGGTGTCGGCACCGCCTCGGACGCCGCCATCGCCATGGAACTGGGCTGTGACGGCGTGCTGATGAATACCGCGATCGCCGAAGCCAAGGATCCGATATCGATGGCCCATGCCATGCGCCTTGCGGTCGAGGCGGGGCGATTGGCCTATTTGGCCGGCCGCATGGCGAAAAAGCAGTATGCCGATCCGTCATCGCCGCTCGGCGGCTTGATATAGTCCGACGCGGGCATCATACAGGCCCGAGTGCATTTCAATTCAATCGCATAAATAATATATATTTCAAAATATTATCGATGTTTACAGATGTTTGACATCAATTAAACACTGTAATACGAAAAAATCAGAAGCTAATTGCCGCTTTAAAACAAACCGCTAAATCTCGTGCATTCTGTCATACAATTCATTGCGTATGGCAGAAAACACCACTTAATCAATTGTAAAATATGAATGTTTTACACAATTATACAATGTGAGTAGCACGTAGCCGAGACGTAGCGCCGCTGCAGCCCGGCTGCGCTACCCACAATGCAGCCCGGCTGCGCTACCCGGTATGGCCGCTGTTCAGCGCTTGCCCTGATTTGCCGCCATGGCGATATCTTCGGCACGCAAATAGGCCGGCGAGCCCTTGGTCAGGCCTCGCTTCGCCTTTTCGGCATGGTACTTTGCCTCGACGAACTCGTGCTTCAACAGCGACGATTCAGCCAAGGCGAGGGATGACAGCGCCAGTTGGCCGTCGCGCCCATAAGCGATTCCGAGGAAATGCCAATGCGGCGCGTAATTGGGTTCCGCGCGCGCGGCGGCGACCAGGTTCTCAATCGCCTTTTTGGTGAAATCAGGCTGGTTGAGTTCGATCTGGGCGCGCGCCAGGCCGAGGCGCAGCAGCGGCTCGTCGGGGCGCAGGGCGACGGCGCTCTGGTACGGCGCAATGGAGAGCGCGACATGGCCGTTTTCGAACAGGATCTGTCCCTTCAGCTCACGGAACCAGGCATCGTCCGGATAGTCGCGCAACAATGCGTCGACTTCGCCGATCGCCCGCTCGAGGTCAGGAATCCGGTGATAGGCGATCGCCCGCGCGTAACGCGCCGGCAGGCTCAAATCATTTTCACGGTAGGCTCTCAGGGCCCTGCCGGGCGGTTTCAAAAAAGCATAAAGCTTGGCCAGCATGCGGCGATGCGCCATCAACTCCTCGGGCCCCGAAATATGGCTGGTATAGGTCGCGTTTTCGACGAAATTGCGCACGAAGCGGATGCGGTCGCGGGTCAGCGGGTGCGAGCGCAAATAAGGGTCCTGGCGCTCGGCCACCAGCAATTCCTGATCTTCCAGCAAATAGAATATGTCGAGCATGCCCTCGGCCGAGCGGCCGATCGCCTCGAGATATCTTACCGCTGCCTGATCCGCCGCCTGCTCCTGCGATTGGCTGTAACGGATGAGCGATTGCTGGGCGATGGCGCCGCCGGTGCCGATGATGGCGCCGCCGGCCTCGCCGCCGCCGGCGACGATCGCCGCGGCGCCGAGAATATAGGCCAGGATGGCCTCCGCCGTGGCGTTTTCCACGGCTTCGCGGGTGCGCGCCAGATGGCCGCCGGCAATATGGCCGGTCTCATGCGCAAACACGCCGATAATGGCATCGGGGCTGTCGCTCGACATCAACAGGCCGGTATTGACGAACAGATTCATGCCGCCGGCGACAAACGCGTTGAGCCGTGAATCATTGACGATATGCACATTTACGGCGTTGGCATCGAGGCCTGCCGCCGTGAATAGTGGCGCGGCATAGGCGCGGATGGTATTTTCGATCTCGGTATCACGAATAAGCGAAAGATCTCGCGCCGCCGTCGGCGGGGCGATCACGGACAGTGAAACGATAATTGCGAGGACAAAGCCGATCGCGCGCGCGCAAATAATGGTCAAATTCCTATCCTCAAACTTCATATGGTTAACTAGGTGGCTGTCCGGCCTGCGTCAATGCATGGCGGCGGCGCTGGCGCCGGCCGTCTTGCTGGTCGTCCTGCTCGGTGGCTGCGAAGTCACCCAGACCTTACCAAAACTTTCCATGTTTGAACCGACCAGCTATTTCGGCGGCGTCGTCGCCGACGAGCCGCGCGCCGCCCTGGTTGCGCGCGAAGTCCTGGTCGCCGGCGGCAGCGCCGCGGACGCCGCCGTGGCACTCTATTTTACCCTGGCCGTGACCTATCCCTCGACCGCCAGCCTCGGCGGCGGCGGCCTGTGCCTGGTATACAGCCCCGACGAGGACGAAGGCGACACCACCGAAGTCATCGAGTTTTATGCCCAATCGGCGGCTCCCGGCAGCCCCCCCCCAGCCCGTCCCAACGCCATACCCGGGTCGGTGCGCGGCATGTACGCGCTACAGGCGCGCTACGGCCGTCTGCCATGGTCGCAACTGCTGGCGCCGGCGGAGACCTATGCCCGCCTCGGACATCAGGTCTCGCGGGCTCTGGCGCGCGATTTGCGGCTGGCCGGTATTTCTTTGTTCACCGATTCGGAAATGCGCAAGATATTCCTCCATCCCGACGGCTCGCCGATCTCCGAGGGCCAGCGCGTGCATCAGTTGGAGCTCGGCTCCGTCCTGTCGCAATTGCGTATCAAAGGCGCCGGCGATTTCTATAGCGGCTCGGTGGCCAAGAGCCTGGCCGGCGGCGCCTCTCAAGCCGAGGGCGCCCTGACCATCGAGGAGTTGCGTGCCTTCCGGCCACAATGGCGCGAGAGCACCAGTTTTTCGTTCGGCCACCATACCTTTCACACCGCACCGCCGCCCGCCGCCGGCGGCCTCACGGCGGCGGCCATTTTCCACCTCCTGGCCGAGGGCGACCGTTATCTCGACGCGCCGGTGGGCGAACGTGCGCATCTCGTGGCGGAAGTGTCCAAACGCGCCTTCGCCGACCGGCAAAACTGGATCGACGGCAACAACGCGGCGGCGCTCGATCTCAACCGCCTGCAAGGCAGCATGGCAACCTACCGCTCCGACCAGTCGACTTCGCCGGATATGTTGAGCCCGCCGCCCAAGCGGCGCTTGGAAAACCCGGCCTCGACCAGCTTCATAACCATGGACCGCCTCGGCCTCACGGTATCCTGCGCCGTGACGATGAACAATCTGTTCGGAACCGGACGCGTGGTTCCCGGCACCGGCATCCTGCTCGCCACCTCGCCGGCGACTTTGGGCAACGCCGCGACCTCGCTGTCGCCGATCGTCCTGGTCAATCACAATACCAGCCAGCTCTTCTTCGCCGCCGGCTCGGCCGGCGGTGCCGCGGCGCCGGCGGCCCTGGCCAGCGTCATGCGCGCCGCCCTGCTCGAAGACATGCCCTTGCGCGAAGCCGTCCAGGCATCCCGCCTGCATCATGGCGGCATGCCCGATATCGTTTTCACCGAACCCGATATCGAGGCACAAGAATACGAAAGCCTCGACCGGCGTGGCCATCTGGTGGCGGAGGTCCCGGAAATCGGCCGGGTCAACGCCGTTCACTGCCCGGGAGGCGTGCCGCGCAACCCAGAGACCTGCCTGTTCGAATCTGACCGGCGCGGCTATGGCCTCGCCAGCGGCGGCATCCTGTAGCCGGAGCGATGGCATGAAAATCTCCAAACGCGCCAATGTGGCGCCGTTCTACGCCATGGAAATTCTCAAGACCGCCAACGAGATGGCGGATGGCGGCGCCGAGATCATGCATATGGAAACCGGCGAACCGGTGAGCGGCGCCCCGGCCAAGGTCATTGCCGCCGCCCATGCGGCGCTCGATGGCGCCCGTCTCGGCTATACCGAGGCGCAAGGCTATCCCCAGCTGCGCGCCCGCATCGCCCAACATTACGCCGATTATTACGGCCGAGTCGTTGCACCCGATCAGGTCGCCGTCACCATCGGGGCGTCCGGCGGGCTTATATTGGCTTTTCTCGCCGCCTTCGATGCCGGCGAGCGCATCGCCATGGCCGAGCCGAGCTATCCCGCCTACCGCAACACCCTTGCCGCGCTCGGATTGGAGATGGTCGGCTTGCCGGCCGGTCCCGAGACCCGTTTCCAACCGACCGTCGAACTGCTGCGGGCGCTGGACAAGCCCATCCAGGGGCTCATCATCGCCAGCCCGTCCAACCCCACGGGCACGATGATTCCACGTCCGGAATTCGAAGCCATCGTAAAATATTGCGACGCCGAGGGCATCCGCGTCATCTCGGATGAAATCTATCACGGCATCACCTATGGCGAGCGCGCCGAAACAATCCTCGCCTATGGCGGCAAGGCCATCGTCGCCAACGGATTCTCTAAATATTTCGCGATGACCGGCTGGCGGCTCGGCTGGCTGATTTTGCCGCCCGATCTGGTGCGTCCGGTAGAGCTGCTGGCGCAGAATATGTTCGTCTCGCCGCCGGCGCTGGCTCAGTATGCCGCCGTCACCGCTTTCGATTGCCGCGCCGAGCTTGACGCCAATGTCGCGCGCTATGCCGAAAATCTCAGGATATTGCAGCGCGCCTTGCCGCAAGCCGGGTTCGGCGATCTGGCGCCCTCGGACGGCGCCTTTTATGTCTATGCCGACGTGTCCCGCCTGACCAATGATTCGCAAGACTTTTGCCACGAAATGCTGAAAGCCACCGGCGTCGCGGCGACACCCGGCATCGATTTCGATACCGCGCGCGGCAACCGCTATGTGCGTATTTCCTTCGCCACCGACAGCGCAACCGTTGCCCGCGCCGCCGATGCCCTCATTCAGTGGTTGGCGCCAAAGAACGCATGACAAGCCGTCGCCGGTCGGCTTGAATGCCCGGCCTCAGGCCCGGACTCAGGCCCGGACTCAGGAGAGAACGCGCTGCCACCAGCCGGTGCACCGCGGCGCCGGCCCGGACATCTTGTCAGCGGGTTCGCCGCCATCCGATTCATCATCCGCCTCGCGCGCCGTCGGGCTGGCGGCCAATTCATCGGCAGCGCTGTCATCACTGGCTTCATCGCCGCCCGCCGTCGAAGATGCGGCGCTGTCCTCATCGCCCGCCGGCGGAGACGCGGCGCTGTCTTCGTCGCTGCTTGCCGCCGCCTGCTCGCCATTGCCGGCGTTTATGGCCGGCTCGGCGGCATCGGTGACCGGCTCGGCGGCGCTCTCGGGTTTCTCCGCGGTCTTGCGTTTGCGTCGCGGACGGGCGCGCCGTTTCGGCTTCTTCTCGCTTTTCGCCGCTTGTTCCACCAAATCCTCGGGCGAATCCTCGGGTGGCGCCTCAGGCGCCGCCTCTGACGCCTCTATTTCCGCCTCATCAGGGGCATCCGCTTCTACGCCGGTGTCCACCGGTTTGTCGTCAGTGTCGTCGGCGCTTGCCTGGGCTCCGGAATCCCCCGCTTCGGAGGCATCCCCCGTTTCGGAGGCAACCGGTGTTTCGGCGCCGGTTTCCTCGACCGCCTCGCGGCTGCGCGATCTGCGCCGGCGTCCGCCGCGCCGGCCGCGCCGACGGCGCTTGCCGCGGACACCGTCTTCTCCGTTTTCCGCCGCGTCGCCGCTTTCCTTGGTTTCGGAGGCTTCCTCCTTGTCGGCGGCAGCTTCGCTTTCGTGGCCTTCCGCGGGCTTGGCCGCGCGCGGCTTGCGGCGGCGTCTGCGGCGGCGCGGCTGATCCTCGCCTTCGCTCTCCTCGGGCGCCGTCTCGCGCGCGCCGCCTCTGGCGGTGTCATCGCCACTTGCCGCCACCGCCTCGCCTTCGGCCGCCTCGCCATCGCGGATGCGCAGGGTTTCGATGGTGTACATCGGCGGCACCAGGCTGGGATCGTCCTGAAAGGCAACCGCCATGGCGTAGCTATTTTCGATTTCGGTCAGCGCCTGGCGCTTGTGGTTGAGTATGTAAAGCGCGATATGGCCCGGCACATGGACCGAGATCTCGGCGCTGCGTTCGCGCAGGCCTTCCTCCTCGATGGCGCGCAGGACATGCACGGCGGAAGAGGCGGTGGCGCGCACCACGCCCATGCCGGCGCATGTCGAACATAGTTCCGTCGCCGCTTCCAGGAGGCTCGGCCGCAAACGCTGGCGCGACAGCTCCAACAGGCCGAACGGGCTAATGCGGCCGATCTGAATGCGCGCGCGGTCGTTGCGCATGGCCTCCTTGAAGCGCCGTTCGATATTTCTCTGGTTGCGGTTTTCATCCATGTCGATGAAATCGATAACCACCAGGCCGGCGAGGTCGCGCAGGCGCAGCTGGCGGGCAATCTCGTCCGCCGCCTCCTGGTTTGTCTTCAACGCCGTTTCCTCGACATTGCGCTGTTTTGTCGCGCGCCCCGAATTGACATCGATCGAGACCAGCGCTTCGGTCGGGTTGATGACGAGATAGCCGCCCGAGCGCAACTGCACTTGCGGGCTGTACATCGCATCGAGCTGACTCTCGATCTGGTAGCGCGTGAACAGGGGAATGCGGTCGCGGTAGGGCTGCACCTTGGAACTGTGGCTGGGAATCAGCGTGCGCATGAAATCCTTGGCGATGCGGTAGCCGTCCTCGCCCTCGATCTGAATTTGTTCGATGTCGCGCGAGTAGAGGTCGCGGATCGAACGGCGGATCAAATTGGCTTCTTCGTTGATCAGGACGGGAGCGCTGGATTCCAGGGTTGCCTCGCGAATACCTTCCCATTGGCGTAAGAGATATTCGAAATCGCGCTTGATCTCGGCGCGCGTGCGGGAAAGGCCGGCGGTGCGCACGATGACGGCCATGCGCGTGGGCACCTTCAACTCATTGGTGATCGCCTTGAGGCGCTTGCGGTCGTCGGCATTGACGATCTTGCGCGATATGCCGCCGCCGCGCACCGCATTGGGCATGAGAACGTAATAACGGCCGGCCAGGGAGAGATAGGTGGTCAGCGCCGCGCCCTTATTGCCGCGTTCTTCCTTGACCACTTGGATCAGCATGATCTGGCGTTTCTTGATGACTTCCTGGATCTTGTAGCGGCGCGACAGCAGCGAACGGCTGACATGGAGGCGGCGCTCCGATTCATCGTCTATGTCATCGCCGCCCAGGGTCTCGACCGCTTCGGTGTTTCTGGCCCGGCGCCGCTCGTTCGGTACCTCACCGTCATTACCCTCGTCGCCGGCTTCGCTCGCTTCGCCGGATTCACCGGCCTCGCTGGCTTCATCCGCGTCACTTGCTTCAGCGGCGGATTGCGCATCCTCGCCCGGGTCGTTTTCGCCGGCGTCTTCGTCGCCATCCTCCGCAGCGGCGCCCGAATCGCCGCCAGAATCGCCAGCGCGCGGGCCATCGCCATTCTCATCGGCAACGGCCTGCTGTTCGGCGAACAGCGCTTCCCGGTCGGCGACCGGAATCTGATAGTAATCGGGGTGGATTTCGCCAAACGGCAGAAAGCCGTGCCGGTTTCCGCCATATTCGACAAACGCAGCCTGCAATGAGGGCTCGACCCTCATTACTTTCGCCAGATAGAAATTTCCCTTTAGCCGCTTTTTTGCCGCTGTTTCAAAATCAAATTCTTCGAGTTTTGTTTCATTCACCACCACCACGCGGGTTTCTTCCGCATGGCTGGCGTCGATCAGCATTCTTTTGATCATAAGTCGGTATTCTCCGCGACGGCGCCGCTTCGGCCGCGAACCTGGCGCGGCGGCGCTGTCGAAGTTGGGAAGCTGGACGCCCGGCGCCATGCTCCGTCGAACGCGGCGGGAAACTATCCCGCCATGACGGACAGTGCGGGGCTAATTTATGCCGGAACATGCCCGGCTGCAGCTTCGCTGGTGTCATCAATTTCATCATGTTTCGATTGCAACCCAAAT
>PVBE012822768.1_pt1 | contig 10721 bp, 8 predicted proteins | sample 1631181 | NCBI WGS metagenome assembly PVBE01 (sample SAMN08397723, study PRJNA350692) | Marine metagenome, whole genome shotgun sequencing project. | isolation source: water | place: Pacific Ocean | collected 2012-04 | reverse complement strand
GCGACGATAGTTGGTCGTCAAGCATTGCAGCAGTCCAGGCAATAAGCTGGTGCGCATCACCGACATATTTGATGCAATAGGGTTAACCAGGGCGATTGCCTTCTCTCCTGGATCTAGTAGCTGCTGGGTGCCAAGATCGATAAAACTGTAGGTCATTACCTCCTGGTAATCGCAATCTACCAGGTAGTCAACGATTCGATCGGGATCGATCTTTGCCTCACGCCGGGAGGCCCAGTTCACGACGTTCACCGGGCTTCGGATCGGTACTGCATCATAGCCATTGATTCGTGCGACTTCTTCCACTAGATCATGCTCGGCCTGGACATCCACACGGTAGCTCGGTGGTCTTACCGTCCAGCCACCCGCCTTAGACCTTACCGTCATACCTAGCGAACGCAAAATTGTGGTGACCGAACCTGCAGGAACATCCTGGCCTAACATTCGTCTGAGCCTTTCCCGGCGTAACGGAATCGAGATAATCTTCGGCAGCGCCTTTTTATCGAGTTCCTCAAATACCGGACCTGGCCTTCCACCACTGACATCCAGCAGCAACCTGGTCGCCCGCTCTATCGCGGTTCTCTGAAGCTCCGGGTCGACGGTCCTTTCAAAGCGGAAGGACGCCTCAGTCTGTAATTCATATGCCCGCGCTTTAGCCGCGATAATGCCGGGTCTGAAATATGCCGCTTCCAGCATAACCGACGTTGTCTCCGGTCCAATGCCACTTCCTAAGCCACCCATTATTCCAGCCAAACCAATTGGTCTCTTGGAATCCGCGATCAACAGCGTGCCCGAAAGTAATGGTATTTTTTTTCCATCAAGTAGTTCCAGGGATTCGTTACGCCGGGAATGACGGACAACGACCTTCCCTGTGATCTTTTCTCTGTCAAATGCGTGTAATGGCTGTCCTAACTCAAGCATCACGTAGTTGGTAATATCAACCATTGTATCTATGCTTCTGAGACCACTGCGCCGGAGCCTTTCACGGATCCAATCCGGGGCTCTTCCTTGAGGGCAGATACCCTCAATCACACGGCCGACATACCGGGGAGCGTCCTGCGGGGTCTGAATCATGAGTGGCACTTTTACCTTGATGGTTGGGTGCACACGATTCAATTCTGGACCTTGAAGTCTTGTTCTAGTCATTGCAGCGACTTCACGCGCGACACCACGCACACTAAGGCAATCTCCACGGTTGGGTGTGAGCTCAATATCGATCAGATAGTCATCCAGAGCCAGGTGATGATTTAGTTCAATACCCTTTTCGGTGTCCGGATCCAGCTCAAGGATTCCTTCAGATCCATCGCTGAGCTCAAGTTCATCAGCTGAGCAGAGCATTCCAGATGATTGGAATCCGGCTATCTCGGTGATCCGGATGATTTCCCCGCCTGGCAGTCGACTGCCAGGTGTCGCGACAGCTACGCACATTTCGGGTCGCAGATTTTTCGCACTGCAGACAACGCTCAAAGCGCGTGAGCGCCCGATATCCACTTCGCAGATCTTGAGTCTGTCGGATTCAGGATGGGGTCGCACTGATCTTATCGAACCTACCTTGATCTTTGGCGATATAGGACTAACCCTTGATACCGATCCGACCTCAAGCCCTATGGTTGTCAAGTTACTGGCTAATTCCTGAGCATCCAGATCGAAATCGATCCACTCTCGAAGCCAGTTCAAACTAATGATCATCTGCGACCTGCTCCTACCGGGCTAACGAAACTGGTTTAGAAACGCCAGTTCATTATCGAAAAAAAGACGCAAGTCGTCGACCGCATAACGAAGCATGGTGAGCCTTTCTATGCCCATCCCGAACGCATAGCCGGTATATTTCTCACTGTCGATTTCAACATGTCGAAAAACCTCCGGGTGAACCATCCCACAACCCAGAATCTCCAACCATCCAGTATGTTGGCAGACCCGGCATCCTTTACTGTCGCAGAACACGCAGCCCATATCGACCTCTGCAGAAGGTTCCGTAAAGGGAAAGTAAGAGGGGCGGAATCGAACAGGCAGGTCTTGTTCAAAGAACTCACGTACAAAATAGATGAGAATGCCCTTAAGATCCGAGAACGCAACGTCTGTGCCAACAGCCAGCCCTTCTACCTGATTGAACATGGGTGTATGGGTCACATCGGAATCACAGCGATAAACACGCCCTGGAGCGATCACCCGGATCGGAAGGTCATGGTTCTTCATATACCGGACCTGCACCGGAGAGGTATGCGTTCTCAGCACCAAATCGCTCGTGACGTAGAACGTATCGTGCATCGCGCGGGCCGGATGGTCCTCCGGAATGTTCAAGGCTCCGAAGTTGTGGAAATCATCCTCAATCTCCGGCCCATCCGCAACATCAAACCCTAAGCGACCGAATATGTTCTTGATCCGCCTGACGGAACGAGTAACCGGGTGAATGCTTCCCTGATTGGCGTTCCGCCCCGGAAGACTGACATCGATCGCGTCCTCACTGAGTTCCTCATCCCGAACTCGCTCCCCCAGTTGCCCGGCCCTGGCCTTGATAGCGGCTAAAATCGATGCCTTGGCCTCGTTTACTTTCTGGCCAAATGCTTTTCGTTGAGCCGGTGGGAGTCCCCCAATCTGTTTGAGTTGTTCCGTTACGGAGCCTCGCCTGCCAAGATAAGAGACTCGGAGCGCCTCGAGTTCGCGATTGCTGACCACCTTAGCTATCGCGGCAAGCGCTTCGTCGACTTCCCCTGCAAGATCAGGATCGGAATTATTGTCTTTCAAAGTTGCGCCTGCTGTTACAAAAAAAGGGAAAGGTCGAACGCCTTTCCCTGATATTCAGCGATCCGCCGAGCCGGGGCAATAGTCAACCCTGGCACCTATTTCACGCAGCCAGTGCTTCCTTTGCGCGCTCAGCCAATGAAGCAAACCCGGGTTTATCGTGGACAGCCATATCGGAGAGAATTTTTCGATCGATTTCTACCGAGGCCATGTTCAAACCGTGAATCATCTGGCTGTAGCTCAGTCCTGATTGCCGAGCCGCAGCGTTAATTCGTACGATCCATAGCGCTCTGAACTGCCGTTTACGCTGTCGTCGGTCCCTGTACGCGTACTGGCCTGCTTTCATTACGGCCTGCTTTGCGACCTTAAAAACGTTTTTGCGTGCGCCACGATAGCCTTTAGCACTGGTGAGCACCTTACGGTGCCTGGCTCGTGCGGTCACACTACGCTTGACCCTTGGCATGTTCTTACCTTTCTAAGTGCTATCGCGACTTAGCTGTATGGCAGCATTCGCTTGATGGCAGGTTGGTCGGAAGCAGCTACAAGCAATGGACTACGCAAGTGCCGCTTACGCTTTGTTGATTTCTTCGTCAACATATGGCTCATATACGATTGGGACCGCTTGAACCGACCGCTGGCCGTGGTCTTGAACCGTTTTGCGGCCCCACGGTTTGTCTTCATTTTTGGCATTCTAGATTCTCCATGATCATTTCCGGCTTACCTGCGTGGTGCCAGGACCATGACCATCTGCCGCCCTTCCATTTTGGGCATCTGTTCAACTACTGCGATCTCAGCGAGGTCGTCCCGGACCCGTTCCAGCATATTCATTCCAAGTTCCTGGTGCGCGAGCTCGCGACCACGGAATCGCAAGGTGACTTTAACCTTGTTTCCTGCATCCAGAAACCGCGTCAGATTTCTGACCTTGATATCGTAATCGCCGATATCCGTTCCCGGGCGAAACTTGATCTCCTTGACCGTGATCTGTTTCTGCTTCTTTCGCGATTCCTGCTTTTTTTTCGCTGCAGAGTACAGAAACTTCCCATAATCCATCAAACGACAAACCGGCGGCTCTGCATTTGGCGAGATCTCTACCAGATCCAGATCTCGCGCTTCGGCCATCTCCTTGGCCTCGGACACCGACACGATACCCAGTTGCCCTCCACCATCATCGACCAGACGGATGTTGTCGCCAGATATATCCTCGTTGACGCGCTGCTTTTTTGCTACGACTATGTTATGAGTCCTCCAAAGTATGAATGCCGTGCCTCGCGGACAGGCCAGGCAATGTATCGGTGATCTCGCTGAGCGGGATCGTTCCAAGATCCTGACCATCCTGCGTTCGCACGGCAACCGACTCCCCCGCCTTTTCCTTGTCCCCTACAATCAACAGGTAAGGGATACGGCGGAGAGTCGCTTGGCGGATTTTATAGCCGATCTTTTCATTTCTCAAGTCAGATTCAACCCTTACGCCCTTGTTTTTGAGGTGCTTTTCGAGTTTTGCCAGGTATTCCTGCTGTTTTGGACTGATATTGAGCAGAATAACCTGCACCGGCGCCAACCAGGGTGGCAACTTTCCCTCGGTGTCCTCAATCAAGATGCCAATAAACCTTTCAAGAGAACCCAGAATTGCACGGTGAATCATCACTGGCGCTTTACGAGAACCGTCTTCGGCGACGAATTCGGCCCCTAGTAGCCCGGGCATAGAGAAATCAAGTTGGATGGTTCCACACTGCCACTTTCGTCCAATGGAATCGCGCAGTACGAACTCATGCTTGGGACCGTAAAACGCACCCTCACCCTCCTGGACGGTAAAAGCAATTCCCTTTTCTTCGAGCGCCGTGGCGAGTGCTGCTTCTGCCCGATCCCAGAGATCATCCTCACCGACACGATTCTCCGGTCGGGTAGAAAGCGCAACATCGATATCTGTGAACCCAAAATCCTCATACATGCGGTAGGTCAGGTCAATCAAGGTCGAGACTTCATCGTGCATCTGCTCCTCGGTGCAGAACACGTGGGCATCGTCCTGAGTAAAGCGTCTGGCTCTCATCAGTCCATGAAGCGTTCCGGAGGGTTCGTTTCTATGACAGATTCCAAACTCAGAGATTCGCATCGGCAGATCCCGATAACTCTTTAATCCCTGTTTGAAAATCATCACATGCCCTGGGCAGTTCATCGGTTTGATCGCGTAATCGTGGCCCTCTACATGCGTTGTGAACATGTTTTCGCGGAATTTATCCCAATGCCCCGAACGCTCCCACAAAGTCCGATCAAGCACCTGTGGGGTATGGACCTCCTCATAACCGTATTCATCCAGCAGATTCCGCACATAGGTTTCAACCCTTCTGAACAGCAGCCAGCCATTCTGGTGCCAGAAAGCCATTCCTGGAGCTTCTTCCTGAAAATGAAAATACCCAAGCTGTCTGCCAAGCTTGCGATGATCTCTCTTCTCAGCCTCTTCGATCCGAACCAAATATGCTTTCAGCTGTTTCTGATCCGGCCATGCGGTACCGTAGATCCGCTGAAGCATCTCGTTGGATGAATCTCCCCGCCAGTATGCGCCTGCAAGCTTACTTAATTTGAATGCTTTCAGGTGACCTGTAGAAGGCACATGTGGCCCCCGGCAAAGGTCGGTAAAATCTCCTTGACTGTAGAGTGAGATACTTTCCCCTTCGGGAATGTCGCGTATGAGTTCGGCCTTGTAGGTCTCACCAATGTCGATGAACATCTCTACTGCCGCATCGCGATCAATCTCGCTACGCACTACCGACAAATCAGCCTTCGCCAACTCGTTCATCCTGACCTCGATCTTCTCCAGATCATCCTCACCGATTCGCTCCGGGAAGGCAAAGTCGTAATAGAAACCATCCTCGACTACTGGTCCAATCGTAACCTGTGCGCCAGGAAAAAGCTGCTTGACTGCCTGAGCCATCAAGTGGGCGCAGGAATGTCTGACAACCTCGAGCCCTTCGGGATCTTTGCCAGTGATGACCCGAACGCTGGCATCCTTTTCGATCATAAAATCGATATCGACCAGCCGATCGTCAACAACGCCAGCCAAAGCAGAGCGCGCAAGGCCAGAGTGAATATCTGCGGCAATTTCGGCTACGCTGATCGATCCCGGATAGTTCCGGATAGTTCCATCTGGCAGAGAAATATTTGGCATCAAAGGCTAGTCAGTTATCTACACTTCGCGATTAAAACGGGAAGCACACCCAACGTCCAATGCCACATTGATCGCAATGTGGCATTTTCGGTTGGTCATTTTATGGTAGGCGCGAGTGGGATCGAACCACCGACCACTTGCGTGTCGAGCAAGTGCTCTACCGCTGAGCTACGCGCCTGAATTAACTTGTGAACGTTAACAAAAACCACTCTCTTTTTCAATTCAGAGTGGGCCTCGGCCTAGCAATCGGAGGCTCCACAAAGAACCTTCGCTTAAGGTCCGTAATGTCATCCCGCAGGCTCGCTGCCTGTTCAAATTCCAGGGCTCTGGCGTGCTCGTACATTTGTTTCTCCATTTTGTCGATGGTCTTACCGAGATCGTCGGGCAACCTGAAAGAATTGCCAACCACAGCGTCTCTATTTGCGGCACGACTCTTGCCATAGCTTTTGTTCCTTTGCTGGGTACCCGAATAGACTCCATCAATGATCTCGGTTACGCGTTTCTGGATACTGGTCGGCTTAATGCCGTGGCGAATATTGTAGGCGTGTTGCTTGTTGCGCCGTCTTTCGGTCTCATCAATCGCCTTTCGCATCGACCCCGTGATAACGTCAGCATAGAGAATTGCCTTACCGTTGATATTTCGTGCCGCACGGCCGATGGTCTGAATCAGTGAGCGTGTTGAACGCAGAAACCCCTCTTTGTCAGCATCCAGGATGGCGACCAGCGACACTTCCGGAAGATCAAGTCCTTCCCGAAGCAAATTGATGCCTACCAGCACGTCAAACACACCTAGCCGAAGGTCTCTTAGGATCTCCACTCTCTCCACGGTATCGATATCTGAATGGAGATAACGAACCCGCATGCCGTGATCATTAAAATAGTCGCATAGGTCTTCGGACATACGCTTGGTCAGGGTGGTCACCAGGACTCTTTCTGACCGGTCTGCCCGTAATGCGATTTCTGACATCAGGTCGTCTACCTGGCTGGCAACAGGTCGAACCTCGAGTTCTGGGTCGACCAGCCCGGTGGGTCGCACGACCTGATCTACAGTACTGGAACTATGCTCGCCCTCGTAAGGGCCCGGTGTCGCAGAAACGAAAACCGCCTGTGGCATGAGTCCTTCGAATTCATCGAAACGCAATGGTCGATTATCCAGGGCCGATGGAAGGCGAAACCCGTATTCCACCAGAGTCTCCTTTCTAGATCTGTCGCCTTTATACATCGCACCCAACTGCGGAACCGTCACATGACTCTCATCAATAAACAGGAGCGCGCTAGCCGGAAGATAATCGATCAAAGTCGGCGGGTGTTCTCCGACCTTTCGTCCAGAAAGAAAGCGAGAGTAGTTCTCGATTCCGTTACAGTACCCAAGTTCCTGGATCATCTCCAGATCATAGCGGGTACGCTGTTCCAGGCGTTGGGCCTCGACCAGGCGTTGTTCCTGGCGCAGGATAGCAAGACGCTCCTCGAGCTCCGACTTGATCTCATCCACGGCTTTCAGCAATGTCTCCCTGGGTGTAACGTAGTGGCTCTTTGGATAGATCGTAAAACGCGTTATTCGCTCATCCACTTCTCCGGTCAAGGGGTCGAAACGCGACAAGCGTTCGATCTGGTCTCCGAATAGCTCAACTCGAATCGCATACCGATCAGACTCCGCTGGAAACATATCAATGACGTCACCGCGAACCCGAAAGGTTCCACGACGAAGATCCAGCTCATTTCGCGTATATTGCAACTCCGCCAATCGCTTCAGAATCTCTCGCTGCTCATAGAGCGCCCCTTCACGCAGGTGAAGGATCATCCCATGATAGGCGAGAGGATCACCTAGTCCATAAATTGCAGAAACCGTCGCGACGATGATCGTATCTTTCCGTTCGAGCAGTGCCTTGGTCGCCGACAGGCGCATCTGATCGATGTGATCGTTGATTGAAGCATCTTTTTCGATATAGGTGTCAGTACTGGGGACATAAGCCTCCGGCTGATAATAGTCGTAGTAGGATACGAAGTACTCCACGGCATTACGTGGGAAAAACTCTCTCATCTCCGAATACAATTGAGCTGCCAGGGTCTTGTTTGGCGCCAGGATGAGCGACGCCCGTCCGGTGGAGGCAATCACATGCGCCATGGTGAAAGTTTTGCCGGAGCCGGTAACGCCCAAAAGGGTCTGATACGCCTCTCCTGCACCTATGCCCTCCAGCAACTCACCGATCGCACCTGGTTGGTCACCGGTCGGTTCAAAATCACTTTTCAACTCGAATTGACGAATAGTTCCAGCCATGAGTTCTTACAAAGGCCGAGGGTGCAAGGCACTTCCGCACACAAGGTAGACACAATTCTGCTGCGCATGCCGGATAAACATAGGCCTGGTTGTGCGATATCTCACTGCGCCATTTTCCTCAAAACCCCAAAGTTGGAGTCTCTGAATTGACAGACCTTGGGGAGTTGTCATGTCGGGCCACCGTTCAGCGCCCTGCCGAATTCTGGAAGAATCAGGATTTTCGCTGATTGAACTGATGATCGTATCCGTGATTATTGTAATCCTAATCCTCTCCGGTGGCCCGCAATTGTCCAGTGTGCTCGTTCGGCAGAACCGGAACAGCGCGGCCCACTCGCTGTTCCGGGACCTCAGCCACGCCCGGACTCAGGCGTTGCGCCTGGGTACTCGGGTCTACCTTTGTCCTGGCCACTCAACTGAAGCGTGTGGAGAGACAGCCCAGTGGGAATCGGGCTGGACCACTTTTGCTGACTATGATAAGGACCGAAAACCTGCAAAGAACGAAGCACTGTTCCGTCGGGACAAGCTGGCCTCCGAGAATGTTCGCATTCGGTTTCGAAGCCCACAGTATCTCTTTTACAAGGGGGACGGCAGTGCCTGGCCTAACGGCCACTTTACCATTTGCCCCTCTGACGTTCGAGTCAAACCACTCGCGATTATCGTCTATCACACGGGGCGAAGCCGAATCTCCGAGAAAGCGCCAGATGGTCGCTCGATCAATTGTAGTTGAATATGACTGAATGATATTTGCACCGATTATGATGAAGGGCCAACAGTCGCTTGACCCTTGATTCTCCCAACAGTAGGATTCGCTGTCCTGATCCCCGGTAGTTCAGTTGGTAGAACGGTGGACTGTTAATCCATATGTCGCTGGTTCGAGTCCAGCCCGGGGAGCCAGTTTTATAGGCATTTCTGCTTCATCCTACCAGCCTGATTTCCACTAATGTCACTATAGTGTCACTATCGCTGCACACTCGGTAGGTTTGCTACCACTTCGCGTAATCGTTTATCCGCGGTATGTACGTATCCCATTGTTGTCTTCAGGTTTCTGTGACCAGCAACCCTCGATATGTCTACCAAGTTTGCATTGGGAGCATGAACGCATTCAGTGATTGAAGTGTGCCGCAGACAATGTGGTGTAGCGTGCGCTATGCCGGCACGATCCACAGCAGTCTGGAACACTTTCCTCACATCTTGTATCCGTTTGCCGAAATATCTGGGTTTGGTATGCGTGAACACCCAAGGTGTATCAGGAAAGTACTCATCACAGACTCGTCTTAGTCGTAACAGTGCCGCAAAGGCCTCATCATTCAACGGCACCAGTCGCCGCGCTTTGCCTTTCGTGTGTTCTACTTCCAGACGAACTACTTCGTTGGCGAAGTCAACTCGCTCCCAATCTAATTCCAACATCTCACCGGGACGCATCATAGTGCAGAAACCCAAAATGCAGAACTCTGGGAGGTATCTTCGAGTATGACTACTCCACGCTTGCTTCGCAGAACAGAGTAGTTTCGAGAATTCGTCCACCGTCAAACATCTGGCTTCATCATTCTCTTCTGGTAACCGCTTTCCCACAACTGGGTTCGGCAGCTCCCAGTCCAACTTCTGCTTAGCCCACCTAATTGTCGATGACAACAGTGAGAGTTCCTTATTAATGGTTTTGTTCGCAATACCCCTATCCTGACGATATGCGATATACCCGAGTACATCTACGTTACAGAGCGTATTCATAAACAATGACTCTGGAAAGTACTCAGCGAGGGCCTTGAATCTCTTTTTGTCAGTCCCAGTGCTACGCTTAACATCCATTGTCCCTCTTAGATACAACACCACCAGCTGTTCAAAGGTACGGTTAGGCTCGATCCCTCTAGCCGTTTGGCTTCAGACGTCGGTTTTCCACTTATTGCGTAGTGCTAACGCTTCCCTCTTCGTGGTTGTTCCAGTAGAGCATTGAACTCTCCTACCGCTTGTCTCTGTGTAAGATGCCAGAGAACCGCACTTGATCTTCTGCGCCATGACCTAAAACCCCATCTCAGCAGGCGTTGTAAGCACCTGAAAGGCCACGGCGGGGTCAAGGGAACCGTGCGTTATCTCAGACGGGTGGTAGGTCACTATGCCTACGTGGCCCGCTTTGATGTGGTTTCCTACTATGAGTCTTTGGATCACGGCTTGTTACTTAAATTGTTAAGGCAAGCCAAAATCAAAGGTGATCTGAAGACCATTGTGGCCGATTACCTTGTTCTACCGGATAGGCCCCATATCGGCAAAGGTATGGTGGCAGGGGGCAGTCTGTCGCCGCTTCTGGGCGGGCTTTATCTCACGCCTTTGGATCAGGTAATGGGCAGGAACAAACAGATCGTCTATCTGCGCTATATGGATGACTTTGTCATTCTGGCCAGAACCCGGTGGCATCTTAAAAAGGCCATACGGCAGATATACAGAATCACCGCCGATCTGAAACTGCGCTTACACCGTTAACTCAAGTATTTTATCGGCAGAATCGACAACGGCTTTGTTCGAGTGGTCACGGCTGTTTTCCTATTG
>PVBE012119173.1_pt1 | contig 10721 bp, 8 predicted proteins | sample 1631181 | NCBI WGS metagenome assembly PVBE01 (sample SAMN08397723, study PRJNA350692) | Marine metagenome, whole genome shotgun sequencing project. | isolation source: water | place: Pacific Ocean | collected 2012-04 | reverse complement strand
CGTTTCGATGTTCGTGATCTCACCGTCGCTCAGCGAGAGTTCCGCTTCCCAGTCGACCGGCTCGGTCTTGCGTCCCCAGCCCCAGGTCAGCCGCAGGCGATGGCGATGAGACTTCTCGTCGATCGGCGCTGGCGTAGGAAAGAACCGCTGGACGACGCGTCCGTTCTTGACGAGTTCGACCTTGTCGATCGCGTCCGACGCATGGACCGACACCTGAATCCGCCGACGCTTGGGAGCATGCACCGTTTCTCCGATCCAGGCTCCGTCGAGGAACATCCGCGCGTCGATCCGATCACCGGTCGCTGCGAACACCCGCCGAGCCAGAAAGGCCTCCCACAAGGCTTCCCGCGTGAGTTCCTTGGCGAACACGCCCATGCGCCCGTCGCCGTGGCTGCCGGGATAGGCGGCATGATGGTCGGTCCCGCCGACGATGCCGAAATGATGTCCAAGCTGCCAGCCCGCCTCCGCGGTACTGCCGAAATCCCTTGGCCCCATGTCGTGCAGCATCGGATAGGGCGCGTCGTCGCTGAGCGAGCAGCCGTGCAGCGAAAAGATCTCGACGAACGGCGAACAGTCCGGACGAAACGCCGACCAATTGATGCCGCGATAACCGGCCCGATAGCCGATGTGGTGCGGAATCGCAATTCCTTGAGAAGGCGCGATCACGTCGCGCAAGCCGGGCAGGTCCCGTGCGTCGAGCAACGGCAGCTCCGCGCTCCTGCCGTAGACGTTGTGGTCGCCGAATTCGAGCGAATGCCACTCGTAACTCGGAATCGCGATGAATGTTCCGCTCTCTGTCCCCGCCGCTTGCAACTGCAACAGTTGCTCCCAATTCCCCGCCAGCGTGGCGAAGCCGGCGTGATGGTAATCGATGATTTCGCCGTAGACGCTGCGATCGGTCGGCATGTCGGGCCAGAATGCGTGGCCCGTGACCGAACAGAAATCGAGCTGCTGCCGAGCCCGCAACAATGCCTGCTCGACCGTCCCGTGCCCGTAGCTGATGGAACAATGACTGTGCAGATCACCCCAATACAACCCGTACGTCACCCCGCTCTCCCCATGCTCGGCAGTCTGTTGCGGCCACTCTGCCTCTGAGTATCCCGACTCGGAACAAGGCACGCAACCCGCTGGTCACGAGCGATCGAGCGGGATCGACGACCTTCGGGAATCAACGGGCCGGAAAAGTCGCGCGGGGCGACGCGACTTCGCTTGGCGGAACGCGGAGCGTTTCCTATACTGCCGGATGTTGGTCGGACCGTCGGCTTTTCCGGAGGCACGCCAACCAGCCATTGCCCGATGGTGTAACGGTAGCACGAAGGACTCTGACTCCTTTAGTCTAGGTTCAAATCCTAGTCGGGCAACTTTCGAAGTGCCGATGAGATAACGACTTGCGACTACTTGCCGCAGGTCGTTATCGCGTTTTTGGGGCCCAGACAGTTCAATCGCCCGGAGAGTCTTTCGGACCCGAGAACCACGACTTGACGCTCTTCCACGCCCCGCCGATCGCCCTCCCGGAAACGACTTGCTCGGTCCAGGTGTCGCGGTCGGTCGAAAAGTTGTTCCAGACGGTGGCAACGTAGGGCTGGCTCGATTCGCTGAGTGTCTGGTAGAAGCCGCGCTCGTGGATGGCGGCGAGCGAGTCGACATAGTGGGAAATGACGTGGCGATGGAACAATCCGCCGGCCACCTGGACGCCCAACAGCGTGCCGTGGGAGACGGTCTTGAGTTTCCCCAGCGTGTTCATCGTCATCGCACCGGAGACGCCCAGCAGGCTGACGTTCTCCTGAGTGGCGATCTGCTTCATTTCCCGCCAATATTGGTCGAGTTCCGCTTCCGGAAGCACGGACGTGTACTCGGCGGAATTGAGCGCCTCGCGGGTTTCGTCGAGCGTCTGCTTGAGTTGATCGATCGACAACGGCGGCGTATCGAAGGCGCTGGCGGCCGAACCGGTCGTGTTGCGAATGGCTTCGAGCACGTCGTCGACGTGGTTGATCGTCGACGTTTCGTCGATCAGCCCCTGTTCCTTCAGTTCGTCGGCCAGTTCCGCGACGTAGCTCTTGGTGCCGTACGCGACGTCGCTGACGATCGCCAGCATCCACAGCGGCGAAAGGTGTAGCGTCGCCAAACCGGCCAGATCGACAAAGTTCCCGACCGCCTTGCGGGCCATGTAGTCGTCGGACGTTGCCTCTTCGTCGGGCTCGGCCTCGGCACCGCCGACGTCTTGTGCCAAGAACTTCAGCGAATTGGCAACGACGATTTCATACGTCTTGGACGACTGAAACGACTGCGGAACAAGCAACGCCGCCGTCTCGCGAGCCGCCCCGGCCGCGAGCCCGATCGTGCTGCGGACCGCCCGCTCGGGCAGTGAAACCGAGAACAACAGGTAGCGTGCCAGACTCGTTTGCGAATCGGGGGCCTCGATCGACTCTCCGGCATCGAGCCAGATTCCCTGACACTCGCAGCAGCGCTCCAGTTCGAGTTCACCGAGCGCGACCGGTGTCAGCGTTCCGTCGCAGGCAGGGCAGGGGAGCGCCTCTCCATCCGACGTTTGCGATTCGAGCGCGTCGAATTGATGGGCGACAGCGCGATCGGCGCGGACGAACGTGCCCTGGCACTGCTCACAATGCATGCCGTCTGGAGTCTCGACAAGCGCCGTCTGGCAACGGGGACACGAACCGGCAGTGGATTCCATCGAACTGTTCCAATTTTTCTAAGAAGAATGTGCTTCCTGATGGACAACGCATGTCGCGTGCCGCTGGATCACGACACTTCTCCGGAAATCTTGCGTTCAACGTCATCGATCAACGTGCGGGCTTGTGCGAACACGTCGTCGAGCATGTCCTCGGTCAATCGTCCCGTGAACGTGTTCTGCTGGCTGGGATGATAGCTGCCGAGCAGCCATTGTCCGGTGTTCAATTCCAGGGTTGCGCCGTGGCCGAAACGCGGAATCTTGCCACTGTACCAGCCGGAAGAGCGCGCGATGTCGACGACCGAACGCCAACCGATCTGTCCCAATGCCAGGAACACCCGAACCGGGAGCAGCGCCACCGTCTGGTCGAACCAGTCTCGACAGTGGTCGATCTCGTCTCGGTTGGGTTTGTTGTCCGGCGGCGCGCAGTGGCAGGTCGCCGTGATCGCGCAATCAGAAAGTCGAGCCCGTCGTCGCTCGAATCGGCCGTCGGCTGATTCGCGAAACCGGCGCGATACAGCCCGCGAAAGAGCCAGTCGCCGCTACGATCCCCCGTAAACATCCGCCCCGTGCGGTTGGCACCGTGGGCCGCCGGTGCGAGGCCGACGATCAACAGCCGGGCGCGGGCGTCGCCGAAATTGGGAACGGGCTTTCCCCAATACTCCCAATCGCTGAAGGCGCGTCGTTTGTGAGTCGCGACGTTCTGACAGTGCTCGTGCAGACGCGGACACAGATCGCACCCGAGGATTCTTCGGTTGAGAGTCTCCCAGCCGGCCATGCAAGTCTCCGTGGGATTCGATGCGGACGTGCCGATGATCGCAGATTCGACGGCACGTTTCCATCACGGCTTTGCCGTCTGGACGAAGTTTCATCAGGGTGGGCGGCGGCCCGCCGTCGTCCACGATCCGCAGGCCGCACAACCCTTGCAATCCCGGCAGAACTCGTTCGATTCGAACGCTCGGGTCTTGCGAAGCATGAACCGTGGGCTTTAGGATGAAGGCACTCTCTCCCAAGAGTAAGGATGCCGCAGAGAATCAACGCTGGAGCGATTGTCGCCTTTTGCCGGGGAACTGCTGACGTGAGCAAAACAAATTTAGCGCTGAGTTCGTTGATTGCCGCCATTCCCGGCGGGTTCCTGGCCTATCTGCTGGTGATGGCTTTCCTGCACCACATCGGTGACATGCCGATGATGTTGCAGGTGCTGGTCGGCCTGGCACTCGTCGGCTGCGTCGTCGCGACACTCTCACCGGTCGGCATTTTGGTCTTCGTGGGGGGTGACGGTGCGACAAAGCCTAAGAAAGAGAAGAAGGCCAAGAAGGGTAAGAAAAGCGAGGCCGTCGAGGAAGAGGACGACGACATGCTCGTCGAGGAGGACGACGACTTGCTGCTCGATGAGGGCGGCGACGACTTCGCGACCGACGATGACGACTTCGGCTTTGACGATGCCGCCGTCGGCGAAGGCGACGATTTCGAGCTGGACTTCGACGAGGACGAATAGCGCTCCGTCACGGCTAACACTGGGGGTGCCACTGGCTCCGCCAGTGCTGCGTTCTTCAGCACGCCGACATGCGCACTGGCAAAGCCAGCGGCACCCAATCTCACCATCAAGGTTGGCTGTGCTCTAACTGCTGGCGCTGCGATAACTTCGTAGCGCCAGAATGAAGATCCGGCGGGAAACCCACAATCCCGCGAGGGCCGCGACGGGGGGGATCACCCCGATCAGCGACGGATCGAGCGGCTTGTCGAGCAGCGAGCGCGCGGGAACCGTGACGACGAGCAGAATCGGAATCACGAACGAGAACGAGAACCGCAGGACTTCTCCCGTGGGGGATCCGCTATAGATGCTGCGCGGGTAGCGGGCGAAGATCGTCAGGTAGAACCAGAAATCGTACAGTCCCTGGTTGCGCCCGAACCAGATGCTCGTGCTGGCCAGGGCGATCATCATGCTGTAGAGAAAGGCGACGCCCGCCAAGAGATACACCAAATAAACCAGGGCTTTAACGAGGACGTCGAACGTCAGCCAGGCCGCCGCGATCGCCACACTGGAAAACAACGCGTGCGGATCGGCATGCAGCAGTTCCATCGCGAGGCTCATGGGGATCGCCGCCGAACCGATCTCGAACAGGGCGTAGCCCAGCAACCCGCCGGCCATCAGGATCTGGTTGAGCATCGCCAGATCCATTTTTTCGAACGAGATCAGGAACTGCGTGTCGATCGGCTTGAGTAGTGCGAAGTCGAGGTTGCCGGTGCGAATCAGTTCGCTGAAGTTCGCGCAGTTGGGCATGAAGAACGCTTCGACCACCGCGTTGATCAACATGCCGGTCGCCATGAAGGCGAAATACTCGGCGCGAGTCCAATCGTTGATCGCGTCGACGTTGCGATAGATGATCTCGAACAACGTGAGCTGGGCGACGAACCAGAATCCGCGAGTCACGATCGTGATCAGGAAATTGCCGCGAAAGGTCATCTCGCGCACGAGTGAGTTTCGCAGAAACGTCCGCCAGACTCGGAAGTAGCTGGGTCGCGCAGCCATTGCGGGATGTGTGTTCGTCGGGTGTGAGGTTCGTTCAGACGAGTTTCGCGTCGCGCGGGCCCGCGCCGACGGTGCCGATGATCGAGGCCGTCGTGCCGGTTTGCGTGAGCTGCCGGGTCAGTTCGTCGGCGATTTGCGGACGGACGACCAACACGAGTCCAATACCCATGTTGAAGACCCGGAACATTTCCTCGGAGCCGATGTTGCCCAGCGCGTCGAGCCACGCAAACTCGGGCGGAACGTTCCACCCGGAGCGTTCAATCGTGACCGAACAGTTTTCGGGCAGGACCCGTTCGACGTTCTCGGCCAATCCGCCGCCCGTGACGTGTGCGATGCCCGTGACCTGAGGAGACTGTGCATTGTGGCCCAGCGCTACGGCCACCTGTTCCGCGTAAATCCGTGTGGGCCGCAACAGCAATTCCGCGACCGATTCGCCGGTCGCCTCGACGGCGTCGTCGGGAGACAAGCCGGCGAGTTCGAAAACGACCTTGCGGATCAAGCTGTAACCGTTGGAGTGAAATCCGCTGGAGCCGATCCCCACCAGCACGTCGCCCGACTGGATCGCGGATCCGTCGATGATTCTCTCGCGTTCGACGACGCCCACGGAAAATCCCGCCATGTCGAATTCGCCCGTAGCGTAGAGGTCGGGCATGATGGCGGTTTCGCCGCCGATGAGGGCGGATTTGGCTTGCACGCATCCCTGGCTGACGCCGTCGACGAGTTGGGCGATCAGGTCGGGTTCGTCCTTGGCGAGCGCGATGTAGTCGAGGAAGAAGAGCGGCTCGGCACCCAGGCAGAGGCAGTCGTTAACGCACATGGCGACCAGGTCGATGCCGATCGTGTCATAACGCCCGGCGGCAATCGCCACCTTGATTTTGGTGCCGACGCCGTCCGTTCCGGAGACGAGGAAGGGGTCGTCGTATTGAGATTCTCCCCCATTCAGACGAAACAGGCCGGCAAAGCCGCCGGGCAGCTCCATCACCCGCCCCTTCTGAGCGGCGTGCGTGCGGGCCAGAAACTGCGGCAGCCTTTGCATTGACTGTTCGTACAATTCGAGGTCGACGCCCGCATCTTTGTAGCTGGCCTGAGACATGAATTCTCCGGAGAATCGCAAAATGGACGACAGAGGCGCGGGAGGGCGGGATGCCCGCACTCGAAGGATGCGCACATCATACGCAGGTCGGTACGGATTGTCACCGGAGGCCCGGCCGCGGATTGGAATCGGACGCCACATCCACGCGGTCTTGTGACATCTTCCCTTTTGTGCTCGATCCGCTATCATTTTGCGACAATTCTATTCGTTTTCCAAGAATGGAGAGACCGATCACGATGTCGGAGTTTCAGACCGTCGCCAAAGTGGGTGACATTCCCGAGGGGGAAGGGCGGGCCTACTCCGTCGATGAACGCATGATCGCCGTGTTTCGGATCGACGGAGAGTATCTGGCCGTCAACGATTCCTGCCCGCATGCGGGTGCCTCGCTGGCCAGCGGCGCGGTCGACGAGGACGGTGCAGTGGTGTGCCCCTGGCACGCTTGGCGATTCCGGTTGACCGACGGCTGCTGGCTCGACAACCCGACCGGCAAGATCACAGCCGGCTCGCACGAGGTCCGCATCGAAGGGGATGACGTGCAGGTGCGGGTCAATGGCGAGTGACTTTTTTGCCACAGAGCCGCGGAGGTTCTTGGCGCGGCCTTCGGCCGCAACCAAAAGACGGGGTTCGTTGGCGCTGTTGGGCGAGGGAATGGCAGTCCGGCAAGCCATTGACTTTCGAAGGAGGTGCGGTTCTGTCGGTTGAAGCTGTTCCTGCTTTCCTGCCTTCCTTATTCACGACACTGAACTCAAGAAGAATAAGGAAAGCAGGAAGGCAGGAAACTTGTCGTTCGCGTGTCGTGGGAAATTCGCGCAGGACAAACGAAAGTTCAACGTTTGCAGTACAGAGGTTGCGACGTCAGAGTCGAAAGCGTTGGATGCCATCTCTTAGAAGTTCGACGTGGAAATTAATCCGCTCGGTCAGCTCGTCCTTCCTATTCATCCTCTGTGCCCTCTGTGGCTCTGTGGTGAAAAAACTACTCCGACCCTCCTCGCAGTCCCCGAAAGACATTGCGGCGCAGTCCGTTGTCGCGATTGGTGAATTCGTCGTCTGATTCGACCGGTTCCTTCAGCGCCTCGGCCATCATGTGGAACTTGGCGTCGATGTCGTCGGCGTAATGTACGAGCAAGGCCTCGGGCGTGTGGGGGGCGATGGGGGAGCCCCATTCGGGCCGGTTCTGGTGAGCGATGATGATGTGTTCGAGCCGCAATAGCGTCTCTTCGTCGAGTTCGTCGATCAACTTCGCTTTGTCGCGGATGATGTCCCGTCCCAGCGAAATATGGCCGATGAGTTGACCGCGGGCCGTGTAGGACGCGCCGTGCGGCTGGTGTGACAATTCGATGAGTTTGCCGATGTCGTGCAGAATCGCCCCCGCAACAACCAACGACTTCGAAAGCGGCGGACGCATCCGGGGGTAGGCGTCGACGTACTTGTCCGCCAGAAACAGCGCCGTCTGTGTGACGGACAGTACGTGTTCGAGGTAGCCACCGCGGAAGGCGTGATGATTGCGGGCCGCGGCGGCGGCGGTCGAAATATCCTCGGCGTGTTCGTCGAGCAGTGCGCGGACGAGTTCGCGCAACGGCGCGTCCTCGATCTGTTCCTCGACGATTTGCAGCAGTTGCTCGAACATCTCGGACGGGTCGTGGCGCGAGGAAAGAAAGAAGTCGGACGGGTCGAAGCCCTGCTCGTGGTCCTCGGGCTCGACTTCGCGAACTCGCTGCAAATCAACTTGCGGCCCGTATTGCGTCTCCGCGTACTGGCAGCGGATTTTGTAGAAACCGCCGATGCACCACTCGCGTTCGCAGGGAGCAAACCAGGGCGAGTCGTTCCAGATCATCGCCGTCGCGTTGCGGGCGACGTCGCGGAACGTGGCACGAAAGTAAGGGTTCCCATCGCGTGTCTGACTGCGATCCTTGGCGGCCAACAACACGAAGCAGTCGGCGGATTCTCCAGGAGCCAACTCGGACAAGCGCACGATCGGCACGTCGGTGGACATGAATGCCTCACTCCATACGTTTGCCGCCGGGGTCGCCTGTGCCGCGATACGTTAAGTGTCGAATGTACAGACTCCACGAATGGAAATCAAATCGGAATCCGGGCTGACGGCGGATTGGTTTGCTCGCTTTCTTTCACCACAGAGGCACAGAGTTCACAGAGATTGGAATGAAGAGGGTGAACGTAACATTGCGGCGGCAGGCCGGTTGATTGGATTTCACAGCAATCTCCTGAAAGGTGACGTTCCACTCCTACGCCTCTGGTATCGCGTCTTTGTACTACAAACGTTGAACTTCCGTTCTTCCTGCGCGAATTTCACACGACGAGGATTCGTAAACCCTTGCAAACTCTCGTGTTCGACATATTGACGGAGTTTCTGTCTTCTCTGCGCTCTCTGCGACCTCTGTGGTGAAATACTTTTTTGGATGACCGCAGAGGACGCAGAGGTTCGCAGAGATCAGGATGAAGTTGTGTGATTCTCCAGCAACTGCTGTGATGGCCACGAAGAGTCGCGAAAAGCCACAAAAAAAGGCAACTTCCACGTTTCGCAATTTGGTTGCGGGCGAAGGCCGCGCCAAGTCCTCTGTGGTGAAAAAAACTCGCTACGAGGTCCGTCATGTCGTTACACTCAAATTTGGTGTCTGCGGGGCGGATTTCGAAAAACGTGAGGTTTTCGCGGTCCGAGTCGGGCATAGCGCCCCACTATCATGATGCAGGACGTTCAATACCTGTCACATCTCCGGCACGTCCATGATCCGACCGACCGACAACGAGTTGTTGCTGCGATACTCCCAACACCGGGACGACGAGGCGTTTCGGGAGTTGATGGAGCGGCACGGGCCGTTGGTGCAGGGGGTCTGTCGGCGGGTGCTGCGGCAGGAGCAGGACGTCGAGGACGCCTTTCAGGCGACGTTTCTGGTGCTGGCGCGACAGGCGTCGTCGATTCGTTCGCGGCACTCGGTCGGCAGTTGGCTGTTCAAGGTCGCTCATCGGACGTCGGTCCGGGCGGTTCTCGAGCGGAGCCGACGCGGAGAGTCGCAACTCGAAACGGACGTGGAGATTCCGTCAGCGACACTGGAAGCATTGCAGCAGCGGGAGTTGTTCGAGCAACTCGTCGAAGAGTTGAATCGGCTGCCCGAGCGGTATCGGTCGGCGCTGATTCTGTTTTACCTCGAAGGCCGATCGCGCCAGCACTCCGCCGAGGAATTGGAAATCACGGATGCGACCCTGAAGGCGCGGCTCTCGCGGGCGCGAAATCTGTTGCGTCGTCGGCTGGCGCGGCGGGGCGTGGCGCTCTCGGTGGCGGCGGCGACGATGGCCTCCGCCGGCGGCACGTCGGTTCAGGCGGCGCTCGTCAATCAGACAATCGAAACAGCGGGCCAGTATGCGTTTTCCGGCACGGTCAGCGTGCCAGGCGCGGGACTCTCGGTTTCACTCGCAGAAGGAATACGACCCATGGCCTCGCTGACATTGACCAAGACGACGATCGCGGCATCAGCCGTCACGGCTGCCGGGATTCTGGTAGCAATCGGACTCGGCTCACTGGGTGCCGATGAAGGGACGACTCCGCGGCAAACGACCCGCGATGCTGCGATCGACACACGCGTCGAGGACACCGGGGGAAATCCCGGCGCGAGCGACGCAGTTGCCGTGTTGCCTGCGGCGGACGGAAGCGGCGCAACAACGAGTGAGGCGATCACGGAAGCCAAGAAGATCCAGGCGGCGCTTGACGAACTAGTCGACGTCGAGTTTCTCGACACGCCGCTGTCCGACGCGATGGAATTTCTGTCGGATGTGCACAAGATTCCGATCATCATCGACGAGCAAGCCCTGGCGGAAGACGGCATCGCAACCGACGAGCCGCTCAATCGCACGCTCAGCGGTCTGCGATTGGACAGCGCGCTGAACATCTTGTTGAAAGACCTGCGACTGACGTACTACGTCGACAACGAAGTGATGACAATCACGACGGAGGTTGTTGAAGACGAACGTACCGAGACGCGGATCTACCCGATCGGCAACTTGGTCAGCTTGGGGATTGACCTTCAGGCGCTGGAAGACTTGCTCAATCCTGACAATGACATCGAGGTTCATCTGCTGGGGGCGAATGTTGTTGTCAAACAGTCGCAGTCGAGGCATCGCGAGACGGCAGAGTTGTTTGAGATGCTTGCGAGGGCGGCCGGGCAGAAGTCGAAGTAACGGAACCGGAATCGGTCAAACAGCGGGAGAGACGACGGACGGATTGGGCACCCGACAGTGCGCTTCGAGGCTGGCGAGCCGGGTGCGGAAGCGGACGTGTCGACGGCGCGAGCATTCAACGAGCGGCCTCCAGGCAAGGCCCGTGAGCCGGTGGCGAATCAGAAAGTGCCAGAAGCGATTGGAGCGTTTGTAAAGATACGACATCGCCAAGTAGG
>PVBE012923221.1_pt1 | contig 10722 bp, 9 predicted proteins | sample 1631181 | NCBI WGS metagenome assembly PVBE01 (sample SAMN08397723, study PRJNA350692) | Marine metagenome, whole genome shotgun sequencing project. | isolation source: water | place: Pacific Ocean | collected 2012-04 | reverse complement strand
TGCTTGATGTACAACCCCGTCCTGTCGACACGCCTCGTGCACCAAAAAACTGGCGCTAGAGGAGAGAATCCTCCTCATTTTCGGCTCCCTGGCGGCCTGCCGGCCCGATCCACCGGCCGCGGCCCTGCAGAAGCTGATCCAGCAGCCGGACGCCGAGGCCCGGGCCCGCCTGGCCGAGCGCATCGCCCTCGAGCCGCTGTCGACAAAGACCGAGCTCCTCGGACACCGCATCGCGGCCGTGGGCCTCACCGGCGACTACTGGACCGTGGGGCGCCGGCCGGCGGCGGTGGTCTTCTCCAACGACGAGAGCTCGCCCATGATCCCCACCCTGGTGCTGGCCTGCGGCGGCAGCATGAAGGGGCCGGCGATGAAGGTCACGGTGGAGGACGGCCAGAAGACCAGCACGGTGGACTTCTCCACCGGCGCGGTGCAGCAGATCATCCTGCAGCCGGTGGCCCCCCACACGCGGCGGCTGTACGTCATCACCGCCAGCCGCTCCTGGCGCCCCGGCCCCCACGACCCGCGGCCCCTGGGGGTACGCGTCGGCGTGCCGCTCACCGGCCAGCTGCTGTCGCTGCAGCGGGCGCCCCGGGCCCGGCGCACCAAGCGGGTGCTGCGCCTCATGGCCCACGAGCCGTTCCACGGCAAGGGGCGGTTGCTGGGCGACCGCGTGGTCTCGGTGGGGTTGAACCTCGACCGCTGGACCGACAGCGGCCGGGTGGCCGGCGTGGTGGTGGACAACCGGGGCCGCAAACCCTGGTCGCCGGAGCTTTTGCTGACCTGCGACGCCCGCCCGGCGGAGCTGCCCGTGACGGTGACGCTGCTGACCGCCGGGACCAACGTGCGGCAGTACTTCTTCCACCGCCGGGGCAAACGCCGGGTCGCCCTGCCCGCGGTGCAGCCCGGCGAGCAGCGGCTGACCACGGTGGCCGCGGACCGCGTGCGCGTGCTGCCGACCACCGAGCGCAAGCGCCGGGGCGTACGGCTGAGCCTCTCCACGCCGGGGCTGCTGCGTCAGCTGCTGGCCAGCCCGGGCGATGGTCACTATCGCTCGGCCCTGGCAGAGCGCGTCTGGTCCCGGGCCCTGCCCCGGGTGCGCGACATCAAAAAAATGCCGGCCCGCGCCCTGGAGCTCACCCCGGACGGCTGGACCTCCGACGGCAACCCCGGCGCCCTGGTGATCACCAACCGCGGCCACGCCGCCGCCCGCTGGAAGCTGGTGCTCGGCTGCGACGCGCCGCCCAGGAGCCTGCCGCTCACGGCGGTGGTGGACGACGGCGAAAAGCAGCGCGAGGTCCCCTTCAGCCAGCCGGGCGAGGTCACCCTCCCCCTGGCCCCGGTGCGCTCCTTCACCCGGCGCCTGGTGGTGGTCTCCACCAAGGATCGCTGGTGGACCCCGGGCACGGCCACCGACTCCCGCAAGCTGGGCGTGCGCCTGAAGCTGGTCAGGGCCGGCAAGTAGCGGCATCGCAAACAGCCCTCAGCTGTGAGCGCGGACCTGGCCTCTGAGCAAATCACAACATGGGCGAGGCTACAGGCTACAGGCTGCAGACTACGAGGCCGCTCAGGAGCAGACAGGACATAGGTAACAAATTGCTACAGCCCCCAGTGTCACTTTAGTGTTACCCATGTCCTGGCACTGCACCCATTGCTGGCTGCTCGCCCCCTGGACAGGCGCGACATTCTGCCAGGTGTCTCGTTGCCTCACCTTCTGATGTTGCTCTGGCGGAGTCGCCGGTTGAGCAGGAAAAGTGGCACATCTGGTGCCTGCCTTGTAGCCCGGAGCCCGAAGCCCGAAGCCCGGACCGCCTCGAGCAACGATCAGGCTCAGGATCGCGCCCAAAGCTAACGGCTTCTCCCCACCAGCTTGCCCAGCTCCTGGGCCGCGTACCGCGCCATGGGCCAGTTGGCGTTGCGCACCATCTCCGTGCCCAGCCTCAGGGCGTAGTGAGGTGAGACGTAGACCTGCCGCAGCACGCGCCGCCGGGCCCGCTCCAAAACGTCGCGCGTGGGGGCCCAGGGCAGGCGCACCCAGGGGGCCTCGGCGTCCGGGTGCCAGTCCCCCACCAGGTCGCCCCGCTGGCGCGCCTCCTCGTAAACCGGCGTTCCCGGGTAGGGCCGCAGCACGCCCAGGTTCACCGTGTCGGGGCGGTTTTTGCGGATGAAGGTCACGGTGTCCTGCAGGGTCTGGGGCGTCTCCCCCGGGTAGCCGACGATCCACGACGAGTGGCAGAGCAGGCCGTGTTGGCGGGTCAGGCGGCAGGCCCGGGCGTTGTGCTCCGGCGTGATGCCCTTGGCCATGACGTCCAGCAGGCGCCGCGAGCCTGACTCCATGCCGAAGGCCACCAGGTAAGCGCCGGCTCTGCGCGCCCGGCGGGCCAGGGCCTCGTCGAAGACGTCGGTGCGGCTCTTGATGCGGAAGGACAGGTCGAGCCGCGCGCGGATGATGCCGTCGAGGATCTCCATCGCCCGCCCGTGGTGGATGGTGAAGGTGTCGTCGCAGATCTCCACGTCGCGCACGCCGAGGTCGCGCACGCGCGCCAACTCCTCCACCACCGCGTCGGCCGAGCGGTGGCGGTAGCGGTGCCCGCGGGTGTAGCAGAAGCCGCAACTGAAAGGGCAGCCGCGGCTGGTGATCAGCGTGTCCACCGGCCGGCGCCGCACCAGCAGCGAGTGGTACAGGCGGCGGTGGTAGACGTCGGCCACCAGGTCCCGGGCCGGCAGCGGCAACGTGTCCAGCCGCTCCGCTCTGGGCGGCGGCCCGGCGCAGACCCGTTTTTGATGGCGAAAGCAGATCCCGGGGATCTGGTCCACCTCATCGCCGCCGGCCACGGCGCGGCACAGCGCGGGCAGGGAGCGCTCGGCCTCGCCCCGCAGCACGAAGTCGGCCCGCCCGAGCTGCTCCAGGGTCTGCTCGGGCACCGCCGTGGCGTGGGGCCCGCCCAGCACCAGCCGCGCCCGGGGGCAGGCGTCGGCCAGGGCCACGCTCAGGTCCCGGGCGTGGCGCAGGATGTCCGAGGTCACCGACAGCCCGACCACCAGCGGGTCCAGCTCCCGGGCCGCTGCCGCCACCTCGGCGTCGCCGAGCCGCAGGGCGTTGGCGTCCAGCACCGTGGGCCAGAACCCTGCTCGCCGCAGCGCCGCGCCGAGGTAGAGCAGGTTCAGCGGCGGGAAGCACTTTTGGGCCAGCTCGTGGGCGTAGGTCGCCCGGGGATTGACCAGCAACACGCGGCGGTTTGGGGACCGGGACATCTCGCAGTAACTATACGCCTCCCCGGCGGAGGCGTCACCGGGCCGCGGCGTCCCCGGTGTCGTCGCCAACGTCGCGGGCCTCGGCGATGCGGCGCAATAGCCAGGGGGCCCAGGGGGCGCCGGCGGCGAACGGCAGCACGTGCACCGACAGCGACAGCAGCAGCCCCACGGCCAGGGGCACGCCGCTTCCCGGCGGGGCCAGCCCGGCGAAGAGCAGGGCCACGGCGCCCTCCCGCGGGCCGATGCCCATGAGGGGGCCGGGCAGAGTGCCGGCCAGCACCGACAGGGAGCCGAAGGTCAGGATCTGGGCCAGGCCCACCACCACGCCGTGGGCCGCGAAGAGCAGCCAGCACACGGCCAGCGGACGCAGCACGAAGACCACGCCGTAGGCCGACAGGGCCAGCTTGCGACCGACCGACAGCTCCCGCCAGGGACGCAACGCGCCGCGGGCCAGTTCCCCCGCGCGCCGGTGGATCCGGGCGGCGGCGGCCATCAGCGCGTCGTGCAGCGGGGGGCAGAAGACGAAGGCCAGATAACAGGCCCCCACGGCGGCGGCGGCCCCGCCCGAGCCCAGGCCGGTAGAGGGCAGCAGCAGCGCCCCCACCAGGGTCCAGAGCAGCAGCCCGGCGAAGTTGAGGCCGCGGTCGAAGGCCAGGGCGCCGGCCGCCTCGGACAGCGAGAGGCGCTGGCGGCGCCAAAAGTAGACCACGGTGAGCAGCTCGCCGCCGCGCACCGGCAGCAGCATGCGCGCCGGCCCCTCACCCAGGCGCAGGCGCACGGCGTCGCCGTAGGTCATGGGCGCGCCCATGGAGCCGAGCACCAGCTTCAGCTTGTGGGCGCCCACCAGCACGTGCCAGGCCACGGAGAAGACAACGGCCAGGGCCAGCAGCGTGTGATCCGCCGCGGCCCAGGCCTCCCGCAGGTCGGCCAGGTGCAGTTGCAGGTGCCCTGCCAGCCACCACAACACGCCGGCGGACAGCGCCAGACCGGCCAGGGTCCACAGGGGCGCCAGGCGACGGTGCCTGCCCACGGCCGTATCGCTCACTTGGCGGCGGCCCCTCGGGGCGGCAGGGTGAAGGCCTGCACGGTGTCCACCTCGCCGGCCTCGAAGTCCACCACGATGCGCGGCCGGTCGCGGCCCGCCAGCTGCTCGCTCACGGCGCCCGCGTCGAAGACCATCCAGCCGCCGTAGCTGTAAAAATCGGTGGGATCGTTGCAGTGGCAGCCCGACACCGGCGTGCTGACCCTGTCGCCCGCCTCCAGCCGGACGCCCGTGGGCACCGAAAACCCCTTGCGCCCCACCACGGTGACGAACAGCGGTCGGCCGTCGGGGGCGTCCTGGTTGGGGGTGATGGAGAAGCGCCCCGGGGACAGCTCTTTGACGGACGCCGGCAAACAGCCCGGGATGATGTAGAACGAGCCGTACCCCCTGGCACCCTGGACCCGGGACAGGTCGAAGCCGGTCATCTTCGGCGACACCACGACGTAGTTGGTGGTGCTGCGGCTCTGCTCGGCGGTGGTGCCGCGCAGCCAGTGGATCAGGGCCTCGGTCTCCTCGCGGTTGGGGGCGTTGGCCTCCACCAGGCCGCTGGCCAGCTGGGGCGGCAGGCCGCGGCGGCGCACCACCTCGTAGAACTTTTGCCAGTGGCGCGACAGGTCCCGGTACTGCCACCAGTCGCAGTTGCAGGCCTTGCCCGCCCGGGCCGCGTGGCGCTCCTCGAAGGCCTCCCAGTGCCGGCGGGCGTCGAGGCTGGTGACCACCACCAGCACCAGGCCGGCGCCGATGAGCACGTCCATCACCTGCACCTGCCGGCTGAACATGCGCTGCAGCCATGGGTTGGCCCTGGCCACCAGCCAGGTGAGCCCCATGCCGGCCAGCAGCACCTTGGCCGGGTTGATCATGGCGTAGCGCGACTCCTGGGCCTGGTACGGCCCCATGTAGGCCAGGGCCACCGACAGCAGCACGTAGGGGATGGCCACCCAGAGGATGATCAGGCGCAGGGCCACCGTGCGGGTGCCGTCCTTGAGCCAGGTGTGGAGCCCGAGGGCGAGGCCGAGCAGGGACAGGGGGAAGAACCAGGACAGCAGCAGCCGCGAGGCGAGGTTGCCCCAGGAAAAGCGCGTGAGCAGCTGGGTCATGGCGTAGCTGCCGTGCTGCTGGTCCACGGTGTGGATGCCCTTGACCGACAGCGCCAACACCACGCCCCAGGCCAAAAGCAGCACCACGATGCGGCGGGCGCGCAGCTGGCCGTGGAGCCAGATGACGATGAACAGCGCCGGCGCCAGGGCCAATGTGGTGACGTGGATCTGCACCATCATGCCGAGGAGCAGGCCCACCAGCGCCATGGGCCGCGCGCTCTTTTTGCTCATGGCCCAGACGAAGGCCAGAAACAGCACGGCCGACAGGTACACCGCCATGGTCATGTTCTCACAGACGATGCTCTTGGCGTTGAAGGCCAAGGCGAGGAAGAAGCCGCCGGCCCAGCACAGCTCGCTGGTCAGCCCCATGGTGCGCGGGCCCCAGACGAGCCAGAGGCAGATCACGGCCAGCTCCAGCAAGAAGTAGTAGATGTGGATCCCGACGACCGGATCTTCGAACACGCGCACGGGGTAGTTGAGCCAGTAAAACAGCGGGCCGCCGAGCTGCAGGCGCGTCTCCCAGACGGCGGTGCCCTGGACCCAGGGGTCCACGCTCTCGAGGTGGTTGAAGGCGTTGACCAGCTGAGGAAAATGGGGGAACTCGGCGACGGAGTAAAAGATGGCCAGGTGCCTGAGGGCCAGCAGCACGACGATCAGCACGAACAGCACGCCCTGCTGCACGTGTCGCCGGTCCAGCTGTCTCAGCTTGCCGAGCACTACTGTCCCTCCTCGGGCAGGCCCCGCACGTACATCACGAAGACCGGGTCGTAGCGGATGCTGTCGAAGGACTTGTCGGCCAGCATGGTCTTTTGGGTGAAGTGGGCGGCGGGCAAGCGCTTGGCGGCCAGGCGCAGCATGCGCACGGCGCGGTTGGACTCCTTGCGCAGGCCGTGGACCTGGGCCAGGTGGTAGTAGAGCACGCCCTTTTTGGGGGTCTTGATCAGGTCCTGCCACAGCTTGTGCTCGGTGATGTGGACGCGGTCGCCGGTCAGCGGTGAGACCAGCTCCACCGGGTGGCGCTCCAGGGGGCGGCTCGGGGGCTGCACCGGCAGCTTGGCGGCGGTGACCGGCAGGATGGAGCGGGCCCTGGAGCCACCCTCCATGACGCTGGCGCCGTCCGCCGGGGGATCGGACGGGATGAGCCCGCGGTCGACCACCACCAGGTAGGCGGCCAGCAGGGCGCCGGGCAAGAGCCAGGCCAGGGCGGCCTTGGCCTGAGGTAGCGGGTTCATCGGCGCGTCGCCTCCAGCCCGAGCTTCAGCGCGTGGAGCCCGGCCATGCGGGCCAGGTCCCAGGCGATCCAGCCGTTGCGGATGGCGGCCAGGCGGCCCAGGGCGTAGCCGGGGCGGAAATAGAAGCGCGCGTAGGCCTCGTCCACCAGGCGCAGCACCTGCTCGGTGGGTACGGGGAAGATCTCGGCGGAGCGGTCCAGGGTGTCGCCGCTGAGGTCCCTGTAGGAGCGCACGATATTGGAGCCCTCGAAGGGGTAGAAGGTGAAGAAGGCGGCGTAGTCCGGCTGCAGCTGCAGGGCGAAGTCGATGGTCTGGCGGATCTCCTCCTCGGTCTCGGTGGGGAAGCCCATGATGAAGTTGGCGATGGTCTCCATGCCGGCGGCGCGGGTGGCCTCGAGGGCGTGGATCATCTGCTCCCGGGTGATCCCCTTGTTGACCATCTGCAGCACGCGGTCGCTGCCGCTCTCGACGCCCATCTCCAGGCGGTAGCAGCCGGCGCGCTTGAGCTTGCGCAGCAGCCGGTCCGAGATGAGGTCCACCCGGGTGGTGCTCAGCCATTGGAAGCGCTCACCCGAGCTGAGCACCAGCTCGAGGAACTGGTCGAGGATGGAGGGGTTGATCATGAACACGTCATCGATGAAGCGGATGTCGTGGATCTGGTGGTCCCGGCGGATGCGCCGCACCTCGTCCAGCACGCTCTCGGCGGAGCGCAGGCGCACCGGCCCCTCGTGGACGCCCTTTTCGCAGAACGTACACTGGTAGGGGCAGCCGCGGTGGGTGAAGATGCTGGTGGAGTGGCGCCCGCGCTTGAACGCCGGCCCGCCGCGGTAGCGGGTCAACGGCAGCAGGTGGCGCGCGGGGAAGGGGACGCTGTCGGGGTCGATCTGGGGCGGCATGCTGGCGCTGGCCGGGTCATCGCCGGCGGGCAGCACGCCGGGGATGCGGGGCACCTCGGGGTAGGCCTCGCAGAGGCGGGCCATGGTCTGCTCGGCCTCGCCCACGAGGACGGCGTCGAAGCAGCCCAGCGCCTGATAGAGGGCGGTGCGGGTGGTGGCGTCGGGGCCGCCGGCCACCAGCAGGGTGGACGACGGCAGGCGCCGGCGCAGCTGCCGTGCCAGGTCCTCGACCCGATGGAAGGCCGGGGCCAGGGTGCCGATGCCGACGATATCTGGCCGGCCGGCGCAGACGCGCGCCACCAGGCCGTCGATCCCCTCGAGGTTCACGTCGTGGACGCGCACGTGGTGGCCGGCCTGCTGCAGGGACGAGGCGATGTAGAGCACCCCGAGCGGGGGGAGGTCGGAGCGGCCCAGGCGCTCGAAGGCGCTGTCGATGGGGGCGCCGGGGTGGACCAGGGTCACCACCAAGCCGTCGGGTTTTGTGCGCGGGCCCATGGACCTGACAGTGTACAGGCTACGGCCCCAGGGCTCCAGCCGACGGCCTCAAAAAGGACGGGGGTTTCAGGTGGTGGCGTCCGCCAGGGCCTCCACCACCCGGTCCTGGTCCTCGTGGACCATCTGGGGGTAGAGAGGGAGCATCAGCCCCCGGGCGAAGATCTGCTCGGTGACCGGCAGCGGCGCGCGGTCCTCGTCGAGGTACAGGGGCTCGAGGTGGATCGCCTGCACCGAGCGCCGGGTCGAGACACCCAGCTCGAGCATGCGCTGCATGACCGCCTCCCGGTCCAGGTCCTCGTCCAGCAGCACCATGTACGACTGGTAGGCGTGGCTGCCCGGCTCGGGATCCACGGGCGGCGTGACGCTGGCCAGGGGGTGCAGCAGCTCATCGTAGCGCCGGGCCAGCTCTCGCCGTCGAGAGAGCAACTCCGGCAGGCGCTTCATCTGCTCCAGGCCGATGGCCGCCTGGATGTCGGTGAGGCGGTAGTTGTAGCCCAGCTCCCGGTACTCCTCGAACACCACGCGGCCCGCCTGGTGGCGTACGTCCGCAGGTACGGACATGCCCTGGGAGCGCAGCACGCGGAGCCGACTGGCGAGGTCGCCGTCATCGGTGGTCAGCATGCCACCCTCTCCGGTGGTGATGATCTTGCGCGGGTGGAAGCTGAAACAGCTGATGGTCGCCCGGGTGCCCACCAACGCCTGATGGTAGGTGGTGCCCAGGGCGCAGGCCGCGTCCTCCACCACCGCCACGCCCCGCTGGGCCGCCAGGGCCAGGATCGGGTCCAGGTCCGCGGCGCATCCCAGCTGGTGCACCGGGATCACCGCCCGGGTGTGGTCCGAAAACAGCCGCTCCAGAGCGGCCGGGTCCAGGTTGTAGCTGCGGCTGTCCACGTCGGCGAACACGGGGGTGGCCCCCACGTAACGTACGGCGTTGGCCGTGGCCACGAAGCTGAGCGAGGGGACGATGACCTCGTCACCAGGGCCCACATCCAGCGCCACCAGCGCCAGGTGCAGGGCGGCAGTGCAGGAGGACACAGCCAGGGCGTGCTCCACGCCGAGGAAGGAGGCCACCGCCTCCTCGAACTCCTTGACGCGCGGGCCCTGAGCGACCCAGCCCGAGCGGATGGCCTCGGCCGCAGCACGGGCCTCTTCTTCACCCAACAGTGGAATGGTTATGGGAATCACGGAGTTTAGAACGTGAAGAACCGGGCAGCGTCCTGAAGCTCGTTCACCGAGAGGCTAGGTTTTTTCCTGGGCTTTTCCTTGGAGTCGCTGTCGTCGTCGTCGGTGCCGAAAAAGGCGGCAATACGCTCCTCCACGAACTCGCTCATGCTCTGGTTGTTCTGCTTGCAGTACTGCTGGATCACCTCGTAGGTCGATCCCCTTATGGAAACGCTGCGGCGCGTCTGTTTCTTTGCCATCTGGTTCTCCTCCACACCGGTGCGTAATGGGTAACTATCCGGGTTCTATGAAACTTTTAAAATCGCCCTAGTATTGTGGTTCCTCACACTGGGGAGGTCAAGGGAAAACACAACAAGTTGAATCTGTCAAGGATCTAGCCCCAAGATGTTGTGTACCGCCGAAGGGAAAGACTGAAATAATGGAAATTACTACAGCTACCGGTGTCCGCCCGGCTGAGCAATATCACCGTTTTACACAGCTTATCAACATGTTTATCAACACCCTGTTAACAACTCTCTCCCCTGGAGGAATAACTTGCAAAGCGCCGGCGGCAGAGAACCATATCCGTGACGATCACGTATAATTGGGGTAAGTTGGAGCCTCGACCATGTCCACACGGTCCCTAATTCTGTCATGTGTCCTCTGGCCCTTTTTGGGGGGCTGCCCTTCACACCAGGCCGCACCGGATTCGGCTCAAAAGTCGAAGAAGACCGACACCTTCGCCATGATCAAGGTCAAGGACGGGGTATCGCTGGTCTACAGCTTCTTCGACTCGCGGGCCGAACTGAGGCACGTGGACCAGATCAAGCAGGTGGAGAACACCGCCCGGGCCGACGTCATGGTCACCGACGAAAAGCGGAAGCTGCCAGGTGACCTCGTCTTCGTGGCGGACCTGAGAAAAAAGAAGAAAGACAGAACGTTTCGGGTCTGGGTTGAAAACAAGAGTTCCTGGTTCGACCGCATGATGCCCCAGAAAAGCATGCTGGACGGGGCCCAGCAGGTGGCGGTCTCCAAGGAGGCGAAGCGGGCAAAAAAGAAGAAGAAGCGGCGGCCGCGCAGGGTCCGGCGTCCCCGCAAGCCGAAACCTGATCCGGCCCGGGCCGCCCAGCCCAAGGCGCCGGCCCGCCAGGTCAACGTCATCCTCTTTTCCACCCAGTGGTGCCCGGCGTGCAAGAAGGCCCGCGCGTACTTCACCCAGCGTCGAATCCCCTTCCGGGAGATGGACGTGCAAAAGGACCCCCAGGCGGCTCAGCTCTACATGAGGGTCGTAAAGAGCGCTCGCCTCAAGCCTGGACTGGTGCCGGTCATCGTGGTCAACGGCCGGGTCTTTGGCGGCTTCAGCCCGCCCCACATCGAGGCCGCGCTCAAGGCTGGCCCACCCCGCCGCTAAACCACAGTTCGTGATTCGGTGGTCACCTCATCCTGAAGGGACCGGAAATCATGGCTCCGGGCTTCGGGCTCCCGGCTACAAGGCAGGCCTCGCACGTGCCATGGGCTGGATTCCTACCGACAGCGTCCGCTGACGC
>PVBE012205731.1_pt1 | contig 10722 bp, 6 predicted proteins | sample 1631181 | NCBI WGS metagenome assembly PVBE01 (sample SAMN08397723, study PRJNA350692) | Marine metagenome, whole genome shotgun sequencing project. | isolation source: water | place: Pacific Ocean | collected 2012-04 | reverse complement strand
CTTCCTTATCTGTTGGTGGGTCCGTATCGCCTTCAATACCTCCACCCCCACTACCGCCACCGCCGCCGCCGCCGCTACCGCCGCCGCTACCGCCGCCAGGTGCAGCCATGTTGCCGCCTGAAGCAGATGGACCACCAAATATACCGCTACCGCCGCCTCCGCCGCCGCGACCACCGCAGCGACCACCGCCGCCGCTACCGCCGCCTCCACCACCACCACCGCCGCCACCGAAGGCTAGAGGAGGTTTTTCGGAATCACGAATTTCAAAGAGTAGATCTGTAACGTTGTACACCTCAATATAGGTATGTTCGGTGAGCGCATTTTCCATGGAAATTTCAAGAACACCGTCTCGAATGTCGTACCAGATTCTGCGGTCAGCATCATCTTGCGCCTCATTCTTAATATTGATGTAGTCAAGAACACGTTCAAGAATCTTTGTAAATGAGATGTTTCCCATCTGTAAATCTTCAATTGTAATTTGTTGCACTTCTTCATTGGAAATGTCGAGAGCGGCTGCCATACGAGTCCAATCTACAAAAAAGGCGCTTTCTAATTTCGCTTCAGTTTTGATTTCCTCAAGAGCTTGCATAAAAGTCATTCCGTCAAAATCATGCGGCGAATTTGTCGTTTTGTCCAACGCCTCTTTAATTACACGGTTTTCGTATGTCTCACTGAAACCAGAAACAGAGTGCTTTCGTCGCTCGGTTAGGTCTTCCCAATCATAGGGGTAATTCATGATGCCATTGGTTGAGCGATCACCCCCACCAGTAAAGTTTACTTGTGGTGCGACGAGCCCTTGTTCGGATTCGATACGTAATGTGCTAAAGCCATATTCTTTATCTTTACGTAGTTGACCATATTCCCTGTACATCATCGTTTGACGCAGCGAATCACGCAATGCAAGGGCGCCTAAATTGTGTTCATCGATAAAGAGAATCTCATTGACAATATCAAGCGCTTGTTCGTACTTGTGTTCGAGTTGCAATTGAAGCACTCGTTTCATATTGTTGTTAATAAGAAGCGTTCTTTTTTTTGCTTCTTCTGTCTGTGTTCGCAGTTGCTCTGCTGATCGTTCAGATGCCTCTTGCAACAAGCGTTGTTGTTGCCATTGCTCTTGTTGCTGCGCTATCTGCGTAAGCAACGTTTTTGCGCTTGAATGTCTTTGCGTAAACTCCGCTTCTGAGAACAAACTTCTGTCGTTGCGTTCAAGTCGGACAATCGCACGTTCGACTTCACGACGTGCATAATCGTAATCCTGCCTCAAAAGCCGTTGGTTCGCAGAACCCATTGCTGCATCGAACATTGCACGTGCTGCTTCGCGTTCCATTTGAATTTGTTTTTCGTATTGATCCAAGAGTGGCCCTTGGTCAAGCATGGAATATGCGTATTGCAAACCTTGCAAAATAGATGGATCATTCGGCAAGTAACTGTTTGCTTCTAGGTATTTTGTTGCTGACTCTCGCCACCGTCCAGCTTCTGCTGCTGCTTTTGCTTCGGCGACTAAAGCATGCCCTAGCGCTATTTCCATTTTGTGCGCTTCGTCAAGTTTAAGTTGTTCTATTTCTTCTGGAGTCAGTACTGGCTCTTCTTCTAGAACAAGCTCTTCAATATCATCTTCTTCGTCAACAACCACTTCTGGTTCTTCGGTTGGCGTGTCTGGAATAACAACATCATCTTCTTCGTCAGAAATTTCTTCCTCGTCAACAACCTCTTCTGGTTCTTCGGTTGGCGTGTCTGGAATAACAACATCATCTTCTTCTTCAATGACTGGCTCGCCGCCACCGTCTTGTGCAAAAACAGGAGCGGTGAAAACAGGCACACTTGCAAACACAAGCAGAGTAAATAGACCGGTAAACAAAAAATGTGATTGCGCTCGATTGATAAGACGGATCATAAAACTCTCCAAAGATAACCTGAACATTGCAGTTCCTACAAAAAACCGCAAACTACGATGGGCGCATTGCCCAGAAAAACGCAGCCCCCACTTCTGCCCCGAAATGAAAAGAAATGCCCCCTTTAAGAGGCGTAGCGTACATTGATGCAGGCATAGTCGCAAGGGATTTAACCGAATCTAGACCATGTTTATAGAAGTTCTTTTCAGTGCGAAATATGTCTTGAATGCGCTTCCATTAACGCTCCAAATCGTCTAAAGAGATACGCCGAATCATGAGGTCCAGGAGACGCCTCTGGGTGGAACTGAACACCCATAATTGGAAGGGTTTCATGCTTAAAGCCCGCCACGGTATCGTCATTCAGGTGTCTGTGGGTCACAACACAGCCAGCGGCTTGTAAGGATTCCTCATCAACGCAAAATCCATGATTCTGGCTTGTGATTTCAACTTTTCCCGTTTCTAGGTCACGAACTGGGTGATTGGCGCCACGGTGCCCAAATTTGAGCTTCCAGGTTGTTGCACCAAGCGAAAGTGCAAGCATTTGGTGTCCTAAACATATTCCAAACGTCGGTATTAAACCCGCTAGTACTCTAAGTACTTCAATTGTGTTTTCCACTGCCGCTGGATCACCCGGCCCGTTGGATACGAACAAACCATCTGGTTTTTGAGCCCGGATTTCCTCCACAGATGTTGTATTTGGAAGCGAAACAACTTCACAACCAACTGACGTTAAATGTCTATAAATACTGTCCTTAGCGCCGCAATCAATAGCAACGACTTTCCAAGCTTTTCGCTCAAATTCGCTATGGGTATTCCATTCACCCAAGTCATTATTCCAATTTGCCTGAGATTCACAAGATGCGCCTGTGGCTAAGTCCTGCCCTGCCATAGATTTACTGTCTTTTGCAAGCTGTACTAAATCCACATCCGTAAGCGTAGCATCAGTCGAGATAATACCCCTTAAAGCGCCTTTGTTACGAATTCGGCGGACGAGAGCCCTTGTATCCACTCCATCCATCGCTAAAACGTCGAAATCAGCAAGCCAACTCCCTAAGTTGTTTTCAGCACGATAGTTAGAGACCGCCCTTGTTAATTCTCGTACGATAAAACCAGCAATTTGTGGCTTTTTGGACTCAACATCCTCTGCATTGACCCCATAATTCCCGATTTCCGGAGCTGTCATCACTACTATCTGCCCGGCATAGCTCGGATCCGTAAGCGCCTCTTGGTATCCGCACATTGCTGTGTTAAAAACCACCTCTCCAGCGACACTTTTTGCTTCCATTGCCCCAAATGATCGCCCATACGCAATTGTGCCATCTTCTAAAGCTATTCTGCATCGCAATATATCCATAAACTCATTCTATCAATCCCCAAATTATTATGGCTCAGAGCCGCATTAATTTGTTGTGTTTTGAGAACAAACCAAAAAAATCTCTCAGAAGAAATTATTCGTCTGAATCTTATAATTTGATTCTAGCAACTTGCAAACATGGGCATACCTCTATACAACATTCGTATGGCTGGGTTATTTGACGAACCTTCAGTAAAGTACGCACGGGTCGCCATTGAGCGAGGAGTTGATCAATTTCCAGATGGATTGACGTACGGCATAGCAGAACGCCTCCTACCAATCACCGTAGGTCAACTCGTCACGGTTCCACTTGGCCAAGGCAACACACCCACGCAGGCATGGATTCTAGAAATCATGGATGATCCACCAACACTAGCTAAGGGAAAAGAAACAAAACAAATTTACGAAAAAGAACGCGACGCCATTACCCTGCCCAGCGATCTTATTGATCTTGCAAAATGGATGAGCAATTATTACTTCTCTCCAATTGGACCGACACTTGCAACAATGCTCCCAGGCCCAGTTCGACATGGAACAGGGCTTGTCACGAAGCAACTTCTTGATCTTGCCGAAAATCCCCCGACCGATGTCCGCATAACACCGAAGCAACAAAGTGTACTCGACACTCTTGCCGCAATGCCAACAAGTGAACGCCCCGTTGATCCTAAATTGTTAATGCAACTTGCAAACATAGGAAGCAAAAGCCCTATTGACAAATTGATTGCCCATGGACAACTCCATTGCCATCACATCACGCGCGTCGAAGCAACGTGGTTCCGACAAGCACGCGATGCGACCACACCAGAACAACTTACCGATGAACAAGAAAAGGTCATTGATGAAATAGGCAACGTATTGCATGAGGGCTATTCATCTCACCTTTTATTTGGTATCACTGGTTCGGGCAAAACAGAAATTTATATACGGCTCATCGAACAGGCAATTGTCCAAGGTGGCACAGCACTCGTACTTGTTCCAGAAATATCATTAACACCACAAACTGCGGCTCGTCTCATGGGCAGATTTCCTAACAAGCGCATCGCCATCTTGCATTCTGCGCTTACGAAAGCCCAGCGCCACCAACAATGGTCGCTCGTCGCAGACGGTAAAGCCGACATTGTTCTAGGCGCACGCAGCGCTGTGTTTGCGCCGCTACAAAATAATCAAATCAACCTCATTATTGTCGATGAAGAACACGACCATTCATTCAAACAAGACAACGCGCCAAGATATAACGGTCGAGATGTTGCAATTCGAAGAGCATGGATGGCGAAGTGTCCAATTATCCTCGGCTCAGCAACCCCATCCATGGAGTCGTGGTGGAACGCAACAAGGCGAAACATTTCTACAGTGCATAAACTCACGAAGCGCGCACCTGGACTAATTGCACCAATAATTGAAGTTGTCGATATGCGAAAAGAAAGAATTCATGGAGAAATTGGATATCCAATTTTAAGTGTTCGACTTCAAAAAGCAATACACCAAACTCTCGCCAAAGAAGGACAAGTATTACTACTCCTTAATCGCCGTGGCTTTGCACCATGGATTGCATGCGCAAGTCGAACTTGCGGGTGGATGATGAAATGTGACCACTGCGACTCTTCAATGGTATATCACAGAAAAAAACCACTTGATCAAGCAGGATTTGTTCGTTGCCACCACTGTGGCACTGAACAACGCGTTCCAAAGAAATGTCCAGACTGTTCCAAAAAAGTTATTCAACTCGGGGCTGGAACGCAACGCGTCGAAGCCACACTTAGAGAATCGCTACAAATCCCATCAGAACAAATCGCGCGACTTGACTCTGACACTACCCGCAAAGCAAGTGATTTACATGCCATGCTTGATCGTTTTGGTGCAGGTGAAATACGAGTACTTCTTGGAACCCAAATGATTGCAAAAGGATTGGATTTTCCTAACGTTCAACTCGTTGGAATTATTGACGCAGACACAGCAATCGACTTACCCGACTTTCGCGCGTCAGAACGCACCTACCAACTCGTCTCGCAAGTATGTGGCCGTTGCGGACGAGGAAAAGGTGCCGCATCTGCGATCATTCAAACGTTCAGCCCAGAATCTCCGTCAATTACACTTGCAAGCAAAACTGATTTCGAAACCTTCGCAACAAATGAATTAGCATTTCGACAAAGCGCAATGGTTCCACCAATGACAAGAATGGTGCGTTTCATAATCAAAGACCATTCGTTTGAAAAAACTGCCGGACGTGCAGACTCTCTTGTGGATCGACTCAAAACACTGAAAAACGACAACGTTACAATTTCATCTGCAGCAGCCTGTGTTTTACCGAGAATTGCAGACCGATTTCGTTTCGATATTTCAGTGACTGCGACAACATCCACCGCCCTACAAGAGTTTCTTGCAACTGCTCGAAAAACAATAAAGCCAAGCCGGGATTTGTCCATAGATGTTGATCCCATTTCGATGTTGTAATCTCGTCGTAAAAAAGTATTTTCTGCTAGTATTTACAATTCTCACGATGGAAAAAACTCGTTTTAAACGCCATGAAGCCAGAAAACACACCCTCAGAATCACTTTTACCAACAACAATTTCTCCTTCTATTAACGGCTGGAATGCGGAGTATCTTGAGTCTATGCATACTTCTTGGAAGCAAGACACAACCTCTGTTTCGCAAGAATGGCAGGACTTTTTTCAAGGGTTTGACTTAGGTAGTGCGCAAGTAGAATCACTAGGGAGCTCAGATTGTATCCGTGAGGAACAAGCCAAAGTCGACTCACTTATTTATCACTACCGTTCCGCAGGACATTATGCCGCTGACCTTGACCCACTGGGTATTGCCGAAACAAGCAACAAAGAAATCCAACTTACTTCGTTCGGACTCACTGACTCACATCTTGATGATCCATTTGACCCTGGTCACTTACAAATGCCAAACCCCTCAACTCTTCGAGCAATTATCACAAAACTTAACGAAACGTATTGCAAACACATTGGCGTTGAATATTTACACATCGAAAACACAGAACAACGGCGATGGTTGCAAAATAAGATGGAGCCATCAAACAATGTGCCATCGTTTAATCCTTCTATTAAAAAAAGGATTCTACGTAAACTCATAGAAGCTACAACACTCGAACATTTTTGCGCCACGAGGTACATCGGCAAGAAACGTTTCAGTTTAGAGGGAAACGAATCACTTATACCCATGATGAGCGAACTTATTCAATACGCCGGTGATTATGATGTTGAAGTCGTTACGATTGGTATGGCACATCGAGGAAGAATTAATGTTCTTGTAAATATTTTGAACAAAACATATGACCAGCTTTTTACTGAGTTTGAAGAAAGCTGGACAGAAGCTTATGTAGACGGTGGCGGTGACGTAAGATATCACCTTGGATACAGCGCCGATATCCTTACAGACAACAACAAACCAGTGCACATAACACTTGCATCAAATCCTTCACATCTGGAATTCGGTCACTCCGCAGTACTTGGAAAAGCAAGAGCACGACAACGCATCCAACACGAAGAAGATCGTTCCCTTTGCATTCCTCTAATTATTCACGGCGATGCAAGTTTTCCTGGACAAGGGATTGTTGCGGAGATGTTCAACATGGCGCATCTTGATGGGTACACCGTTGGTGGCACTATCCACTTCGTCGTCAACAATCAAATTGGTTTCACGACAAATCCTCGCGACAGTTACAGTGGAAGATATTGCACAGATATTGCAAAAATGGTTGGAGCACCAATTTTTCATGTGAACGGCGACGACCCAGAAGCATGCGTACATGTTGTGCAAATAGCTGTTGCGTATCGACAACAGTTTCACAACGATGTTGTCATTGATGTTTGGGGTTATCGCAAACATGGACACAATGAATCCGACGAACCTTCGTACACACAGCCAAAGATGTACGAAAAAATTCGCAAGATGAAAAATGTTACAGACAAATACGCAGAGTTGCTCATTGAGCAAGAAATCCTCAATCCCTCCCAACGAAAAACCATGGTCGGAGAAGTCCGTGATTCTCTAGACGAATCGCAACAACGATCTCTTGAACATCCAGTTTCGCCTCTTGTTGCACCCTACAGAAAAACCTCCGTATGGGAGGGACTTCGCGGAGATCCTTCTCTACGCAAAGCCAACACAACCGTATCAACAAATTTACTTCAAAAAGTTTCTCATGCACTCGGAAACCTTCCTGAAAACTTTTCGTATAACCCAAAATTGAAAAAACTTTTAGAGATGCGCGGAAGTGCAATTAAAGATAACTTACATATTGATTGGGGAATGGGAGAATTGCTTGCTTACGGAACATTACTCGAAGAAAACAGTCCTGTTCGCCTCACCGGACAAGACGTAGAGCGCGGCACGTTCAGTCACCGGCACGCTGTACTTTTTGACACAAAAACCGGCGAACGATACATGGCGCTCAACAACATAAGTTCAAATCAAGCAGCCATGTGTGTGCACAACAGTCCGTTAACAGAAAATGCATGTCTTGGGTTTGAGTATGGGTACTCGCTTGGTGATCCTCAAATGCTCATTGTGTGGGAGGCACAATTCGGCGACTTCGTAAACGGAGCACAAGTCATTATCGATCAGTTTATTGCATCTGCTGAAGCAAAGTGGCAACGCGCTTCAGGAATTGTCTTGCTCTTGCCTCATGGTTACGAAGGGCAAGGTCCCGAACATTCATCCGCACGACTTGAACGTTTTCTCGCACTTTGCGCCGGAAACAACATGACGGTTATTTACCCAACAACTCCAGCTCAAATTTTCCACGCTCTCCGGAGACAAATCAAATGGGATTTCCGAAAACCGCTTGTTGTCATGTCACCAAAAAGTTTACTACGACACCCTTTGGCCGTCTCACAAGTTTCTGACTTAACAGATAGCGGTTTTAAAAGCGTTATTGATGAAGCGAATCAGGAACCAGAAAAAATTAAACGGGTTATTTTCTGCACTGGGAAAGTATATTACGATCTGTTCGATTACCGAAAAAAGGTAGACGACAACAACTCAATCGCCCTTGTCCGCATTGAGGAACTTTACCCATTCCCACAAATTGCACTAAATGCAATTACACAACGATACGCGGGCGCAGAGTTTATGTTTGTACAAGAGGAGCCCGAAAACATGGGTGCCTGGAGATACATTGACGCAGCATTCCGTGACAACTTAGACATTTCCCTCACACGTGTCTGTAGAAGACCATGCGCTTCCCCTGCTGTTGCATCAAATAAAATGCACACAATCGAACAACACCGTATCCTAGTCGAAGCAATCGGATTATCAGCAAAGTAAACACATGCCAACACCAATAACTATTCCATCACTTGGCGAATCTATAAACGAAGTTGTTCTTGGACAATGGCTTGTCGAAGATGGGAAATGGATTGATCGGGATGCGCCACTTATCGAAATTGAATCCGACAAAGTAACGCAAGAGTTACCTTCTCCTGTTTCTGGCGTTGTACACATAGAAAAACAAACAGGACAAGAATGCTCAATCGGTGACGCTATAGGTTCGATTGATGAGAATGCAGAAAAGCCCGTAGATGACGAACCTGCAACTGATGCAACCCAAGAGGTGACAAGTGAGACCATTGCTTCAGCTGAGCAAACACGTAAAGCTACATCGCTTGCACAAAAAGTAGCAACCGATTTAGGAGTTTCACTCGATGACATTGAGGGCTCTGGGCCATCTGGTCGCATTACAAAGTCGGATGTCCTAAGCGCAGACGAACCAGCACCTCTTGTAGAACAACCCTCTCCACAACATCGTGGTGTTCGGAGAGAAAAAATGTCAACCCTTCGTCGCAAAATTGCTGAACGGCTCGTGGAGGCTCAACACAACGCCGCGATGCTCACAACATTTAACGAAGCCGACATGAGTAAAGTTATCGAACTTCGTAAATTGCACAAGGAAGAATTTAATGATCGCTACGGCGTGAACCTTGGATTCATGTCATTCTTTACAAAGGCATGTGTTTCAGCCCTTCGAGCTTGGCCTGCAGTGAATGCGTCTCTTGTTGAGGGTGACGTGGAATACCACGATTACGTGGATATGTCTGTTGCCGTTGGCACTGATCGCGGGCTCGTTGTTCCTGTTATTCGCAGCGCTGATCAAATGTCTTTTGCAGATGTTGAACTCACTATAAAAAACCTCGCAACCAAAGCGAAGGATGGAAAACTCTCGATCGAAGACATGACTGGGGGAACGTTCACCATCAGCAACGGAGGCGTTTACGGATCAATGATGTCAACTCCAATCTTAAATCCTCCGCAAAGTGGCATCCTTGGTTTACATAGAATTCAAAATCGACCCATCGAAGACCCAAACAACGCTGGTCAAATCGTGCTTCGGCCAATTATGTATTTAGCGCTGAGTTATGATCATCGGCTTGTTGATGGCGAAGGTGCTGTTAGTTTTCTGGTACACGTCAAAAACTGCATCGAAGATCCCGAACGCTTACTCCTTGGCCTGTAACATGAACGATATTGGGCACATTCCGGTTCTACCAAATGAAGTGAATGCCCTACTTCAACCAAAAGATGATGAAGTGATTGTAGATTTAACTGCGGGTCGAGGAGGACATGCCTTTGCGCTCGCAAAACAGGCCGATAATGCCACCGTTGTTCTGTTTGACCTTGACCAGTCCAATCTTGATTTTGCAACCAAACGCATTGAAACGCTTGGTATACAAGTCCATCCTATGCACGCGAATTTTGCAACTGCATCTAAGGTTCTTTCTGATTTGAACCTGCGTGCGGATTGTGTGCTCGCCGATCTTGGCTTTGCCTCAAACCAAATGGATAATCCCAAGCGTGGCCTAAGTTTTATGGGCGACGGCCCGCTTGATATGCGCCTAAACCCTACAACTGGCATCACTGCGGCTGATATTATTCAGACGACTCCTGAAAAAGAACTTGCAGACCTCATTTATCATCTTGGCGAAGAACCGTACTCGAGAAGAATTGCTCTAAAAATTGTACAGGAGAGGGAAAAAGAGCCGATTCTCAGTACAGTTCGTCTTGCACAGATTGTGCGAGATGCGTACGGAGCGAGAGCTCGTTCGTCACGACTGAATCCCGCAACCCGCACCTTTATGGCGTTGCGAATTGCAGTAAACGATGAGCTCTCTGCGCTTGACGCATTACTCGAGGATGTCGAGACGGGCTGCCGTAAGGTCGGCGATGGTGGTTGGCTCAACCACGGTGCTCGAGTTGCAGTGATTAGTTTTCACAGTCTTGAAGACCGCAGAGTCAAACAAGCTTTTGTCGCTCTTGAAAAAAACGGATTGGCGACGCGACTTACTCGCAAACCAACCCGTGCATCTGAAGAAGAGATTGCATCAAACACGCGATCTCGACCTGCAAAACTTCGCGCAGTCTCCATACTGCAAGAAGACTAGTGATTGAAGGAATGCTTGGAAACATTTATGACCCGCGAAAACAAACTCTCTATCGTCATTGCTTTTGGACT
>PVBE011587269.1_pt1 | contig 10722 bp, 11 predicted proteins | sample 1631181 | NCBI WGS metagenome assembly PVBE01 (sample SAMN08397723, study PRJNA350692) | Marine metagenome, whole genome shotgun sequencing project. | isolation source: water | place: Pacific Ocean | collected 2012-04 | reverse complement strand
AGATAATTATAGCAAGAAAAATACTGGTTAGAGCGCCCAACTGGGTTGGTGATGTTGTGATGGCGACTCCAGCATTCAGGTGTATCAGGGAAAACTTTCCGGATTCGCACATAACGTTACTGATTAAGAGAAATCTACGAGGGATAATTGACGGCTCTCCTTGGTTTGATGAGGTTATAGAACTGGAACCCAAGGTTGGAAAGAGTAAAAACGGATTTGTTTTTCCAGGGAAGGTTTGCAGTGGTAATACTAAGGAATATCTGGGATTGATTAAAAAGATCAGAGCAGAAAGATTCGATCTGGGATTTCTGTTTCCAAATTCGTTCAGTTCCGCCTTTATGTTATGGTTAGGTGGAGTAAGAAGGCGTATTGGGTACTGTCGTGATGCACGTTATCTCTTATTGACTGATGGCATAGCGAGACCAAGCGAAGATGGAAAATTTCTGCCAACATATATGAGCGATTATTATTTAAAGCTATGCACTCAGCTTGGTTGCGATATTTCATCCGGAAAACCTGAGCTGTTTATTTCCGGAGAGTGTGAAGATAAAGCAAATGAGTTGTTGAGTAAACATGATATCGATGAGAAACCTTTCATCCTGATGAATCCCGGCGCATCTTACGGCTCGTCGAAACTCTGGACAGCAGAGGGATTTGCCAGGACAGCAGATTTGTTAAAGGAGGTTGTTGACTGCAATATAGTTCTTACTTCCGGGCCGGGTGAGACCGGACTTGCTGACAAGATAGAAAAACATTCAAAATCAGGTCTGATCAACCTTTCACGTGCCTCAATCTCTCTGGATGTTTTTAAGGTAATAGTACAACGATGTATGCTTTTGATAGCGTTGGACTCAGGGCCAAGACATTATGCGGTAGCCCTGAATCGGCCTGTTGTCGTGCTGATGGGCCCTAACAACCCCAGGTATACAGAATCAGAATATGAGATAGGCAAGGTGATAAGAGAAGATATAGAATGTTCACCATGCCAGCTCAAGACGTGTCCTACTGATCGCCGTTGTATGACCATGATAACACCGGAGAAAGTGGTACAGACATGTATCGACGTTTTAGGAGTTTAGAAAAACGGACAAAACCAAGAGACCACAAAATCACTTCTCTAATATTTATTAATCTTTCCTTTATCTTAGTCTTTTTATCAGAAACTGTGCTTCTTTTCGAATTGTGGCTACAGTTCCGTCATCCGACCTGGTTTTATACGTATCGATGTAGCTACTGACAATTGATGGTCCATAGTCTAATCGTATGTATAAATTGTCTTCTGAGGTAATATTTGAATGCGTGCCAAGGCCAATTAACCGGCATTGCCTTTTAAGTGCTTCGTTCTCACATTCCTTGATGATTGCTGTTGCAATTCCTTGCGATCGAAACTCTTCCAACACCCTCAGACGGTAGATTTCAGGACAATCCGGGTAACTCTTCCTAACCGTTTCATCTCTAGGGCCCAACCATCTCACTAACGCATGTCCTGCTGGATTACCGTTTAACCAGGCAATAAAGAAGGAAAGACTGGACAGCGATTGATCGTGAAGATCGTCGGCATGTGTATGCCCGAACTCACTCTTGAATGTGCAGTCCATTTTGTCTAGATCCGATTTCTCGATTTGACGTATCGTAAGCTTTTCCATTTGATTTCATCCCCAGGACACAATAACCATCCAACAAAAATGTATGATCTATATTACTTTAATGTAATTTTCAAGTCAAATTTCTAAAAAGTAGGGATAATCCTCAGCTTATTGATAACATGTTGTTTTTACTTGATTTAGACATTTCTTAAAGCTATCCTTAATTTGCGTCTGGGTCTCATGAGAGCTTATTTGTAGCAGCAATAATACTATGTCAATAAAAACTACAAAGAATGGAACGGAGTGGACTGTAAGGGATGGGTATGAAAATATTCCTGACATGTTTAGCCCTGATGATTTTTTTTCGGATTTGAATGGTCATAACCATACATTAGTAAAGGAGAACAGGGTGCGATCTGTAATCTCAATGTCAGGGTCAGATATAAGTGAAAATGGAATATACATTAAGTATTTCAAGAGAGGCAGTTGTCGAGATTACATAAAGCATCTGTTTGTACCAACCAAAGCCAGGACTGAGTGGGAGGTGGGAAACGCATTGTTAAGCAAAGATATTAACACCGCTCTTCCGCTCGCGATATCAGAAGGAAAAAAGTGTCTCCTTATTGTTACAGAGACAGTTACAGACAGTAAAGAACTCATGGAATTCTGCCAGGCCAATTATGAAGGTAGCATGTCAGCAGGAAAGGAATCTGAAAAGAGGATACTGCTGGATAAACTGGCAGTGTTTATAAGAGATATTCATGAGAAGGGATTTTGTCACTACGATCTTCACGCCGGGAATATATTGATAAAGTTCAAAGAAAAACAGAATGTATCTGATTATGATCTGTATTTAATGGACCTTCATCGCGTGAAAATATTTAAGAGCGTATCATCCAACAAGAGAATGTTTAATCTAGCACAGATTTTTAACTCTCTGTCATCAATGATAACAAATGCTGATAAACTAAATTTTGTCAGGTCATATGGAAGTAATGCTCTTGGTAATATCACTGATGAGAGTAAGCTTGTCAGACAGATAGACGAACAATCTTCTGTAATGAGGAACATTCATTATCGAAGCAGGCTGAAAAGATGCCTGAAGGAGAGCAGTGTATTTTCAAGGAAAAAGATTGCAGGTAATAAGATGTTTTTCAGAAAGGGTTATGATACTGGCAGTTTGCAGAAACTGATTGAGAAGCACAATAGTGCATTGGTTAATAATGATAGTTCTGTAATCATGAAACGCGACTTCAAAACAGCATTAACACGTCACACTTTTAAAGATAAAACAGTTCAAAAGATTGTAGTGAAACGATATAGGGTCGGTTGTCCGGGATGTCTTATTAAAAATATTTTCCGTGGTTCTGCAGGAAGGAAGGCATGGGTTGCCGGAAATGGTCTAAGAGTATATGGACTTAACACTCCTTTGCCACTGGCTTTATGTGAGGAAAAGAGATCTGGGATTACCACAGGTAGTTATTTAATAATGGAAGAGGTCAAAGATAGCCTGGAGATGGACAGATATATATTAAAGAATTTCAGTAATCGGAAAGATTTAAGAAAGAAGAGTGAGTTGATAAGGGCTTTCGCAAAGATTTTGGGAGAGATGCACAGCCATAACATCTTTCATCATGATTTAAAGACGTGCAATATCATGGTAAAAGAGAAAGGCAAGTCATTTGACTTCACATTTCTTGATTTTGATAAGGTTTCATTTAATGAAGATATAGCTGTTAGCAAAAGAGTGAAGAATTTAGCACAGATAAATCTATCCATACCGAGACTGTTTACGTTAGCGGATAGATTAAGATTCCTAAAGGAATACCTGGATCAATGCGGTATAACTAATGAAAAGAAAAATATACTGAGAGACGTAATAAACCTCAGCAAGGCAGAAAAAATACTCTACGTATCATCCAAAGGAGATGTGACAGAAGATTGGTAGATATATCCTTCATAATCGTAAACTGGAATACCCGTGATATCCTTATGGATTGTATTGATTCAATTTACAAGACTGTTATGGATACTGACTGGGAGATATATGTTGTTGACAACAATTCAACAGACGGAAGCCAGGCGGAGGTAAAGAGGGAATTCCCGGAAGTAAAGCTCATAGAGAATGATACAAATACCGGGTTTGCCCATGCAAACAACCAGGCCCTCAACATAATGCAGGGAAAATTTGCGGTACTCCTCAACTCAGATGCAGTTCTGAAGGAGAACGCGATAAAGAAGCTGCTTGATTTCATGACAACAACCCCACGTGCCGGAATAGCGGGTGTTCAGCTTTTAAACGATGATGGATCCAGACAGAACTCAATAGACAATTTTCCATCCGCAGAGACAGAGATATTTAATAAAAGTATTCTCCGTCTCTTCTTTCCAGGAAAATATCCGAGCAAGAACACGAGTTATAAGGATCCGATTGAAGTGGATTCCGTTATAGGTGCATGTATGATTGTCAGGAAAGAGGCGATGGACGAGGTAGGGGCCTTCGATGAAGATTACTTTATCTTTTTAGAAGAAACTGATTGGTGCTTCAGGATGAACAAAAAAGGATGGAAGGTTTTTCACGTTCCTGATGCTGAAGTCTTTCATCTCTCAGGTCACAGCAAAAAAAGAACGCCCTGGAGATCGCAGATTGAATATTACATATCCCTGTACAAGTTTTTCAGAAAAAATAGAACTCCGCTATCTTACCTTACACTTCGTGTCCTCAAACCTTGCAGGATTTTCATTAACTTGGTACTGAACATTTTAGGAAACCTGATAATGCTGTTTCAAAAAGAGGGGCTTAGAAACAGATTATTGAAATATTATAAACTCTTTGTATGGCACCTGCTCATGTGTCCGGATAGTATGGGAATTCAGAAGAAATAGTGAACAATGAAGAAAAGGGAGAGTCTTAAGAAATCACTTGCCGCAATTTTTAATCTCTTTAGACAATCAAGCTTCTTCACAAAATTCACTGGTTTCTAATTATTGGAGTCACCGACCACGGATGCGCTCTTAGTGTCTGGGGTGGGTGTCTCAGGCAATCTGGATATAACACGTCTGGTATTCTCGGGTAAAAATATCTTTTTGCTTATCTCTTCAATCAGTGTCTCCCCGTCAAGCGATCCCTTATCTATAAAAGCGAGATTAGGGTCTGCTATTCTGAGATGACGGTATAGTCTCTCAGGCGCTGAACTGATTATGATAACCGGAATGCTTGCGTATTCAGGGATATTTCTCAGATACATGAAAAATGTGTCTCCGGTAATCATGTCCATAATCATGTCCAGGATTATCAGATCCGGAGTTGTTTCATCCATTTTCTCCATGGCTTCGTAACCATCATATGTATGGATAAATTTATAATTATGGTTTTTCAACATTGATTTGTAGGTGTTGTGGTAAGTCTCATTGTTCTCTATAATCATTATAGTCTTCATCTTCTTGTTTCGTCTCCAGTTACAGTGTTTGTTTTGTTAATCTATAGTATTTAAACTCCTGCATACATGCATCTTCACTCCTTGGTATTCAGAGTAACGTTTGTATAACAGGTGAATTCTGATTCGTTGCATATTTCTACCACCTTAAGGAATTATCATTGATCATCTTTGCAGAGACCGCAAGTCTTCTAATAATAAACATCAATTTGGACCTGGATCTCAGGGCCCATGTTTCCTAAATAAAACCAAACTTAGGGTTTTCATAACCGGAAAGACTGCGGCTGCTCATTTCAAGAGTAATCCTGAAGGTGATAAAAACAGAAAGAAGACTTCGGGGACTTGTTTTATTGTCTTACTTGTTTGTAATCAGGACATGTATATCATTCGTCCCGGTTACAAAGTTTAACTGCTGAAGTTTCAACTAATTTACATATTCCTGCACATCGTAAGCTGGTTGGCCTGTGACATATTGATGGAAACTACCCTTCTGACTATGGTAATCTGGCTTTAAGCGTTTGTTGGCGGTATAGTGCAATCTTGTCTTACTGCAGAGACCGATCTACTTCTTCTTTTAATAGAGTATAAACTGTTAAATAATTTTATCAAGGGCAAAAAAATATTAGTAATTTTTTTGCTGTAAGCTGCCTATGTGGTCTTGGAGATGACAGGGGGCAATCGTATTCTTTTAACTTTATCGAGTTGCGGAGGCTTGTTCCATTAGCTATACTCGTGCCTTTGCAGGCGATTCTTTAAACAAATGACAGAGGTATAGGGACGAAAGTCCGGGCAGTATATTTAAAAATGTATTTGAGAATTAAAATATGATTCATCTATTAACAAGGCTCTTCCCTTTGTGGGCAATTCTCTTATCCACAACTGCATTTTTCTTTCCCACCCTGTTCGTTGGGTTGAAACCGGCAATTATCCCTCTATTGTCAGTAGTAATGTTTTGCATGGGGATGACACTGAAATGGTCTGATTTCAGGGAGACAGTCAAGTCTCCAAAGATAATCCTGATTGGTGTCCTACTCCAGTACTTTGTGATGCCTCTGTCAGCCTACCTGATATCAAAATCATTTGGTCTGTCACCGGAATACATTGCAGGTATGGTGCTCGTAGGAAGCAGTGCGGGAGGGATGGCTTCTAACGTAATTTGCTATCTGGCCAGGGGTAATGTTACATTGTCAATTACCTTGACATTGGCATCCACGCTCATCGCGGTATTTGCAATGCCTGCGCTTTCTCTGCTCTACTTGCATCAGATTGTACACGTTCCGTTTTTAAAGATACTGTTCAGCATATTACAGATGGTTCTTGTTCCTGTGCTTGTTGGAACAACCATTAACACCTTCTTGAGTACCAGAATAAGAAAGATTGGCTATGTTTTTTCGTTTGTTTCTACCATTGCCATAGTCGTAATTATCGCTATCATTATATGTCTCAATCAAACAAAACTGAAGGATGTTGGGTTTGTTATTATATGTGCTGTGATGGTGCATAATATGTGCGGACTCTTAATCGGTTTCTGGCTTCCGAAGTCTCTTGGATATGATAATCGTACATGTCGTACCCTCAGCATTGAAGTTGGTATGCAAAACTCAGGGTTGAGTGTTGCACTGGCCATTAAACATTTTTCTGTAATGGCGGCAATCCCGGGCGCGCTATTCAGTATATGGCACAATTTGTCCGGATCATTTCTTGCCGGATATTGGAGTTTTAAGGGTTCCAGAAAAAAAGCAGAGAAAAATCGTTGAAATCCAGAGGCATTTTGTTTATACCTGAATTAAGCGATTTGGGTAGCCGTATCTTTTTGATTGTATAAGAAATTATGACAAATACTTTCTCACTTAAAACTGCCAATACTATCCTGTATTGTAAAAAATGGCAGGAAACTGTTGATTTCTATAAGCACCATTTAAAGTTGCCAATTACACATGACTCAGATTGGTTTATAGAGTTTAAATTGACAGAGACTGCACATATCAGTGTTGCGGATGAGCGGAGGGCGTCTATTAAGAGCAGAGGCGGGGCGGGTATAACGTTAGCACTGCAGGTTGAAGACATTGCCGGGGCCTGGCAATTCCTGTGTGACAGTGGACTGAAAATAGACCCTGTCAGAGAACATGCATGGGGGGCACACGTTTTCTATTTTCTTGATCCTGAGGGGAATCGGATTGAGGTCTGGTCACCAAAAAAATAACTTGTTGAGTGTCAAATCATCATAACGTTGTTATTGATTCTCTACCCACTCTCTCACTCTTTTTGTCTCAAGGCTCTCCCCCATTACCACGATTACAGTTTCATTTTTGATAAGAGATGAGCTTTCTGGATTGTATACAAAATCTCCTCCTTTTTCTCTCATCGCGACTAGAAGCACCTTGGTATTATGTAATAAATTTGCTTTAGCAAGGGTCTGGCCGATGAACTTTGAGTTTGCAGGTATTTTAAATCTTCAAACCTGTAAGACTTGCCCTTTTGTGCACGCAGCATTTTATCGAGGAATCCGACGACGGCAGGTCTGATCAGCTCTGATACCATCCTCAGGCCACCAATAGCGTTTGATAATACTACAGAATCTGCACCCGCCATTTTAAGTTTTTAAATCGTACGCTCATCTATACCCTTTGATACTATCCTCAAATTCGGATTCAGTTGTTTAGCCGTCAAGGTAACAAACAGGTTATCCTTGTCGTCCGGAAGAATAGTAATCAAGCCTTGAGCCTAATGTACTCCGGCGCTTACCAGGGCATCATCGTGAGTCGCATCATCATTGATATATAGAATATTCTCAGTTGCACTCAGCTTTTCAAGCTTTTCGGAATCCGTGTCAACTACAACAAAATCCCTCTTTGTCAGTTTCAATTCCTTTACGATTGTGCTACCAGTATCGCCAATACCACATACGATAAAGTGATTCTCCAGGTTTGATATCTCTTTAAGTATTTTCCTCCTCCCAAAAATATTTGTCAATTCATCCTCTACTATAAATCCTGTGACAGTACTCACCACAAAAAGAAGACTTCCCATTCCGAAAAGGATGATGAAAATGGTGAGTATCCTGGCATATGGATTGGCAGACAGATCCTGTATCTCCCCGAATCCTACGGTCGTAAGCGTTATAATGGTCATATAGATTGCATCGAGAAGAGACCATTCAGGGCCGCCAAGTAGCCTATATCCTGCTGTACCGGCGCCAATCGCAATAAAAGTAGCGATCAGACCTTTGCTAAGACGATTCTTAAATTGCATAATATCGTTTTGCCGATTAGTTGAGCATTAGATCCACCAGTGGATTTTTGCCGGATTTTATCATCTCTCCTACCATTTTGACCCGCAGGATCCTTTCCGGGCTTGCCGGATGGGAGCGAAGAAAGCTTTTTGACCGGCTTCTGGGAATCTCCAGAGCGAAACGTTTCCAGAGAGCAGCTCCCTTTTCTATATTATAGCCTGCATTATGTGAGTAGATAAGACCTAGGTAATCCGCTTCCCGTTCATTTTTCCTGCTGTATGGTGCGTACAATGCCTGCGTTGTGAGAGGAGCGAAAGGTCCCGTTAGGCCACCCAGTGTACCACATAATGTGGCTATGATGATATTCTTGGGCAGGTGCTTAGCGGTAAGATGTGCCAGCTCATGTCCCATTATGACGGCAAGCTCATCCTCATCCTCAACAAAGTGGACCATCCCTGTCGTAAATTCTATTCCGGTAAATTTTGCGTACGCATTAATTTTTCCTGTTTTCTTAAGACGAATACGTACGTATGGCTTCTCTTCAGGTTCTACGTCAAAGGAAAGCTTCGTATTATTCCTCTCTACCACTACGGTGGAGGTTTTGTTTGGTTTAAAAGTAGCATGTCCACTGTCCTTGATCTCTTTGTTTTCTATCTCTTTTATTATATCGCCTTCTCTAATTCCAGCAAGGTCAGCTATGTAATCGTCTATTACACCAACAACAACACATCCATCTTCTGTCGGTAGTTTATAATAACTGGCAATGTTTTTAGTGTTATCAACGATAAGTGCGCCTATCACAGCATGTTTTTTAAATGTTCCTTCCGGCATAATACTCAGGATTTTAAGTCCCACCTTCCACACACTGACCAGGTCATTGATATAAATCTCTGTCGCCATAGATTCGATTTCATCCTCCAACTTCTTCAATTCACTCTGAGAAATTGGTGGGCCTGTGTTAGTACTCGCACAGCCAGATACTAATAAAAAAGCTGCTAAAATAATAGATAGTATAATCCTGGCCACCATGGTTTTATTTTTCTGTTTACACATCATTAATCAAGACTGAAACCTTGTCCGCTTACGATGAAAAAAGGATTTAACAAATTATTTTTATTATAGTTCAGCGGTTCATTGGTTTGTGTGTCCATTACCGTTCCTTTTGCCTGTTCGACAATTGCCTGACCTGCTGCGGTATCCCACTCCATTGTAGGACCAAATCGCGGATAAACATCGGCCTTACCTTCAGCCACAAGGCAGAGTTTCAATGAACTGCCGGACGAGATAAATTCAACATTTCTATGTCTCTCATTTAATTGTTTTACAAATTCAGAAAATTCCTCTGAGGTATGTGATCGGCTGCCAATAACAGTAAGAGACGATTTGTCGTTACTATTCAGGGGGAGTTTTTGAGATTTGTCTATCAGATCTTCTATTGACAAATCATCAGTTAATATTTCACCGTTTTCCAGCTTATATGTGCCAATGTTCACGGCTGCAAAGTAGAATACATCCTTAACGGGAATGTAGATAATACCAAGAACAGGCTTGTGTTTATGTATGAGTGCAATATTTACTGTAAACTCTCCATTTCTCTTAATAAACTCCTTTGTTCCATCAAGAGGGTCAATAAGCCAGAAATATTCCCATTTTTTTCTCTCTTCATAGGAGATCTCTTTTCCCTCTTCACTTAAAATGGGTACCGTGGAGTTATTTACGGTTACAGTTTGTTCCAGAGCATTCTCAATGATTTCGTTAGATTTTTTGTCTGCTAATGTCAGCGGTGATTTATCATCTTTCTGCTCAACCGCAAAATCTGACTCGTATACATCAAGAATTGCTTCTCCCGCACGCTTTGAGGCAAGAATTGTGGTGAGAATAAGCTTGTCGTATTGAATGTTATCCATTGATTGATTATCATAAAAAATGTTTAACTTTCAACTAAATTATAATTAAATAAACATGACAAAACATACATGATCTATTTACTTGTCGAGAATGAATTGTTATGATTAACAATTCGCATTTATGTAAAGATAGTATGTTAAAAAATTATACTGAAAATGATTAAAAAGCTGAAAAGTGTATGTCCACATGATTGCCCTGATACATGCGGAATTATCTCGCACGTAGAAGATGGTAAGCTTGTTAAGGTCAATGGTGATCCGGACCATTTTGTCACCAGAGGTTTTCTCTGTAAGAAGGTAATGAACTATCCGGAAAGGGTTTACAGCCCTGATAGAGTTCTCTACCCGCTTAAAAGAGTTGGTGAGAAAGGGGCCGGTAAGTTCGAGAGAATATCGTGGGATGAGGCAACCGATACAATTGCGTCACGGTTTAAGAATATTATTGACAGGCATGGTGCAGAGTCCATCCTGCCATTCAGTGGTTCAGGTACATTGGGGCTGGTTAATGTGTTTTTCTTTTTCTTTTTTTGGGTCGGGGGTTGGAACTGCACTTAAGAGGT
>PVBE011094806.1_pt1 | contig 10722 bp, 6 predicted proteins | sample 1631181 | NCBI WGS metagenome assembly PVBE01 (sample SAMN08397723, study PRJNA350692) | Marine metagenome, whole genome shotgun sequencing project. | isolation source: water | place: Pacific Ocean | collected 2012-04 | reverse complement strand
CGCAGGTTATTGTTCAGCACCCAAGGTGGGTTAGACCATTTACTGTGACTGCTGAGCTTGAAAGTCATGAGCTAGAGGATATACGAATACGACTAGTACGAAGTAGTGCCGGTTACTTGAGGGTATTACGTCTGCAATCAGGCACTGAGTGGGCTTATCTCGAACCTATGACAGCAAAACGCTTTATGCGTATGCCCATGCTTCGTGAGGCATTCATAGGCATAGGAGAAGTCAATGCAGATAGCGAAGCGCATGTTTGCGTAACTACCCCCCTAAGACTGCAATCTCTTCAGAGGGGCGCGAGGTGGGAAATCTTAGAGAAGGGTGAATGTATTTTAGATGACTGAAGTGATGTATAGTTAATAGATATCATTCAAAGGTCTAGGCCTACTCATAAAATGAAACCTAGAATTATTTTAATGATAGCAGGATTCCTTGCCGTTAGTGGATGCACGAATAAACGCACCTGTCCTGGTATTGACTTATCTCAGTCAAAAACCAGTGGTGGCGAGATTAATATCAACCTTTCAGTTGATGCAAGTGGATCAATGAAGGGATATGTAAACGTTCCAGGATCTGAATTTAAACGAGTTCTTGAAATCCTTAACTCGTCGTTAATGATAAATAGTGCGCTCGGAAGTGATAAATCAACAACCACGGCATGGCGAATTGGCCGTGAGCCACCAGGTAAAGATAAAAAACTAAAAATTAATAGTTTACTTGTCGCAAGGAAGAGGAATTTTTACGAGTTGAACGCTGAACAAGGTTGGACAAACGTATCTAGTTCTCTCGAGCAGTTTGTCCCGAAAAAACCAAAACAAAATAGTGTTGATATATTAATAAGTGACCTAGAGCCAGACAACTCAGCCATTAATACCTTAATCAAGGTATTAAAACCTCGTTTAGACATAGGTGATCAATTGACGCTAGTCGGCATCAAGAGCCAATTCAGTGGAGGAGTTTTCCCAACAACAGCAGGAGATTTTAAGTCCTTTACCTTTTCTGGAGTCCGTCCTTTCTATCTAATTATCCTTGGCAGTCCTTATCGCACCGAAAGGGTAGTCGAAGATTTAATGCAGAACGATAGCCTAAAGGGTAAGGTGCAAATAACACGCTTCGCAACTAATGCAGCTAACGGATATACTCTTTTTGTCGACAAAAACTCTACTATTTACAAACCTAAGGATTGCATGTTTCCAGCATATTCCCTTAAGGAAGGAATGTTCGGTAAATTTAACGTTGATAACAATGCAAAATGGACACTAGTCAAGAGACTACGTGGATGTACTGCAAAAGAAGTTGCTTTGCAGTTTAAAACTCCCCAAATGGATGGCTTTTACCCTCAAAGTATTACTGATTTGAATATGCTTGAAAGTAGTAGTAATATGAAGATCGACAGCGTTAACTTATCTTCGTCTGGAATGAATCTTCAAGTATCACCACAGCTTCCGCTAGGTGGTTTATCTAGTTTCCAATTAAGCTTAAATACAACTGAAGATGATACTCGCAGATGGAAGGATTGGAGCACTCTGAGTTCAAACCCTGAGGGTGGTAAGACGCAACGGCTTATGGATTTGATTCGACGTCTTCGCAGGGAAAGTGATGGCAACAAAAGTCCTGGTTATAAATACTCACCTTTGAGGGTCTGTGGAGCTATCCAGAATTGACCTTTGGTTTTCAAAACAGAAGCTAAAGAAGCCGATCACTTGGATAGTGCCAATCAGCTACGTATAGCTACAATAGAATGAAAACATGCTAAAATAAGAATCATTAGTGATGCAATTCCCTAAATGTATCAAATGCAACGCTTTCAAGTCGAGGGGAAAGTAATTTGAAGCCAATATATCTCCTAGGAATAATAGCAATTGCGATTGGGATACTATGGATTAACGTTGTCACCAGCTTTCTTCTGACGAATGTGCTCCCGCTATCTGTTCCAGTGGTGGAAATATGGGCAGAAAGTGTTTATTCCCCATCAGCTATTGTAAGCACCCTAATCTATTTGGTTCTATTGCTTAGCTGGGTATTCTTTTCAAGTAAGCAGAGGTGCAAAAGTTCATCAGAGACTAGGAACTATAAATCACTCTGGTACTCATTATTCTTCTTAGGCACGGTATGTAATATGATTAGCTTGTTTCTATTTATAAAACTTACTAACGTTGATTATGGAACATTCCCTTCCATGCAACAAGGTTTTATTCGCAGCGATTGGCCTGGATGGGAATTTTTAATACCGTTTACGTTTGTCAATGCGATTCTAATTTTTTGGTTACCCAGCACTTTCTTGACCATGAAAACATTAAGATTCATACCGCCATTTAGCTATCAGTTGTGTTCGCTGCTGGAGAAAAGGTGATGAAGAAAATATACATAATTGGTATAGGTGGAACTGGAGCTAAGTGCGTACGCTCAGCTGTACATTTACATGCAGCAGGCGCATATGGCACAGACACTCAGCTTGGTGTGATGCTTATAGACGCAGATGCTTCGAATGGGAATTTACAGAGTGCCCGAGAAACATTGCAAATAGCTTCTGATGCATGCGAAGTCATGAGAGATACACAAGTATCTTTCTTTAGTGGTCCAATAAGGAATTATGGACTTTGGAATCCACTCGGTGGTTATGCAGACCGCCTAACTCTAAGTGATATTTATCGAGAAGCAGGGATGCGATCAAGTAATTTAGGACTAGGTGAATTATTTGATGCTTTCGTATCACCAGAAGAGAAACAGGCCGACTTATCGGTTGGTTTTAGGGGACGCCCATCTATTGGCGCATCTGTAGTTAGCCGTATAAAAAACACCCAGTTTAGCCAGGGTGCTTGGCCAGACTTTATGAATGATATCCAAGCTGATTGCGCAAATGGTGATACGCCTAGAATACATCTATTTGGAAGTATTTTTGGTGGCACAGGATCATCAGGTCTTCCAACATTAGGTACACTACTGGATAGAGAGTTGAAAGGAATCCGCGAGAGCGTTGAGATTACTGCTTCTGTTCTTTTGCCTTATTTTGACTTTGATATTCCAGATGACGATGATATCTATGCCGAGTCGAAAAATTTCACTTTAAATACTGATGCGGCACTTCAATATTTAGCCCGCCTTGCCGGGGATAGCTTTAACTGCATATACCTATTGGGAGATAACGTTAAGCAGCGCTATGAAGCCTCTACAGGTGGGCCTCGACAGGTCAACCCTTGCAATTGCGTTGAGTTAATGGCAGCAGCCGCAGCAATCGCTGATGCAGGGGTAGGTTTTGGAAACGGTGCTTATCTAACTGTTTCCGATGCTGGTGTTATCTCTTGGGAAGATATACCAGGTGATCAAACACGTAAAGCACTTAGAAATGCCTTCAGAACTTTATATGCTTGGCATTTTAATCTTTATAATGAACTTAGGGAATCTCAAAAACTTGTATCAAAAAATTCATTTACTACAGGCGCACCATGGTTTGATCGCTTCTTCAGTTTGAATGATCGCTCTACAAGACCTAATGTTGAATCATCTGAAGAGAATTTAAGGATTGGCAGATTTGATCGATGGTCAGTAGATTTCTTGCAATGGATCCAGGAAGTTAGTTGGTCTGGTACGCAACGCGAACAGTTGACTGTAATTCGGCAGGATATCTTTGAACAGGCCACTGGCTGTGAAATCGAACATAAAAGAACTTATGTAGACAATCTCGATAAAATTGTTATTGGAGAGTCCATGGCAAGAAGAGATAAATGGCGTAACAGTATAGACTTGATAAAGAATAAACTAGCTGATTCTAAACATCGCTTAGAGGGCGTAAAAGGATTGGTCAATTCCTTCTATGACTTGATTTAAATTCTCAATCTTACTTCACTATTACAATGAAACCTCTTCTCCCACAGCTTAGAAATACACTAGCACCAGGTCCCATCCAGGGTGCTTGGAATATTCACCCAAAGTCTATCTTTGCGAAGATTGCCCAAGATCTTAAATATGAACAAGCTGTTCAGACAAGTATAAATTCAATTCCAAGCCCTTGGGCCAGGGCTTTATTATTTCAGTCAGTATTTCTGTCTGACCAGCATCCTAACCGAAAAGAACTTATCTATGAGTATATAGGATTTTTGGCAGCCCTTGCATTTGCCAAGGTCAAGGAATTACCAATAGAAGCAAAGCAAATCAACTTGAGAGATCTTTCAAAGCAAAATGCTTATGCAGATTCACTTTATGGATTGGTACCTAATAAAAAGGATTCATTATTGATAAATACCGGTGACAATAACCCCTGGGAATCAATCTTTACTTTTAGTCTTCAAGGAAATGTCATAGGTATTACGAGTCCGGCAACACTCGTGGTCCCCTCAATTTGGCTGGCACCAACACTTGCCTCTTTTATACCTTGGGTTGTTGAAATACCGCTTAACGGTCCTGGACGTCGTGGGCAGTCAGCCTATAGATATTCTGATCCTAAACATCATTTAGGAAGGCAAGAACAGTCTACTTTTGCATCTTGGCTACTCAATGTAAAGCAGAATGTATTAACTACCAATTCATATGGTCAAGACCTGGCAAATAAGATGGGAATGATCATTGACGATTATCTTTTAGAAATGGGTGCCCCATCAACAACCGGTGGCCCTTCATTCTCAACTAGTATTCAAGTCTTTGGCGTAGCACTAAACCCTAAGCCCTTAGATGTTTTAGCTCAGACCATCGATCCAGGAGCAATAAAAAGGGAATCTAATATAAGAGTACTAGAACGCGGGAAACAACATCAAGAACCACTTTACCTTGTTGACAAGAATCTTGTCCCACAGATACTTAATATACAAGCGCATGAGATTTGTGTTAGCGGAGCCACAACACTTGCAGCCTTTCAAGAAGGTCAATCCAGCCAGGCAGGTACTTATTGGACAGCTGATGATTTCTTCTTGCCACGTATGCGCTGGTTCCGTGGAGGCAATCTTTTACCTGGTAGTTGGTTGGATACAATTCAACCAGAATCGGAACAACGTACAATAATTCCTCCTATAAATCCTAAAGTCAAGGATTTCTTTAGCAGTTCAGATCTCCAACAAGCTATTAGCCTTGATAAAACAATGACACCAGAAGGACAAGGTGTCAGAGTTTCAATAGAAATAGAGATCACAGGTATTGACTCGCCAAAACGAATCAGCATCTTTCACGATTATCCAATATGTCCAGAAGATGAACTAGCAGGAGAACGGCCATACCTTGCAATATGGCCACATTTGCCTTCAGGGAACCACTGGAAGAAATTTTACACGATTGTACAAGAGAATAAAAATCGCTCTACTTCTAGTTATGCATTCACTATTGAACAACCTGAGAGTCAATCAACAGATAGTATTCTTGAGGGTGATTTGGGAAGTGTATATCGTATTTGGACATCACCCACGCATCCTGATATTTTAAGCCTACTAGATCAAAGACAGAATCTTATAGGAATATTACCAATAAATGCACCAGATGTCAGTGTTGGCCGCTCAGGTGAATGGACAATTGGAGTCGATTTTGGCACTTCATTCACCAACCTGCATGTTTCTCGATCTGGAGCAAGGGAGCGACTTGATCTAAAGACAATGGCTTTAAATATTACAAATAAACCAGAGAATACGAGCGATAATAAGAACTTTTTTGTACCTACTTCTCTTATCCCAGAGGGACATAATCCACCAATGTCTACACTCTTAACTATTAGGGGTAGCAGTGAGCCTGACTCCACACCAAAATATATGACTAATTCAAGGCTCTACAATCCCGCGCTAGATGAAAGATCTCTGCCTGACTATATAATTAGCGATATTAAGTGGACCAACCCCAAATATTTAGACGCTTTCCTGACTACTTTGGTTAACCTTGTAAGTGCGCATGCTGCTAAGAATGATGTTAGAAAAATTACATGGAAGGCTTCTTTCCCTACAGCATTTTCCGTTTCTGAAGTGGCTCGCTATCAACAAGCATGGAAAAGAGCATTAAATGATGCGTCCAATGTTTCTGGCATAAAGCATCATCTTGGTAAGGATCAAAGTGCAAAAAGTGCATTCCAGACCGAGAGTATTGCTTTCGCTCAGTATTTTGCAGATGAACTTGGCGAGCAACTTGTATTTACTACGTGCCTAGATATAGGAGGTGGTACAACTGATATCAGCATTTGGAAAGACATGGAATTAATACATCAACTATCAATACCTTTTGCAGGTCGGGACATATTCCATCAAATTCTAAAAAGGAATGTTAATAGAGTGGGCGATATATTCGGACTTTCAGAAGACAAGTCAATTGAATTATTGACTGACCTAAAGAATAGCGGTGATAATTTCGATGCATATCTAGATAGCTATCTAAGACTTAAGGGAGACAATGTACTTGAATTGCTCAGGAATGCTGGCAATACTGAAACTATCCAGGGTTTCCGGACTTTATTAGCTCTAGCTTACGCTGGTTTATATTATTATATAGGCCTTGTCCTAAAGTATTTAGGTCAACAACAAGCTACCCCAGTTTATCTTGGTGGCAATGGCTCAAGGTTTATAAATTGGATTGATCCAGATGGACAATATTCCGAATGTTCTGAGATCAATAGATTATTATCCTATGTACTTGCTAAGGCAGGAGAATTCGACACTCAAGACACTCGTGATACTGTCCTTTCACGTTATCCAAAGCAAGAAGCAGCGGGCGGTCTGATAGTAGAAGAAACTAGACTCAAAGGGTTAGATCTATCATCACCAGAGGCATACGCAGGAATGCCTATGGTCTTTGAATGCGATACAGGCACAATTAGGCTAACAGCTGATCAACAAATCAAACTCCCAGAACAGGTTCAGTTGATAAAAAGGATTGCCATTGATGATTTTACAGAGATCGGTAACTTCCTTGATGTATTTAATGAAGGAATTCGCACTTCAGGGATAAGAGACATTAAGCCTTTGAAAGGCCTAGGGATAACATCCGATAATATATTAAATGATATTAAATTTGACTTAACCAACGAGGTAAAACAGATGCTGAATAGCAAGCGAGCAATTGGTGAGGGATTAAGTCAGAATTACGAACCAGATCCAGGTTTTATAGTTGCTCATAAAGCATTACTACGAATCTTATCAAAGCAGTGGTCCAAGAATGCAGGCTAGAATTTAATTAGCTTAGATACACGCCTTATCCCTTTAATTACATCTCACATACTCATCAAGAATGGACTGTAAACTTCCAATAACAAAAGGAATACCTCAAGAAAGTGCCCCCGAGTACGAGCCTGGTAAGCCAATAGACTGCTTTGAAATAGAACCCAATCAGCCTTTTGATACCTGCAATCAAAAAGGTCAGGATTGTACAAGTTTTCTTGAAAAACCACAAAAACATCTGGGCGAATGGAAATTTGATCAAACTAGCCAAACCTCAAGTTTTGCTTCGCCAGACTTTAAGACTTGCGATGATGACAATATTAAGTGTGATATAAACTTGACCTTTAATAAGGAACAAACAGAGGAAATCCTAGAAGAATATAATTTAGAGTTAAGAAATCCTTTTGATCTGGCTCAAACTTCAGCTACAGTAACCAACGATAAATCTTCCACCAATTCTTCGCAAGAACCTAACGAGGCACCAAGTATTACCTGGCCCTTTATACTTCTGGTGTCTTCGGCGTCTCTTCTAGTAATAGCGCTGCTTGTATATATATGGAGTTTTTTCAAACCTCAAAAGAAGAAGTCAGTCGGCAATAGAAAACGGCGTCCAATATCAGATTTATCAACACCAGCTCCTCAATTAAATGATTTCACTCCGCAAAATGATGCTAATTCTATAAGATTAATTATTAGTCGCTTAGATAAACTTGATAATCAAATGGCTGAAATACAACAGGAACAGGCGCAGGCAAAATTACGTTTGTCTCGTCCTTTAAATAATCCTAAACCTAGTATTGGAATAAGCGAATCATCAACTCAACATGCAAACTTGGTTTCAACATCAAACCCCTCACAGAAATCTTCACTCCCTTTGAATTTAGAACTAATCAAGCAGGCAATTGTAACTAATAATTATAATCTAATTGCCAGTTCAAACCATCACTTTATTACTGAGACTTCTGAATCAAGGGAAGGTAGATTAGAAAAAAAGCAGTTTCAAGTTGATGGTGATCAATCACAATCAAATATTAGAGCATCCTCAGAATTTATAGCAATCCATTGCAATGATATTTTCTACCTCATCCCAAATATTGTACCAAATTCCAGCGATCCCCTTAGAACATTAAAACGGTTATCAGATAGCAACAGTATTTATCTCCCTAGCCAAGGTAGTAATAGCCTTGCTATTACTACCTTGGCAACAGTTGAAAAAATTGGTCCTTCTAAATATCAGCTTCTAAAGCCCGGACGTCTTGGTTGATAGGAAGTCTTATTTTTAAGCTAGTTATCCTTTAACTTTTCGAATGACTTCTTTGTAGCATTTAATTCAGCGTCAAGATCATCTGTTGGGCCTCCTCTTGTTACATCGCCAGAGTTATTATTAAAGGCATATCCAACATTTTCATTGTACTTTGATGTCTCTTCCCCAATCAAAATTAGATCTATCAGTTGTCCAATTCCGCAGAATCCAAATGTAAATAACATCAAAAACCCTAATACGTATTGTCCAAGGTACATTCTCTGCACTCCAGAGAAACCTACCAAGCCCAACCCCCAAAGCAAATAACTGAGTCTTTTTAGTTTTCTCTCTGACTGTTCTTTTCCCTCCCCATCGGGCGTGTCCTTTTGTAATCGTCTATCAATATCATCCATATAGGGTTTTGATCTTGAGTCGTTTCTCTGGACATCTGTTGACTTATAGTTTGGATCTTCTGAACTTTCATCTATAGGGTCCTCTTTTTCAGGTGCCATCTTGACCTCTGTATATTTATGCTTATTTGTATTAACTACTTTGACCTTTGACTCAAAAAATACTTTGCTGATATCACGAACTTGAGCTTCTCCCCCTGCTATAAATCGGTAGCACTCCTTCTCTGATTCAGGCTGATCACGATTATAATTGGTTATGCCGTTAATCCGAAATCCTAAACGCATTCCATTTATCCTTACAATTTCACAGCTACTAATATCCTCATAATTCATCCACTCTATAGCCGGCCATGAGATAGTATTATTAGTTATATCTGTATCAAATATAATTACTCGTGTATTTGTGAGTATATAGATACATGATCCGATATTCATACCTTTAACTTGACTACTGCGGACTGCAATTAATATCTTTTCATCAGAATTTAACTTGAATAATTTTTCATCACAACCAAGCCTACATTCAATTACGACCTCATTTACTCTTGATATGCATTTATTGTAATCAAGCTCTAATTCCATACAACCTCATTTTTGACACATGAATAACTTAGTAAGAAATTTAGCCTTAGGCAATCGCTGCTAAAGCTATGTTACTATTAAAATAATATAGCATGTCAACCGACAGGCAATTAACCTTCTACCCATATTCCCCGCTACTTTTGCTTAAATGTGATCTATCTAAGCGTTGAACAAACTTTTATTCAGAATTTATAATCCCAGATTTTCCATACGCCATATTCCCGTGCAAAACTGTATGTAAAATCTTTAGTAGAAGAGGCTACTTTTGATCCCTTAGGCGTATGTTTTGTTGTCTTTGTCCTAATTAGCAATACCAACACAGGTCTATTTGGGTTTGACCTATTGTCAAATGACTTGATCTTTTCAATATTAGTTTGCTGATAGGAATGCCAAGTGTTATTTTTTCTAAGCCAATCAACAGGACCATTGGTTTTTGTTAAATCCCTCCATAAAGGACCTCCTTGGGCGATTACATCTTGTGCTACATATGTATTGTACGGTGGAGCAAAAATAGATGATCTCTTACTCCACCATTTTCTGACAATCTCAATGGATTCCTGTTCATCTAGATTCGATTCTCTTTCCGACCTACCTTCTTTATGATCTGAATATAGACTCTCTTTAACACCTGATGATACGAAATTATCCTCAACGACTGGCCATAATAATGTGGTCACTATTGCAGAAAAACATATCCCCAATGGATACAGAGTAAGCATTATTACTAATGCCACCTGATTAGAGAAACCTCCATCCTTATTTATGCCCTTTTTATTATCTTTAATCCTTCCATAATTATTAATCACTGAATTACCCCCTACTAGTGTTCCCACTTGGAGAGTCTACACCACCTTCTTTTTTAAGTGTATACAATGTACCGTCACAAAATGCCCAATAATTCACGTACCCTGAATATCTACCGTCAGGGTAACGTTGTGTTTGCTTTCCACTTTCCTTTTCTTGAGGTCTGCTATCAATAATCCTATACCCTTTGCTTGTATATATACTGGTATTTCCCCGCTGTTGATTTTGACACCAATTTCGTGCATTCTTCTCCGTTTCAGACTTTTCATTTCCATATTCCCATCTGTAACGATATGAGCCATCGAACTCCCAAACTTTGGTTTGATCTGAGTTCTTATCTATTAGAACATCGCGAGCATTTTTCATGACCTCAATCTCCTCCCCTGTTAAATTCTCTGAATTAAGGCTCGAGAGCAATTTGTATACACCGTAATATGAGTTTTTACGATCTTTTATGACTTTGTATAGCATTAAATTAAATTCCTTGTCTCCATAACTTGGATTTATCAAACCAACTCGACTTGATAAATATTCAATAGGAACATTATTTGCGGCAATG
>PVBE012692055.1_pt1 | contig 10723 bp, 8 predicted proteins | sample 1631181 | NCBI WGS metagenome assembly PVBE01 (sample SAMN08397723, study PRJNA350692) | Marine metagenome, whole genome shotgun sequencing project. | isolation source: water | place: Pacific Ocean | collected 2012-04 | reverse complement strand
CTCGGTACCGCCCTCGTAGACGATGCCGGCCTGGGGCACGGTCGCGGAGTTGCCGGAGCCGCTGGAGCCCTCGGACCCACTGGAGCTGCTGGAGCCGCTGGAGTCCTCGCCGCTGGAGTCCTCTTCCGTGCCGTCGCCCAAGCCGAGGTTCTTCATGTCGTTGAGGTCCAGGGTGCAGCCAGTGGTGCATGCCAGGGAGAGGATGGCCATAGAGGCGAGGTGCGAAAAGGAAGTGTTCTTGGTCATGGTGTGCTCCAGGGTTCTTGCCGGGTGGATGGATTCCTCCCTTGCTCAACCTGTTTGTGTGCTGTCTTCTTGAACCGTCACAGACAGACGGGATTATTTTTCCCATCACTGTGCGGGTAGGCCACAACGCGAAGGGGCTCGGGCCGCATCAGCGACCCAAGCCCCCAGGCGAGCACCTGTGTGATCTCAGTCTTCGATCAGAGAAGTCGTCATGGCGACTGCATCGACGAGGTCCTGGACCTCGGAGAAGTTCGTCTCATCGGCGCCCGAGAATCCAACGATGAGGGCGTAGCTACCAGCCTCACCGTAGACCGCTGTGATGGTGCCCTGAGTCCAGCCACCTGGCGAGTTGGTGATGGCATAGTTCTCGCTTGTGAAGTCCGCTCCAATCTCCATGTCGCCCTGGGCCTGCCAGGTCTCTCCTTCCTCGACCTCGAAGGTGCCCTTGAGGAGTGCGTCCAGGTCGGTGCGCGAGAGATCCTCGCAGCCGAAGACGGTGACGTACCCGTCGAGGTCTTGCATCTCCATGAAGAGCTGGGTGGCCTCACCGAAGCCCCAGCACTCACCCGGAATGGTGAAGCGAATGCCGTACTCTTTGAGCAGGATCTTCGTGCCACCTTCGTAGGTGAGGCTATCGACTGGAGTGGTATAGGCGTCCGCATTCGAGTCATCTGCATCGTGGCACTCACCGTCGGCGCCGAGGACCTGGTCCTCATCGCACTCATCAATGCTGTAGCAGTTGCCATCATCTCCCTGCTCGAAGCCGGGATCGCAGGGGGGCTGGGGAGGCTCACTCTCGGGGCCCGCATCCCGGTCGGATTCATCCTCGGTGGAGCAGCCAGTGGTGCAGGCCAGCGCGAGGAGGATTGTGGAGGCGAGGCGTGCGTAGGAAGTGTTCATGGTCATGGCTTTTCCAGGTGTGTTGAATGGAGCAAGGGTTCCTCCTTGCTCGGATGGTTCGTGTGCTGTCCTGCCGCTTCGTCACAGGCGGGCCAGAGATTCTCATCTCGCGTTCGGTGCACCACTGGGCTGGGTGGCCGCAAAACAGGAGGGCCCCGGCTACAGCGGTAGCCGGGGCCCAGGGGTTTTGGGTGTGTCTCAGTCAGTCGTGGTGTCGAAGCTGACCGAGGTGCCCACGAGCTCGGAGGCGTAGATCACGTCATCGATTGTGCTCTCCAGGCCCATGCCGATGATGAGCGCGGTGACGCCCGTGTCACCGTAGACCGCGATGATCGCGGCGTGGGTGGCACCATCTACCGAGCCCTCGATGAGGTACTCCACCACGGTGGCATCGTCATAGAGCAGCACGTCGCCAACGGGGACCCAGTACTCGCCGGCGCCCATGTCCATGGTGGTGGCGATGTAGGGATCGAGATCGTCCCGAGTGTCGCTCACGCCGCCGATGCTCACCATGCCGGCCCAGCCATCGGCGCCCATATCGAAGCTGCTCTCGTCGCCCATGCCATACAGTCCCTCGGGGATGAGGAAGTTGATGCCGGACTCACTGAGCAGGATCTTGGTGCCACTCTCGTACATGGTGCCGTCTACTGGGACGGTTGCCGAGCTTGAGGTGCCGCCGCCGCCGCCTGCACTGCCGCCGCCGCCGCTGTTGCCGCCGCCGCCGCCGCTGCTGCTGCCGCCGCCGCCGCTGGCTCCGGTCTCTTCGGAGGAGTCGCCCCACTCCAGGTCCTTCATCTCACCGAGCTCCAGGGAGCAGCCGGTGGCGCAGGCCAGGGAGAGGATGGTCATGCTGGCGAGGTTTGCGATGGAAATGTTCTTGGTCATGGGAGTCTCCTGTTGGTGGGTTGTCTGGGCGGGCTCGTCCCGCCGACACCAGGAAGTTCAGCACCGAAGCCTCCCTCGTGTGTGACGCGATGTGACACGGTGTGACAGCGCGGATGACCGACCAGTCAGCAATCTTGATTGCGGCCCATAGTGATGCTTAAACCTGGAGAGTTGGCTGCAACAGTGAGGGTGTTTGTTGCAAGATTCGGGCCCGTTGGGTCTAATGCGGGCTCAAGACTTCAGGGAGCACGCCCCGTCATGCACAGTTTCAGCCGAATCTTTGGTCTTCTGGGGGTCTTCATCCTCCTTACCAGTCCTGCTGCACTCGCGGAGAATCCGCTGGATCCGGAGCTCGACGTGCTCACTGAGCCGGCGCCCGCGATCTCGATGCAGCATTTCCGGCACGCCGTGACTACCCTGGCGCCGGTCCGTCGGGACCACCGCTGGGTGGGAACAGTGCGGGGGCGTCCGGTCAATGAGGTCCGCTTCTACGAGGCTGCTGGTGCGAAGGACCTGGTGAAGCAGGCCAAGCGGCGCCGGATTGCGAACAAGTCTTTCTTCTGGGGTGGATTCCTCATGGCGCTCGGCGGGTCCATTCTTGTCGAGGAGGTACGCGAATCCGACACTGTGGGGTTTGTCGCCATGGGCATGGGGCTTGGGGGGAGCGCCTCGCTGTTCTTTGGGATGGCGCGCTCCTTCAAGCAGGCCACCCCCAGCAAGAAGGCCATCCGGGCGGCCAACGCGTACAACCAGCGGGCGCCATAGGCACTGCTGGAGCGAAGAGAGCCCAGCCCACCCCTTCCTTGGAGGGCAGGCTGGGCAGGGCTGGGAGACTCAGCCTTCTTGTCGACGGACCAGTCCGAGCAGGGAGAGCAGGGCAAGCATGATGCTGCCAGCTGCGCCTCCACCTGTGGCACATCCGCAGCCGACCTTGACGTCAGCGTCATCGGTCAGGGAGTCGGTGTCCTCCAGGTCGGGGGTGGGCTCGTCCGGGTCTTCCTCGCAGTCTTCGCCGTTCCAGGTGGTTCCTTCCGGGCACTCGGGGGTGCTGGAGAAGTCGCAGGTGACGTCACCTGTGATCGGGAGGATCCAGTCGAGTGCGACATCCACGCGGGCTGCTGCAGCCCCGGCACCCTCGACATCGCATCCGTAGTACTCACCGGTCTCCACATCCCAGCCATACGAGTTCACGCCGGTCAGCATGCGGGTACCGTCATTGAGCTCCACGATCGCGCCGCCGCCAGAGTCGCCATGGCAGATGTTCTTGTTCTCCGCGTAGGTGAAGAAGTGGGTGGAGTTGTGGCTGACCATGGGGATGGTCACGGTACGCTTGTAGCCATCCATGGCATCTTCCATGCTGGTCATTCCCCAGCCGACGTAGTCGATGCTCACGCCGTACCAGTCGCTGTTGATGTCCGTGCCGTTGATGCACAGCGGCTTGATCGCCGTGACGGGCTCGTCGAGCTTTAGCAGGCCGAGGTCCCATTCGATGGTCTCAGGGTTGTAGTCCGGGTGAATCGCTCCGTCGGAGATCCAGCGGTAGTCATCAAGACCGGAGAAGATGTCGGAGCCCATGGCAAAGACAAAGCCTTCCAGATCGGTCTCCCCAGAGAAGTCCGAGAAGCCTTCCACGCAATGTGCGGCGGTCAGGACAACATCCGCGGTGACCAGTGAACCTGAGCAGAACGGTACGGCAGAGCCATCGGAGTACACGGCAGCGAGCAAGCCAACCTGGGTGTAGTCCTTGGTGAGGCTGCCGTTGACCACGCCTTGGGTCTGGGCATCGGTCTCGATATCGAAGAACTCGATCTCGGGCCGCTCGTCGCCGAGCTCGACATCGGAGTGGGAAGGGATGCCTTGTGCAAAGGCGGCGGTAGTGATGAGAAGGGTGAACATGGTGGTGTCTCCTTTGGGGGGTCTTTGTGGGGGTAGAGATTGGGCACCATTGGCACCCGGCTGGTGGTTACTGGTCTTCGGTGGGCGGGTTGCGGCGGTCCTTCCGCTTCTTGCGGAGGTCGAAGGACCAGGAGAGCTCGAGGCCCTTTCCAGCCACGGCCCGTCCGAAGCCCTGATCGATCACGCCCACATCGACCCGGCCCTTGTTCAGGTCGAACCTGATCTCGCCGCGCTTGAGGGGCTCGGTCTGGCCTTGGAGCAATGCGTGCTTTGCGGCCTCATCCTTGTCGAGGTGGCGGACCTGCGGTGCTCGGCTGTCTCCTGCGGGCAGGATGGGAGCGGGTGTGTCGGCCTGAGCGATCGAGAGAGCGGCGAGAATCCAGAGCATGTGAGCCTCCGTCGTTGTGGGTGCCGGTGAGGAAGTCACCAGCGACGAAGGGAATGTGGGCACACCTGGGCCCTGCGTGTGTCACGGGATGTGACGCTTTGTGACGGGCCCTTCAGCAGGGCTTGCGTGCAGCGGTCAGCGGCGGGCTCAGCTCAGGTCAATGGCCCGCGTGAGGAGCTGCTGGGCAAAGCCCACCACGCCCACAGCCAGCGGCTCGCCCTCGGGGGGGAGGCCCAGGGAGCGGGCTGCCTCGAGGTGCGCGGCGGCCTCCTCGTCGGCTCCGCTTTCCTTGGCCCGCCGGGCCTTTGCCACACTGATGTGTGCACGGATGGCAGCCATGAACGGCACGGGCTGACCAAAGTCGGAGTCCTTCATGAGGCGGTCTGCTTCGCCAATGAAGGCCTCTGCTGAGCCGAGCTCGCCGGCGATGGCGCGTGCTGCGCCCAGGTAGGCGGTGTAAAACGAGCGGCCGCGAGGAATGGCTGCAGCGTCGTGGAGTCGGATGCACTCCCAGAGGCCCTGGTTGGCTTCCTCGATCTTGTGGAGGCCCAGGCGGACCGCGCCCAGGTTTCCTTCCATGGTCGCAATACCGTGGGTGTCGTGTCGCTCGCGGATGATCACCAGGGCATCGATCAGCAGCGGCTCTGCCTTGGCGAACTCGCCGTCTGTTGCGTACAGCATGGCGAGGGTATTCCGGGCATACGCAACATTGCCCCGGTCTCCGATTCGCTCGAAGATCTCGGCGGCCTTCTGAATGTGCGCGATGGCATCCGCCAGGTGGGTCAGGTCCATGTTGATGTAGGCCATCGCCTGGTGGGCCTGTGCGACCCGGCGCGGCTCATTATTCCGGGTCGCCAGGTGGATGGAGCGCTGGCCTGCCTCGAGAGCTTCTTTGTGGCGGCCCACTCGGTTGTCCGCCCAGGCCTGCATGAAGAGGCGGCGGGTATCCCAGTGGTCCTTCTCGCCATCGGGTGCGTGCTGCTCCATGACGGCGAGGTGCTCTCGTACTGCCTTGTAGTCTCGGAGGTCCCACTCCACCCAGGCTGCGTGGTACCGCGCGCTGCACACCAGGTCTGGGTCCCCGGTCTGCTGGGCGAGCACCAGTGCGCGGTCTACATCCTCCTTTGACTCGTGGATCCGACCGATGAAGCGGCGTGCGTGCGCGCGCTGGCCGTAGAGCTCAGCGGCCTCTGCTGCAGGCGTGTCTGGGTGGGGTGGGGCGAGGGTGTCCAGCAGCCCGTTGAGCTCCCACACGGCTCCGCGTGCGACGTCGCTCTCTATGAGCCCCTTGAGCAGCCGTGCATGTATGCCAGGATCCGCCTGGGATGCTTGATGCACGGCAGCCAGGATGTTGGCTCTCTCTATCTCCAGCCAGGTGATTTCCTTGGCATCGGCCCTATCCTCGATGTTGTTCGAGCGGGACTCGGACTCCTGGAGGAACCAGTTCATGTGTGCAAGGCGGAGTGTCTCGAGCTCTCCGGCGGTCTCGGCCTGGTTCTCAATGAATGCCCGAATGGTGCTGTACTGCTCGAAGCGCATGCCCTGCGGAGACTCCACGGCTCGCAGCCACGAGGTATCCACCAGGTCTTCTATGATCTCCATTACGTCGCCATCGGGGATGAGCGGCTGAATCACAGCCTCGGCAGCACTGAGGGCAAAGCCACTCCGAAACACGGTGCAGCCTGCCAGTACCCGCTGCTCCGTGTCGCTCAGGGTCGCCCAGGCCGAGGCCATCATGGTCCTCAGCCCGGTGTGGCGACCGGTGCCCCCTGGGCGGTTGCCTCGCAGGAATGTGATGCTGCCGCTCAGGCGAATCAGGATCTGCTCCGGGGACATCAGGCGGACTCGTGCGGCGGCCAGCTCGATGGCCAGGGGCATGCCATCGAGTGCATCCACCAGGCTCGCGATGGTCTCGAGCATCTCCTCATCGGGGGCAAAGTCGGGGCGCAGCAGGCGCGCGCGCTCGACGAAGAGCGTGACTCCATCGGCCTCGAGCAGCGGCCCGAGCTCCACAATCTGCTCTGCCTGTAGCTGGGTCCGGGTCCGGGTGGTGGCCACGATCCTCAGCTCACTGGCTAGCTTGAGCCATGTCTGAATCGCCTCCAGCAGCACGCCCCGATCGTGGTCCAGGTTGTCCATCAGCAGCAGGGTCGGGCCGCGCTGTGCCAGGGCATTGCCCAGCTGGGTGGCGGCGGTTGCGCCCTTGGACTCCTGGTCGAACTTCAGGTGGATCTTGTTGGCGAGGCCCTCGAGTACTGCGGCCTCTGTTGTGCCCTCGATGAGCTGCACATGCACCGGCGCACCCAGCACGGTGTGGGTGTGGAGCAGCTCCACGGCCAGCCGGGACTTGCCCATTCCTCCGGGGCCGATGATGGAGATCAGGCGGGCACCGCTACCCAGGAGCGTCTCGAGTGTTCCGAGCTCATCGCTGCGCCCGACGAGGGCGCTTAGGGGGCGGGCCACAGCAGGCACCGGGGGAGGCGGGGGCAGCGCTGCGCTGGATGTGGCAGCGATAGGGGCCTCAGACCGGGGGATGAAGCGGTAGCCTTCCCCGTGCACCGTGGTGAGGTGGTCGGGCTCGGCAGGCGTGTGCTCGACCTTGTTTCGCAGTCGCCGCATGGTGGTGTCGACCGCTCGGCTGAACACGCCCTCGGCGTATCCCCACACATCGACCAGCAGATCCTCTCGGGTGACGATCTCTGAAGGCCGCTCCGCCAGATACCGCAGCAGCGCGACCTCTTTGGTGGTGAGCGCCTTTGTGTCATTGGCCAGATGCACCTTTGCACGGCTCAGATCGACCACGCAGTGCTGCAGGTGAAGCTTGTCCATGGGTGGGGATTATGGCAGAAAGCCGGGTCTGCAAGCATGTCGGCCCGGACTGGGGGCGCCAAGTCCGTTAGAGGCGGGGGCCAATACGGAGACCATGATGCTGACTGGACTCAAGCACCTGCACCATGCTGGCGAATATCTCGTCGCTGTTCCTTTGATCCTGGTGATCCTCTCGGTGGCGGGTGCGCGCACCAAGCCAGGGCTGGCCAAGGTCGCGAGCCGGCTGCACACCTTTGCCTTCCTGATGCCAGCACGCCTGGTCTACATCGTTGGGATCGCCATGATGGTCATGACAGGACGATCCATCACGGAGGTCTTCATCCTGGTGGGGCTCATCGGCTGGGTGCCGGTGGAGATCGTCTCCAAGCGGCTGGTCAAGGCGGAGCTTGCCGCTGTGGCCCAGGGTGGCGAGGCATCGGCCAAGCTCACCATCGGTGCGGTGCTGGAGCTTGTGCTCATCGCCATCATCGTGGTCGCCATGGAGCACGGGCACTGAGCCTGGGTCTATGGAAACTGTAGTCACCCCTGACGAATGGATGACCCGCGGGGAGACCCGTGTCCTGGGTGATCGCAAGTCCCTTGTGGTCTGGTCCGGCATCCCTGGAGAGCCGGCGAAGGTCAAGATCTATGGCCGGGGGCAGCACCAGGACAGGGCGCGCTTTCTGGCACCTGCCGGAGAGCCGGACCCTCGGCGACGACGGCCGCCTTGTGACAAGTACGACAGGTGTGGCGGATGTCCCATCATGCACCTCAACCCGGCGGCGCAGAACCATGTTCGGCTGGAGATCATCGGACGCTTGTTTGCGGATCGTGGCCTGGGTGATCTGGCCCCGGTGGAGGTGGTGAGATCAGAGGGCGGGGACATGGCGTATCGACATGTCTCCAAGATGGTCGTGGGCAAGTCGGACTGGGGGCGAACCCGCATGGGCGCCTATGGCCGAGACAGCCACGACATCGTGCCCATTCCCAAGTGCCCGGTGATCACCTCGCCACTGAAGGCGGCGGGCAAGGCGGTGGCGCACCATGTCATCGACCTGGACATCTTTCCCTACGAGCCGGAGACCGGGCGGGGGGTGCTTCGCCATGTGGTGATGCGCCAGTCGCGGACCTCTGGCGAGATCCTGGTCACGCTGGTCACAGCGAGAAGGCCCCGCATCCTCAACGACCTCGCGGAGCGATTGGTGGACTCGGTACCTGCCATTGTCGGTGTCCATGTACACGTCAATGCGGAGCGGACCAACGCCATCTTCGACGTGGGTGAGGACGGAATCGGCAGCCTCCGGCTGGCGGGCAAGCTGACCATCGAGGAGACGATTGCTGGGGTTCGCCTGATGGTGGGGCCTGGCGACTTCTTTCAGGCCAACCCAGCCACAGCGGACCGCATGGTCTCTGACGTGGTGGAGATGCTCAAGGATGATCGTGAGCGGCCGGTAGTGGATCTGTACTCAGGCGTCGGTGCCTTCACGCTGGCGCTCGCCAAGCACCACGGGTGGGGGCTTGGCGTCGAGGTGATCGGCTCTGCGGTGCGCCGGGCCCGGGAGAATGCGCAGATCAACCACATCAAGGCGGAGTTTGTTGCGGGAGCTGTCGAGGACCACCTCCAGGACCTCTCCACGCGCCTGGAGGGTGCGGCCCCGGTGGTGGTGGTGGACCCGTCCCGACGGGGGCTGGAGGAGACGGTGACCGAGAGCATCATCGATCTCAAGCCAGCACGGGTGATCTATGTCTCGTGCAATGCGGCTTCACTGGTCAGGGACCTGGTGGGCTTTATCGGAGCGGGCTTCAAGGTAGAGGAAGTCCGGGCCTACGACATGTTTCCTCAGACCTCGCATCTCGAGCTTGTTGTCGATCTGCGCCCGGTGTCTAAGCCCAAGCCGACCCGAGGCGGTCCGAGGCGGCGAATCGTGCGTTAAGCCTTGTCCGCGAGGAGTTGTGGATGAGACTGCTGTGGATGCTTTGTTTTGCCTCGCTCGTTGGCGTGGCCCGTGCCCAGGATCTGGATGACCTCCCTGAGGAGGATCCCAAGGAGGATCCCTTGGAGGATCCCAAGGAGGATCCCAAGGATGATCTGAAGGAGGATCCCGAGGAGGATCTCAAGGAGGACCCCGAGGAGGATCCCAAGGAGCTTCCCAAGGAGCTTCCCGAGGAGGATCTCAGGGAGGATCCCAAGGAGGATCTCAAGGGGATCATCCCCAGGGGTGCGCCGGTCTTTGTTGCGCCCTTCGTGGCCAAGAACCGAGAGGCCACGGGCATGGCGGGCATGATGCCCAGCTTCCTTGAGGCGCAGCTTGACCTGCACCCGGATCTCCGGGTGGTTCGGATTGAGGATGTGCCGCGGGTCCATGACATGGACGCGGATGCCTACCTGGAGAGCTGTCCGCCGGGGCAGATCGTGGGCTGTGCCTTTGTTGTGGCGGAGAACGGTGGTGCCAAGTTCGCGCTGGCTGGAACCGTCCGCACGCTGCCTGCGGGAACCCGGGCGGAGATCGTGATCATTGATGTCTCGGCTTCTCGCGAGGTCATCGCATTCCAGGTGGATCTGGGTGCAGGGGATGACGAGCGGTTTGCGGAGGGCGTGGCTGGGGTGCTGGTCGCTGTGGTCAAGGGTGAGGCAGGCCGGATGGAGGACATCCGGAGCCAGGACAAGAAGGAAGCGCCGGACTACTCAGCGGCCATCTCACAGCTCAACCGGCTCTCGGGAGAGATCGGGGATGTGAGCACGCTGAAGATCCGTCAGGCGACGCAGATCGACCGGCCTCGGGTGACTCATGACGACATCGTGACTCGCATGGAGACCGAGGGCGTGAAGCCCTGGGAGCGCCTGAGCATGGGTCCGGATGAGTACATGCGGTACCGCAACTCGGGCATGATCCTCTCGGACTGGCGGAATCGCTTCAGTGGTCGGCTCAAGCAGATCATTCTGCGTCCTGCGGTGGGCTATGGCCGGGGGCCGACCCACGGGAAGTACTACGGGAGCTATGCCCGCGGGGGAGTGGACACGCTCGCAGTCCAGGAGAAATATGCCTGGCAGTCCCAGCTTGGTGGCGGCGGGCTCCATGCGAGTATGTCGGCTGGATATGGCCTGACCCGCATGATCGAGATGGGTGCGACCATTGGATATGCGTCTGGTCGCTACGAGATCGAGGTCCTCTCCAAGACCATCAACAACACGGCGGCCCCCACGCGGCCGACGGAGCATCCCAATCCGAACACCTTCATGGGCCCCTATGTGCTGGCGGGCTTCATGCCGGGCTCCAGCGTGCGCCCGGTGGTGGGCGGCAGCGCGCTGTACTGGAAGGGCTCGGGTGTGGGAACCAAGGAGCAACTTCCCGAAGATCTCCCGGTGTTTGAGGGGCCGGCCTGGTTCTTGATCGAGGCCCGTGCGGGTGCGGAGCTGCGCTTGTCCCGGACGGTGGATGCCTTCCTCCATGTTCCGGTCACGGCGATCGTGGCGGGGGAGGACACCAACGTTCTCCACCAGGGGGCGGACTGCCTCGAGGATGATGGCACCGAGTGTCTGAGGACCTCGGTGACTCCGCCGGGCGTCTCATCGGTGGGTGCGGGCGTGATGCTGGGTCT
>PVBE011394266.1_pt1 | contig 10723 bp, 7 predicted proteins | sample 1631181 | NCBI WGS metagenome assembly PVBE01 (sample SAMN08397723, study PRJNA350692) | Marine metagenome, whole genome shotgun sequencing project. | isolation source: water | place: Pacific Ocean | collected 2012-04 | reverse complement strand
GCCCCACTCAGGCCCGCAACTCAGGACGAGCAAAACTGTGCTTATGGGTTCAGCGGTGGGCTTGGTGAGAAAAGGGGGGTGCCCCCCACTGGGGTCGCGCCTGTCGGCAAAATGGACCCGCCCGAGCTACCAGAATTTTTTCGGGGAACGGTGTTGCAGTGGCGTCGATGTGTGCGGACCTGCACCAGTACCGCCCCGTGGCCACCAATGAGGGGGGGGCATATCAGGTCTGTTGTTGCCCCTGGAAAAGAACCTCCTAGGAGACTTATGGAGACTCACGGGGTCTGTAGCTTCCCAAAGCAAAAGCCCCACAAGCGTATAAGTGCTTGTGAGGCCTCACTTTGCCCGAGTGCCCCGCCAGGGACTCGGACCCCGAACCTACTGATTAAGAGGACGTGACCGGCCCGTAGGTCCTGTGGTGTAGGTAGGCCATAAACAGCCACAACCCGCATATTCATCCCCTTTTCCCTACGCTCCAGCTGTCCAACGTCTACGGTTCAATACGGGTTTCGTGTCACAATTCTCGTCACAATGGCACAATCTGTGGCACAATGAAGAAGAGAGGTTTGGACCCCCAAGAACGTGCCCACGCGCTGCCCCGTGCACCGGCACCGAAAGCCTCAGAGCACGTGTACACACAGTGCTCTGGGCTGCTCACGAGGGCATGGGCTGCTCCAGGCTCACCGGGGCCAACCCGGGCGAGGAAGCCAAGAGCACAATTTCTGGGACGATTCTGGTGGCCAGATGCCGCGTGCACATTACATCCGCACTCCATTTCCGACGCCTTAGCCGATCTTGGCCGCCCGGAGGAAATCGGAGCTATCTTCGCCGGATTCCAGCAGTCCTTGTATCACGAGGCGGTTGCATGACAATCGGCGAAATGCGTGCTAACCGGCCCTGAGGGTCGCGCAAAACAGTGCTGTATAGCTGGGTGTGGCTGGGTGCCACGGAGGCGGGCTAGGGGCTGTGGTTGCCGCCGGTTCCAAGGGGATTCCAAGGTACGTGGGAATCCAGTTCTATCTCGGCGCTTTGTTTCAAAAGTGCACTTGGGATGCCGGGAAAAATAGCGGCACAGAAAAACCGGCCTCCGCCGTCAGGCGGAAGCCGACTAAGTCCTGCTGAAGTATGAGTTCTTCTGCTCCTAGTCCCCCCGCCGCCGCCTACCGGGGCGGGACTCCTAGCGCGTCTAAGAACAGAGTCTTACTAGTCCGTGATGCGAGCTACGTCCCGAACGGGATGTGGATGTGAATGTTCTCCCACGACAACATGAGGTGCCCTTCCATGTGCTCGTAAAGGAGCGTCTCGGCCATCTCGTCTGTGGCCCTGACCCCGACCGTGAAGTTGCCGATCTCCGTGCTGCGGACGTTGGCGTCGATCGGGATTCCCCAGCGCTCGAAGTTCGAGTTCACGAAGAACTCCCACTCACTCTCTCCGGGGATCGCATAGAGCGAATAGCTTCCGGCGTCAAGCGCAATCCCACCGAGGGTGGCCGGTGCCGACAGGTGTAGCGTCGTCGGCTCGTTTGCGCCGCCACGCCAAGGCTCTCCGAAAGGCACAAGTCCGCCCATGATCTCGCGGCCCCGAGCGGATGGAGCACCGTAGCAGAGCAGACCTTCTCCGCCGTCATACGTAAACCGAACCTCTTGAAGCGGGCTCAACCGGCCCTCGGTATCTCCCATGACGATGCAGCTCAAATCCGTGCTGGAAGCCGCAGTGGCAACCGACGCCGCGGGAGCGTCCGTCGCTTCGTCGGCAGTGCCAACGCCGCACGCGACGGCAATGAAAACCATTAAGAACCAAGGGCTGTAACGTCTCATGTGTGTACCTTCTGGAGTCATTGCCCGAATGGGGGCGTCAACTTTGGGCGGCGTCGATCCGTTGCTGTTCAGTACACGCTGATGCAAAAAGGCTTACGAGTATCAGCGCGAGCCAAAAGTGTTTATTCCCATTTTTCATGATACACGGTTAAGTCCGAACCTAACATAGGGCAACTCTGTAGAGTGACTCACTAGTACTCGTTGCTAGTCGATGGATCCCTTGTCCCGAGAGACGGCGAAAGGCGGCGGGAACGTGGAAGGGAAGCGCCGGAGATTAGCTCAGATCCTCCTTAACTAGGCGAAGTCCGCCGCATTGGATCCCCAGGTTGATCCAAGCGTGGAGAGCACACAACGAAGGTACGTGCAGCCGGCCATCCTCCCGCGACTCCAGCGCTGTCTGCCACCCTTGTCCGCATTTCCTGCCATGGGGTTTTACCTCCCCACTGCCCCTAATCCTGCCCCCGCCCCTCTAAGACCCGCAACTGGACGGATGGCCCCAGCGCCCGGTCAACCGGGCCACGTTGCCACCGGCCACCCGCAGGACTGCGCACGGGGCTCGGGACACACGGGGGTGGGCCACTGGGGTCTTGCATATCGACCATCCGTGTAACTCATTATGAGACGGGCCAAGCAGTTGATCACGACCGCAGGGAGAAAGTACCACATGAGTAAGCCGAATCGGGTTTCTTCGTTAGATATGTTGAAATTCGAAGTTGTGAATCCATTGAGTTCTGGTGCGAAGGCTTGTCTGACTGAGTACTTCAAAGAGTTAGATGAGCGCCTTATTGACGGCTTCGATCCAGACGAAGACGTCTTGGAGGAATACTCGGAGTACTCTCTGCCCGAAGGTCTGTTTCTTGTGGCGAGTGAGAGTGGAAGGCGGAGGTCCGCTGGAGTACCGGATCCCACCTGGTGCTCATCGGGACCGCGGATAGGAATCGGATCTCGCTCCCGGTCGAGAACGGCGACTTCTCCGCCGTCGGCCTCGGGCTGACACCCGAGACCGCGATCAATCGGAAGCTGTTCGCCAACGGGCTCATCCAGTATGATACCGACTCCAAGGCGCTCCAGACTAACTCCCGGATAGACTGGGTCCATACGCCCGGCAGCGACCTCTTCCTGGCCCTGAACACCGACTACCTGATCGGGGATCAGTTCGATCCTCATGAGAGCAGATGGACTCGCCGGACCGGGGTCGTGAAGCTCACCTACCTGAAGACGCTCTGAGCATGAGGGAGGATCACAGATGAGGGACCCATCGAGGGCGTTCATGCCCGTCGCCCGGATGGCGCTTGGCGTTGGCCTCGCGCTGCTCGCCATCCTCTTTGTGGCACCGACCGCCGCCCAGGAGCTCTACCGCCGGCCCTCGTTGACCGATATGGAGGCCGTGGCCGACGCGAACGGAGTCCTCCCGCAGCCCTTCCTCGCCCTCACGAACGCCAACGTGGTCGACGTCCGAGGTGGCACGATCCTGCAGGATGTGACTGTGGTGCTTCGCGACGGAAAGATCGAATCGGTGAGCTCGAGCGAGCCTCCCTCTGCTGCCGAGGTGGTGGACCTCAGGGGGTTTTACGTAACACCCGGATTTTTCGAGGGTCACTATCACGGGAGCAGCGTCCAGTCGGCGAGGCGGGCGCTAGCGTCGGGGGTCACCACGATGAAGAGCGCCAGTGTGAACGGGTACAGCGACGTGGCCCAGCGCGATATGGTCCGGGCCGGCTATCTGGCGGGTCCCGACATCCTGGCGGCGGGCATATACGTAACGCCGGAACTCGGGAGGACGGACGACGTTCTGGCTGATTCCAGACTGTACAAGTTCGCGAACCGGGTCCTGCACGGAGAAGCAGGGTTGCGTCAGGTCGTGCGCATCAACGCCGATAACGGCGTCGACTGGATCAAGACCCGATCGACCGGCCTCACGTCGTCCATGGCCGGTCCCGATCCCATCACTCAGGTGTTCAGCGACGCTGAGTTGGCCGCGATCGTGGGCGAAGCGGCACGCTTCGACATACCCGTCTCGTGCCACGCCCACGGCATCGAGGTCATCGTTGCAGCCGTCCGAGCGGGATGTAGGAGTATCGAGCACGGCTCCTACGTGGACGAGGCGACTCTCCGGATGATGAAGGAGGCCGGCACCATCTGGGTCCCCACCTACATCTCGGTCACGGGCTTCGAGCTTCCTCACGACGACTACAACTCCAACATAGCTCGCCTACGCTGGCCGCACCTGGTGGAAAACATGGAGCGAATGATCCGGGTCGGCTACGAGATGGGCGTGACTATCGTTACAGCCGTCGATACCAGCTACGGCCCCGAGAGCGTCTATCGGATTCCGGGCGAGATCAACGCCTTCATCGACTTTGGCATGAGCCCCATCGACGCGCTCCGCTCCGCGACCATCGGATCCGCCGAGGCGTATGGGCTCTCGGGCCAGACCGGGGTGATCGAAGCGGGCCTTGACGCGGATCTGCTCGTGTTCGACAGAGACCCCCTCGAGCAGCCGTCGGTTCTACACAACCCACTCATGGTTATGAGCAACGGGCGGGTCGCCGTGAACCGTCAGGTCGGGCTCGAGAAGGTCCTGCCGAACCACTGAACCATTGTTGGAGTTGGCTCCCATGCCCGTGGATCGTCGACGCTTTCTGGGAAGCTTTGTCGCCGCCTTAGGCCTCGGTGCCCTTCCAGTGGGCTTGCGACCGACGCTGGCCGAGGCCCGGACAGCGAGGCCGTCCTGCCAGAGCACTCATAATATTTGACTAGAGCCATGCCCTGATTCTGCCCTTGCCCCACTCAGACCCGCAACTCAGGACGCGCAGAACACTGCTGGATAGCTGGGTGCCACGGGAGGGGACCAGGGGAAAGACTAGGGTCGCACCGTTCTCACTCCACTCAACCCATTTAGAGGAAGTACCCGGTTCCTCCTGCCCCACCGTATCTCTTGGGCTGAAGCTTCTCGCTAGATAGAGGGGTGGTGGGGCTGCCTATCGAAAATAGATGGGTCCTAAATACATAAGACATTGTATACCAGCTACTTAGATCACTATTTTCAGATCATATTTATCAATATGACCCACTACATGACCCACGCGGTTTAGGAAAACGTGGCTGTCAGCATTAGGTGCCGATAGAAAGTACTGCCAAATCACCCCCGAAGCCCCCCCCCTCTTCGCCACCGGAGGGCGGGTACTAGTGCAGGACGCCACACATCGACGCCACTGCAATACCGTTCCCCGAAATATTTGGTAGCTCGGGCGGGTCCCTTTTACCGACAAGCGAGACCCCAGTACCCGGCACCCCCCCTATTCCACCACCACAGACCCAGAACTACTAAACAGTGTTCTGCGCGTCCTGAACGGTGAGGTGCCCCGTCTAGGTTGCGGACCTGCGGGGTGCCCAAGCAGAATTAGGGCATGAAAGGAAATAGAAAGCGGCTGATCCTACTCGGCGCAGTCTTCACTTTTCCGCTACTCTCGAGTTGCGGGCCTCCTCGTGTGGCTACCCGGCAGCCCGTGCTGACCGTCGTTCAATCAGCTGTGGCGATCGGTGATCCCCATATCGTGAGTGACGCGCTCGGCCGACGGAGTATCATCTATTCCATATACGAAGCCCTCGTGGGACTGGATGAGCGGGGCAACTATCGGCCCGCGCTGGCTGAGCGATGGGACGTCGCAGAGGACGCCCGAACGTGGACGTTCTATCTGCGCGACGGGGTGAGATTTCACAATGACGATGTGCTGAGTGCCTCCGATGTCGTCGCCACGCTGGGCCGGGTTCTGGACCCCTCCATCGGGGGTGCCTTCGGCACCCAGGGCGTATACATCAGCTACCTGGGATCGGCAGAGATTACGGCTCCCGACGACCTGGTGGTGAGGATCGTCACCGAGGATCCCATGGCGGACCTCCTGGATCTCATCGTCGACATGCCGATCAGCCCGGCGAGCGAGTTAGGCCGATTGCCCGGAGCCTACGTGGGTAGCGGCCCGTATGAGGTCATCGAGCAGAGCGACACTCGCGTCGTCATCGCAGCGCACGACGACTACTGGGGAGAGACGCCAGAGTATGAGGAGATCCGTTGGATCGGCGAGAGCGATTCAGACAAACGGGTGGACGCCGTTCTGGGTGGTCGGGCCGATATCGCTGCCGGTATCGGGATACGGGGTCGGGATCGGATCGCTGAGGCCGGAGGAGGTCTGGCTCATGAGATGGACAGCGGGTTGGCCATCATCTTCATGGCCAACGCCCTCGAAGGGCCAGGCCGTGATCGGCGCGTGCGGCAGGCGTTGAACTATGCTTTGGACCGTGATGAGATCATCTCGGGAATCACACATGGAGCCGCCAAGCCGCTGAGCGGCTACCTCCCTCCAAATCACTTCGGTTATAACCCCGAGACTCTCCCTTATACCCATGACCCTGACAGGGCACGGAGCCTTCTGGCCGAAGCAGGCTACCCGGACGGGCTGACGCTGGTCTTCGACATCCCTCAGGTGATGCCCGATGAGATGCCGGAGTTGGCGCGCATGATGGTCGATCAGTACAGCCGAGTGGGGATCACAGTGGAAATCGTCGAACACCAGGACCGGTCGGCCTACTCACAGATGGTCCGGGAGAAGCGGATCAATGACGCCGCCGGTTTCGACTCTAGTCCGCGCAGCACCTATCGAGTCCTGAGGGAGAAGATCCACTCCGGGCTCCGCGGTCCCTGGTGGGAAGGCTACGAGAACGAAGAAGTCAATGCGCTGATCGAAGAAGCGCAGGCGACCGTCTCCGACACGGTGCGACAGGCCATCTACCGGCAGATCTATACCATCATTCGTGATGACGCTCCTTGGATCTTTCTCTACAATCCCACGCTGTACTGGGGCGTCGGTTCAGCGATGGAGGGCTGGACGCCAAGGACGGACGGGCTGCTCGTCTTTTCGTGATACTGGGCATTCTGGCCAGGTGACGAGCACTGCGACGCGTGTGGTCACGATTGGGAGCGTGAGTATCGCAAGGGAATGAACCTCGTCTTGGTTTGTCCTAGGCCACAACTCGGGTAGACGCAGTACCCACCTGCTGAGCTACCGTGTCAGGCTGAACAGCCTGTTGTACTTGACCACGAGTTGGCGCTGCTTCGGTCCAGCTAGGATCCCGGTGCGCTCCAACGAGCCGGTGTGGTTCGTGTCGTTCCAAACGATGAAAAGTCCCGTGCCGGCTGTATCGAGCCACCCGACTCGAATGTTGGTCGCGATGTCCTTCGTGTCGTCGTTGTACTGGACATTGGCCTGCACATAGATGCGAGGCGTGAATGAGTACGACGCGTTGAAGCGCAGGACGGCGGTCTTGAAGCTGCCCTCATCGAGGTGCACGTCGAAGTAGTTTGCGCGGATGCTCGCGGTAAACATGTCGCTGTAACGGTACGCGAGTGTCGCGTTCGGACCAAAGCGAGTCCCGTTGTAGAACCCACCGAGGTCCCATCCGGCGGACAACGAAAGTGGAGCACCGCGATTCGTGTTCGCTCTGAACTCCCAGTCGATATTGTTGTACGTGCCGCCTGGGATGATGATGCCCTCCCGGATCTCGAACGGTTCCTCCAGGCCTTCGCCGGTGAGATTGAAGCCGGGAAGCTGAAAGAACGCTCCGTTTTCGAAGGCGAAGTGGCTGTCGAAGTGGACCAGATACGACTCGTTGAAGCCGCCCAGCGTCCAGAACGCGTTGCCGGAAATGTGAGGTCGGAACTCCCGGAACCAAGACACATGATCCATGCGGATGTGGCGCGAGACCCGGAAATTCATGTGTCGGTAAGAGCGTCGGTTCACGAAGCCGACTTCTGGGTTGAACGCGTCGCCGACCTGCCGGTACCCAGACGAGATCTGCCAATCGCGTGTGACGTACCTCATGCCACTGGCGAAGCCGTACTCGCCTTCGTTGAAGCCTGACCCTGGTGCTTCCTCCCCGGCGGAGACCGGCGTGGAGGTGATGCTTGCCCATCCGTCAAACGTCAGTGCGTCCCCAATGCCGAGCTGACCGTCGATGCCATACGTGAGGTTGTGGTCATCGACATCGGCGGTGTTGACGCGCGACACCATGATGGCTCCGAGTTGCGTCCGGTTGCCGAACTCCCGGTACGCGCGCAGGACGCCGAAGTTGTTGCCCGGTGCGATCTGCTCGTGCAGTCCCGTCTTGTCGTCGATGTCATACGCGTCGTCGGTCTGGATGTTGAGCAGACCGATCTGGAAGTCACCGACTTTGCCGGTCAGCCTAGCGCCGGCTTGGATCGGGACCTCCTGCCCGCCCGAGAGGCCGATGCGGCGGCTGAAGAAGAGGTCGGCCGACCGGCCTGCTCCGACGGCGAACGTGCCGGCGTTCTCCAGGAAGAACGCACGCTTCTCTGGGAAGAAGAGGCTGAACCGCGTGAGGTTCACCCGCTTATCGTCGACCTCTGCCTGGGCGAAGTCAGTGTTGACCGTGAGGTCGAGCGTCAAGCTTTGGTTCATACCGATCTTGAAGTCGCCGCCAACCTGGCGGCTGTAGTCGACCTCGGGGAGGACGACCTGGTAGTCCTTGAAGCCGCTGGCGAGCATGTACGGGCTGACCGTCACCGTGCGTTTAGTGGGCGCCTCCAGGGTCAGGGTGCCTGCGAGGGAGATACGGTAGAGACTGAACTGCCTGGGGATCGGCGCCCACATCGACTGCTCGCTGTTCCGCCGAAGCTTACGCTCGAAGTTCACACCCCAGTCCTGCGGGCCCCCGGCCCCGTAGCGTAGCGTCGAGAAGGGGATCCGCATCTCGACGTACCAACCCCGACTGTCCGTGGTTGTGGAGACGTCCCACGAGCCGTCCCAGTTGAGGTTGAATCCGCCCGCCGCGCCGCGCCCTCCGACACCCTCGCCAGTGACCTGGCCGTCGTACTCGATGCCCGCCGGGGTCGTGCCGAAGACGAAGCTGTTCTGGCGGTCCAGGTAGGTGTCGAGCACGACGACGAAGGCGTCCGAGTCATTGAGCGACGCATCGCGCAACGTCCGGCCGACGACGATGCCCGACGGGTCTTCGTCGAAGAGCCACGCCCCGATGTAGAGGGCTTCATTGTCGTAGGCTACACGGACTTCCGTCCGCTGCGACACCGGCCGGCCCTCTGATGGCTCACGCTGGGTAAAGCCCGTGAGCGGTACGAGAGTCGACCAGACGTCATCGTCTAGTTGACCGTCGATGACAGGGGGGGTCGAGATATCCGACCCCAGCGCTCTGGGTGATTGCTGAGCGTGGAGCACGGCAGGGACTCCAAGTATGGTCGCGACGGCGATGTTTTGGATGGCTCCCATGCGCCCTTGTATCATTTGAGTCCGATAGGCTGATGCCGAGAGGCGGAAGCTCGGGTATCAAAACATAATATGACCCTGGAGATACGGAATCTGTTGGGATCGGGGGCGCGAGTCACTCGATCACTCGAGGCTGGAACAGGAACTCCTCAGAAAAATCCGGCGACGTGTCGTTAGCGACCCCTAACCCTGCGCGACTCGAAGGGTCGAGCCCGAACCGGGTCCCGAGCTTCTGTAAGACCTGGAAGGCTCTGTCCCGTACCTGTAGCTCTGGGATCATTCGCCTGTATCCGCTTTCGGTGACGGAATACCACTTGAGCGGACCGAGTCGGTTCAGGTGGCGGGTGATCTGGAGCCAATCAGCACAAGTCTGGTAGTAGATCGCGAATATCGAGGCGTCGATCTCGGCCAGCAGCCCGAGTTCGTGGAGCTTTGGGCCGAGTGATCTCCAGATGCGGACCGCCTGCTCGCTGAGGCCGGTTGGACACTTCGGCATCCCGCTCCCAGGAGCTTAAACTCACCCCTCGTGGCTTGAGACGCGGCCTAGAAGACGGCGACTAGCCCTCCCCAGTACCCCAGCCCCCCCCTTTTCCACCAAGCGCACCACTGAACCACTAAACAGTGTTCTGCTCGTCCTGAGTTGCGGGCCTGAGTGGGGCTGGGTTCACTTGCGAAAGGTTTCTTGGTAGCGACCTACTATCCCACACCTCAAGTCGGACGCAATTATTCTGGATGACACAACTTCCCAAACCAGGTGACTACAGACCCGATAAGATTCTAGTTGTGGCACTTCTCGGAATGTTGGGCTGTAACTCCGCTTCTTTGACGAGCCCCGAAACGACGAATTGTGGGCATCATGTCGATCCGAACATCGTAATCTTGGGACAAAACGTGGTACTATCTGATGCCGGAACGGTTGAACCTCCTCAGGGTCGGCCATTCCAACAGGGTTGGACCCTGGGACAATCAACAGCGCTGATCACAGGCCAAAACGAGCGTGAGTATGCACGGATTGCTTCCTACATGATGCCGATTCGGGATGCGCTCATCTGTGACCTTGATAAGACGAGTACGACTTTATGGCAGACCCTCACATCGATCCTTCGTATCAACAACATCAAGAGAGTCCAAGATCTATCGGGGACACCCAAAGATCAGGTCTACTCAAATGACGGCATTTACGAACACTTAACGAACGATGGGCCTGATGAGAACGCTATGATGAAGTATCTGGAAGAGGCTGAACTAGAGCTGAAGTGCTTGGCTTTCACCAACTTCGACTTCACCAATCCCGAGGGGGAAAACCATTGTGAGATTCACGGTCTAGCGCAGGGCTCCGGGCTTCTCATCCCATAGGCTACGAGTATCTTTGGCCCTCCGTGGCACCCAGCCACACCTAGCTATCCAGCAGTGTTTCACTCGTCCTGAGTTGCCCTAATCGGTGCTGTTTTCGCATTGAAATAGGGCCTAACTTCCGCTAAATTCATAGCGTGCAGAACGACATTGCACCCCGGCGAGTTGTTGCGATTGCAACCGGGTCAACAAGGTGCTAAACCGCTCGGAAGGGTCTCGTTCGGTTTGGCTGAGCGGGACCCTTTGCTGTTTGAG
>PVBE011197355.1_pt1 | contig 10725 bp, 8 predicted proteins | sample 1631181 | NCBI WGS metagenome assembly PVBE01 (sample SAMN08397723, study PRJNA350692) | Marine metagenome, whole genome shotgun sequencing project. | isolation source: water | place: Pacific Ocean | collected 2012-04 | reverse complement strand
TGCAACTAATCGCGTGTTCAGTCCCAAGGCGCTGAAGATGCTTGCTGAGGCCGGTTGTGGGGTGCCTCGTATTATCAATGCTTTGTGTGATCTTGCCCTGGTGTATGGGTATTCCGCCGGTAAGAAGCTTATTGATGTTCGAATCGTCAAGTCTGTATTGGAAGATCGTGAGAAGATGGGGCTGCAGTCGCGAGATTGTGTACCATTTTCTTCTCCGGAGAGACGTGCATCTATATAGTTGCGATCGCTCAGGTAGTTCTGAAGTTGCCTTCATTCGTCTTGATGCGATGATTAACATTGTTGTCGGCCGGGGGGCAGTCTGACCATGAAAGTGGTAGTTCTCGGTACTCGTGGTATTCCAGATATTCCCGGCGGTGTAGAGACTCATTGTCAGGCGCTGTATCCGCGTTTGGTGGAGTTGGGTTGTGAGGTCGTACTGCTGACTCGTAAGTCGTATATTTCCAATCAGGCGGTTGACCGCTGGAGAGGTATACAGTTAGTGCATTTATTTACGCCGAGAAGAAAAAGTTTGGAGGCGATTGTCCATACCTTTCTCGGTATTTGTTACGCGCGATGGAATTCTGCCGATATTTTACACATCCATGCGGTTGGACCGGCCTTGCTTATCCCCTTTGCGCGTCTGCTGGGCCTGAAAGTTGTCATGACGAACCATGGCCCGGATTATGATCGGCAAAAATGGGGGAAAATGGCTTCATATATTTTGCGATTGGGTGAAAAAATTGGAGGAATATTCGCAAATGAGGTTATTGTTATATCTGAGGTTATCGCAAATATCGTTCAGCAGCGCTGCGGCAGATCCAGCCATTTGATCTATAACGGGGTCGAGTTACCAATAATTGCCACAAGTAATTCATTTATAGAGGAGTTGAACCTGAGGTCAGGTCACTATGTTCTGGCCGTGGCCCGCTTTGTTCCGGAGAAGGGACTCCATGACCTGGTCGAGGCATTTGACAAGGCTCAACTAGATTGCCATTTGGTAATAGCCGGCGACTCTGATCACCAAGACGAGTACAGTTCTCAACTGAAAGCAAACTGTCGCGACAATCCCCGGATCGTATTAACAGGTTATATCACGGGTGAGGAATTGCATCAGGTTTACTCGCATGCGCGGATATTTGTTCTTCCGTCCTACCATGAAGGGCTGCCAATATCGCTATTGGAAGCCTTGAGTTACGGTTTGCTACCGCTGGTATCGGATATACCCGCAAACCGGGAAGTCAATCTTGGTAGCCAGTATTATTTTTGTTGTGGGGTGGTTGATGATCTCGCGGATAAGCTGACATCTTTCTCAAAAATTGGTTTGGATGAAGTCCGACAGGAAGGTTTCAGGGATTTTGTTCGCGACAAGTACAACTGGGATAAGATTTCTGAGCAAACACACAGTGTCTACCAGTTGATCGATAAAAAATAGCCATTAAATGAAGACCAGTAGTATGAAGTACGATGCAGTAGAAAAACCAATGATGCCTACGGATGTTTCGATCATTACGACGTATCGATGTCAGATGCGTTGCAAGATGTGCAATATATGGGAACACCCAACGAATAGCGCCAAAGAGTTGACACCTAAGGATTACGAGAAACTGCCATCGTTCAAATTCGTCAATATCACGGGGGGTGAACCTTTTGTTAGACGTGATCTAGATGACATCGTAGAGGTTATGCGCAAGAAATCAGATCGCATCGTAATATCAACCTCCGGATACCATCAGAAAAGAATTTTCAAACTGGCTGAGCGGTTTCCAAATATTGGAATACGCGTAAGTATTGAAGGCTTGTCGCAGATAAATGATGATCTGCGCGGTCGAAAGGGAGGCTTTGATCGTGGTTTGCAGACAGTAATTGGGTTGCGAGAAATGGGGATCAAGGACGTTGGTTTTGGGTGTACTGTCTCCAATCAGAATTCAGGTGATATGCTCTGGTTATATGAGCTCTCAAAAACGTTGAATATGGAGTTCGCAACGGCGACATTCCACAATTCATATTATTTTCATCGTGACGACAATGTGGTTGATAATCAGGATCAGGTGATCGATGATTTCCATGAGTTAATTGAGCGTCTATTAAAGCAAAATCATCCGAAGGCCTGGTTCAGAGCCTTTTTTAACTTGGGATTAATTAACTATATCCGCGGTGAGAAACGCATGTTGCCTTGCCAGGCAGGGACTGTAAATTTCTTTGTTGAACCTTATGGCGATATATATCCCTGTAACGGTCTTGAGGATCGATACTGGAAGGAGAGCATGGGGAACCTGAAAGATGTTGATGCATTTAAAGAGCTATGGTTCAGCGATCAGGCAAGAAAGGTTCGCCAACTGGTCGCCACATGCCCAAAGAATTGTTGGATGGTTGGGACAGCTGCCCCGGTAATGAGAAAATATATTAGTCATCCGGCCAAATGGGTGATAAAGAACAAGCTAAAAAGCATGCTCGGTAAACCGATATGTGTTGATGAGGTTCCGTGCTATGACGTCGGGCAGAATCCGCTGCAAGGTGATCTGAGGATTGATAAGGCGAGGCAGTTTCTCGCGTCCGGCGCGGGGCATGAGTATACGCTGAGTAAGTATGAATTAGAGGATATGCTGGCTGATGAATAGAAAATTATGTTTACTTATCATCCAAAGCCAGCGACGCATTTCTCGGCATTTTGCCCATGCTAGCCATCAATTGATTGCTGTGGATTCGCTGCTTTATCTATGAGTGCTTAGATTGATGTTAACAGTCGGGCGCTTAACGTCTTGTCAGGGTGCTATGAATATGTATAAAGCCCCTACCTTCCGGGTGTATGTATGTGTTTCTCGAACAGGATATTAGAGGTGTGTTCTGTTGCCAAGTTTTTCTACTTGGTCATTTGGTTAGTCGAGTTCCATAGGGTATAGCTCTTCATGCGCTATCCATTTGCGTTGATTAAGTCCGAATTCGTTCGTAGCGTTGCGACGTTGATGAGTGGGAACTTCCTGGCTCAGGCGATCACGTTAGGGGCAGCTCCCATCGTGACACGATTATTTTCACCAGAAGAGTTTGGTCTGTTTGCTATTATTATGGCAATTATCCGGATTTGTTCTCTTGTTGGCTCTTTGTGCTATGAGCGAGCGACTCTCTTGCCAAAGAAAGAAACTGATGCAGAGGCTGCTCTGATTCTATCTGTACTTGTGCTTTTTGCTTTTGTCGCAGTGATTGGTTTTGTAAGTGTTTATTTTGGCAAGGATGTTGCTCGATTTCTGGGTAACATCGATTTAGTGCCCTGGACCTTAATGATTCCTGTCGGAGTTATGGTTCTTGGGTTAAATAACATATTGCACTTTTGGGCGTTACGGCATAAACGGTTTCGGTTGATGTCAAGTTCTAGGGTTGTTGAGGCAGCAGTTGGAGCATTCATAAAAATACTATTTGGTTTTTTGGTCGGAAGTTGGTCAGGAGGCCTGTTGATTGGAACATTATTTGGCAGCGCAATTGCACTGCTGTTGCTATTCCACGGTCTTTTTTCGGGCAGAATGTCATTGTCAGCGCCGTTGGAGTCAGTACGTGGCATTAAAGACGTGGCTGTAAATTACCGTCAATTTCCTATGTTCGCTTTTTGGAATGCGTTGCTGACTACTTCCTTGCGATACATCCCGGTTTTCTTTTTGTCGGCATTTTTTGGACCAACGGTGGTTGGTTTCTTTAATTTGGCTAGTCGAATACTTGCTCAGCCAATCACTGCAATAGCAAATTCAGTATCTAGTGTTTACTTCCAAAAATCGGCCTCGCAGCGTACAAATGACAGCCCGATTGCGGACGGTCTGCTAAAAATTATGCTGATTTTGTTTGTTCTTGGGATCATTCCGTTCCTTTTATTGGCAATTTATGCTGTAGAAGTATTTTCATTTGTATTTGGAGAAATGTGGCAGGTAGCCGGTTTTTACACCCAAATTATGACACCATGGTTTTTCCTGATATTTTTAAGTGCGCCAGCAGGAATTGTTTACGAAGTGTGTCGTCGGCAGCGGCAGAAGCTTGTTATCACGTTTCTGAGTGCAGTCGCTTCTATTTCTGTAATGGTGTGGTTTTATCATCAGGGTGAATCGGCAGCAGTTGTGATTGGGGCATTTGTTGCGGTAAATTCATTGCTGAGTATCGTGCAAATATTATTAGCGATAAAGATTGCGCGAGAAAGTGACCGGGCATCGCTAGGGCATTCTATAGGATAGTATTTGATGGGTTTACGTTGGTTAAATCTGTGTCTTCTTCCTTGCTTGTGAGTTCAGGATCTACTCAATTAATGTGTGGTCGGAGTTGCAATTCTGCTATATCGTCCCACCTTGAGTTATGGTTCCGGCCGCCACATAAGGATGTTAGTTAGAATCAGCCTTCTTATTAATTTTGCCATGTGATAATTGTTCTTGGTTGATAATAGCAGTGTGAATTTGGTGACGTTATGATTTGGACAGGATAGTGGGAGCTAATTGTTGAAATGATTGAAACGATCTTTTATGTTCTAATGGCAACATTTATTCAGGGTCAAATATACCCACTTGACAATCTTGGGATCACGGGGATTTCTCCTCAGAATATCACTATATATTTGTCGGTAATTCTTCTGGTTTCGATCGTCGCAAGTAGAGGGCAATTGGGTCGCATTCATGTTCGTGGCATATCGTACTTAGTGGTTATTTTCATTGTAGTTGTAATCAGTGTCGCATTTCTGAATATATACGGTAGGGCGCCGATCGATCTCATCGACAATGCGAGAAGTGTTAAGAATTTTGTTTTTGAACCTTTTTTGCTCTATGCATTGTCATTTGTTTTTGTGCAGAATCGCAGGCTTGGAATGAGATACTTGGCGATATTCGCGGCAGTTGTTGGGACGATAAATATTGTTTGGCTAACCTTGGCATCTTTGAATATTAATCCAACAGTTGTTTCTGATTATTATGAAAGCCAAGGGCGATTTGCCGGTTTTACTGGTAACTCTAATCAGACTGCATATCTTCTGTGTGCCTTCTTTCCAATTCAATACTTTTTTGCAAAAAATTCTAAGAAAAAAATCAATAAATATTTCTATTATTTTGCCATATTAAGCACGGTTCTTACCGTGTTATTAAGCGGATCGAGAGGCGGTTTGATTGGTCTTATCATTGTTGCTATTTTGACTGCGCGCTTATGGGGGGATTACAAGCGACTGGTTTTTATGCCGGCTATTGTGATGCCTATCATCGTGAGCGTTTTGTTTACCTTGGAAAACGACTACATAGTTAAGATGCTGCAGAGAATGGTGTTATTGGGTTCAGGTGACAGTACAGTAGCGACATCATCGCGAATTGATATTTGGCTGGCGCTTCTTGATGTCTATACTTCAAATGTTCGGTCAATGCTGATTGGTAATGGATATGGTATTTCAGAATATATCGGTTTTGGTGCCAGGGCGCATAACTTATACATCATGATCCTGGTTGAATTCGGAGCAATAGGATTAATCCTCTGGTTAGTTTTGCTAAGAAAGGTTGTAAGATTTATTAAGCGGTTAAAAGTTTATGATGAGAAGCAAATGATGCTTAAGAAGTCAATACTTATTACTTTGTATTTGCTACTCGTTACCTGGATTTTTACAACACTTACCGCTGTGGTGGGATTGATTGGGTTACTATTTGGATTAACGGTTGCTGTTCTGGTTAGTGAGCCCAACAGAGAAAAAGAAGTTAAACTTCAGCCTGCCGGTTCTGGCAGAATAAACCCATGAATTCGCAACATGGTGGCATTCTTTTTATAGTATATGCAGTGATAGATTCATGTATTAAGGTCGCATGACCGCGAGATTCATAACAAAGTATAAGAATTCATTCTCAGATGCAGATCAGGTATGAATGTAAAAGTTTAGTCAAGATCATGGGTGCTCTGGTTCGACATGAATACTATAACCATACACATACGAGATTTATCTTTTTGCGGACTGTTTATGAAATCCGGGGCTGTTGTTGCGAATTCTGCGTAGAGAGTGGTCTCTAGGATATAAACTTGTCGCAATTATTTGGTATTGAACCGAAGCATCATGAGGTTGTTCTGCATTTTACAGGAGGCACTCATCCATTGGGCTTGAATAGGGCTCTATTCTTGCGCCCTTCTTTTCCGGAGTGAAAAAATATCGAAAATAATTCCAGGCCACTGCTCAGTATTGTTACGCCAACATTTAATCGTGCAGGCTATATTGAGAACACAATTAATTCGGTTCTCAGTCAGGGTTATCGAAATATTGAATATATTGTAAGGGATGGCGGTTCATCCGATGATACTATCGAGTTATTGCAACAGTATGTAGTGAAGGATTCGCGTTTTAGTTTTCAGTCAGAGCATGACAATGGCATGTATGACGCTATTAATAAGGGTCTCCGTGAATCGCGAGGTGACATACTAGCCTATATAAATAGTGATGATTTGTATCCGCCGGATACTTTGGATCGAGTTGTTACATATTTTAACCGGCATCCGGATGTTGATGTGGTGTACGGCGACTCCCTTGTATTTGATTCGGTGACTGTAAATCAGCATGTGAATGTCTATATGCCGAGGCCCGAAAGATGGCTCAGGGCAGGAGGTATTATTTGTCAGCCGACTGTATTTATGCGTAGGTACTGTAGGGATAATGTTGGGAGTTTTAAAAAAAATGTAAAGTATTTAGGTGACTGTGAATACTGGCTACGCCTGATTGAGCAGGGTTACCGTTTTGGGAAAATTGACGAAATACTTGCGATCGAGGTCAATCATGGTGATACGCTCCGAAGTACCATGCGACAAGAAATTGATGAAGAGAAGCGCTATTTGCGGGAGAATTACTGGCCGCGGGCCCCGATGGGAGAAGTGGTTCGCTGGGGAGTATTGTTTTCACGAAAGTTGCTGACACCATTCTGGTATATGCGGTTGATAGTAAGGATTAACCGGAGATATGGATCTGGTGCATGGTCAAATTTCATTCGAAATTTCGAGCCGAATGCCAGTCTCACTCACTACATCATTAATAAAATGTTTAGATGTAAATTATCGGTTTGGGATGCAAGTATTCCCCTTACCAAAAAGTTGGGTGGTAAAGATGAGTCCTGAGAAAGACCGAATTGTCGCGGTGATACCTGTGCATAATCGTGTCGACCACACGATTCATTGTGTGAGGGCTCTGAGTAAGGTTCATTCAGATGATTATTGTCTGGATATTCTGGTAGTTGATGATGGTTCGACGGATGGGACTGGCGAAAGAGTTCGCAGGGATTTCTCCGAGGTGCTTATCAAGCGAGGAGATGGCAATCTCTGGTGGGCAGGTGGTGTTAATGTTGGTTTGCATTATGCCAAAGAACATGATTATAAATATGTATATATTGTTAATGATGATAATCGTGTTTACAAAGATACACTTGATGCGTTATATGAGGTGGCTGCGTCTGAGAGAAGGATCATTGCAACCTCTCTGGTGCTTAACGGGGATGGTTCACGTATTCTTAATGCCGGGTTCTGTTACACGGGGTTGCTTGGGAAAATTGTCCAGAATAAATGTGGCAAAGCCCCGGATTCGGTTGCAGAAAATATTTGTGTGGATCTGATAGGAAGCCGCTCAACTTTATTGCCAGTCGAGTGTGTCAATTTAGTGGGATATTTCGATGCCGCTCGCTTCCCGCAGCATTATAGTGATTTCGATTACTTCGATCGTGCCAAATCAACCGGCTATAAATTGGTTGTCGTCAAATCCAGTATTGTCTGTACTGAAGAAAATACAAATTATCTGCATCACTATGTTTTGAATTCCGACCTGAAAGGTCTTTTGGGAGCCTATGCAGATATCCGATACCCGTTTAACTTTAAAACAATTTTTCATCGTTGTTATGTTGGCCGAGGCTTTGTGGTGGGGTCGTTGATGCTAGTTAGAGAGATTTTTGCAAATTCTGCCTGGCTTTTCTTGAAACTGGTATTGCCAGGTAAATGGTTGAGGAAATTTGTTGAGTCTGTCACTGGTGCAAAAAGTATCAGTCATCAATGATTAAACCGCAGATGATTCCTGAGCCAGGTTCGTGCGATTTCGTGCGGGAGTTGAATGAAAATACTGCTGATTAATTATCGTTATTTCGTCTCTGGTGGGCCTGAGCGCTATATGTTTAATGTGAAGAGTGCTCTGGAAGAAGAAGGGCATGAGGTTATTCCATTTTCTATTCATTATCCTAATAACGAAGAGAGTGAGTATGCGAACTACTTTGTCTCGCCGCTGGATGACAGTGGACTTGTATATTTCGAACAGCATAAGCCGGATCTGAAAACCTATTTGAAGACGATAGAAAGACTATTCTATTCACGCGATGTTGAACAATCTCTGACTGAATTAATTGAAAAGACGAAACCGGATGTCGCATATGTACTGCATTATTTGAGAAAACTATCTCCATCAATTCTTGTTGCTGCTAAGAAGATGAAAGTTCCGATTGTGGTAAGACTGTCTGACTATCAAATGATATGCCCTCAGGCACATTGTCTTAGAGATGGAGTTCCATGTGAGTTGTGTGTAGGAGGTTCTTTATATAGCAGCATCAGGTTTAGATGTATAAAAGGGAGCAAGGCTGCATCTATAATTAATTATGCTGCAACAAAATATCATTTAACCCGAGGTTATTTTAATCAAATAGATAAGTTTGTTCTCACTAACGAGTTTGCAAAGCAGATGATGTTAAAGGGTGGCTATGATGATTCAAGGGTGGTTGTCATTCCAACTTTTGTTAAACTGAGTACGGTGAGCAATCTGGATGCATACCGGGGGGAGTATATTACATACATAGGGCGGTTGGATCCGACGAAAGGGGTTGAATTGGTTGTCAAGGCTTTCTGTGACATGTATGAAACTGGACAGGCTGATAATATTCGTTTGATCGTGATTGGAGAAGGGAGCGAAAGATACAAATCGAAATTAATGGCCATCACTCAGCAGCACGGTGCCTGTGACAATATTCAGTTTCTGGGGCAGTTAGAGAAGGAGGATGTAGATAGTTATTTAGCTGGTGCCTTGATGAATGTTGTGCCATCACGTTGGTACGAAAACTTGCCGAATGTAGTGCTGGAAAGTTTTTCTGCAGGGACCCCGGTTATTGCTTCAGATATTGGTTCTTTATCCGAAATGCTTGAAGGAGGTAAGGCCGGGTTGTTGTTTGAGTCAGGTAGTTCCAGCGATCTATCCACAAAAATAGCGGAGTTAGTAGCTGACAAGGAGAGATTGCAACGCATGTCGGTAGTATGTCGAAGGATTGCGCGGGAAAAGTATTCTCAGCAAGAGCATGTTGCAAGATTACTTGCGGTATTTGAGGACATGATTCGGTAAAGGCTGGCCCAGGTACCATCTAATGCTGTATTCCCATATCAAAACATATCATCTTCCATTTTTCACAGTATTTCTGGATTATAATTCTGTCTTTCATTATATGTATAGACAGGCTGCCATAGTCGAGAATATTTTCTAGAGAGAATTTGAGCAAAGATGCGATCCATAATAAAAAAAATATTGAAAAAACTTGTTTATCTGGCTGGTGGGTTTTACCTGTCACGGGTGCGTAGCGATATGAGCGATGTACTTGCTCACTTGAGAAATTTGGAGATTTACCCGAAAACAATTTTTGATGTTGGTGTTGCCAATGGTACTCAAGATATGTACATGGCGTTTCCAAAAAGCCATTTTATTCTCATTGAGCCGCTGCTGGAATTTGAGGCAGACATGATGCAGATGAAGAAGGCCTATCATTTGGACTATATCATCGCAGGTGCTTCTGACTCAGAGGGGATGCTGAAATTTAATGTGCATCCTGATTTGGCTGGTTCATCTATGTTGAAAGAGGTCGAAGGCGCGCATGTTGACGGTGATGAGCGTATCGTGCCGTCCATTAGATTGGACAAATTGGCAGCAGATCGTCAGTTATCTCCGCCCTATATGATCAAGGTAGATGTTCAAGGTGGTGAACTAAAGGTTTTGTCGGGTGCCGAAGGAATCCTGGATGCGACAGAGGCTATTATTCTTGAAGTATCTTTGTTTGGTTTCTTTGTCGATGGTCCCCAATTTGCCGATATCATTGCCGCAATGAAGCAGTATTCATTTGTTGTGTATGAAATTTTTGATGCACGTACTCGTCCGCTGGACGGCGCATTGGCGCAAGTGGATATTCTTTTTGTACGTGAAGATGGTCCACTTCGCAAGCAGCACAAATATGCGACCGAGGAGCAGCGCAGTGCTCAGAACAAAAAAATCAGATCAATGCTAAAACAATAGGGTGCAGCCAGCCAGCTGTGATAGCTCAGATTTGATCGTTCAGATAGTGTCAGATCAGATTTTGCCCACATAACTGCCTCTCGCTTGTAAGCGGACGGTCAGATGATGATGGATTACTAATTTCTATCGGCAGTTTGACCGTACCTCCGTAATCGGGGCCATTCGCGATGTGGGATTTCTCAGTATTTCGCTTTTAACCAACGCCGAACCGAAAAGCCACACGGTAGCAGTGCCCGGCGCCCTGCCGCGACTGTCAGTCAGAAATACCCGCTGTTATTTACTTTCTAAAAGATCACTGCACTATGGCATGAACCGCAAACGTTGGCGGATTGATTGACCGTGATCTGCGACTGAAGCGTCGCGGTATCCGAATTAGCATCCGTTACCTGGATGGTGAAATACGCCGTCACAACATTCCATGCCATGCCCGTGATGACCCCGGT
>PVBE012297779.1_pt1 | contig 10726 bp, 6 predicted proteins | sample 1631181 | NCBI WGS metagenome assembly PVBE01 (sample SAMN08397723, study PRJNA350692) | Marine metagenome, whole genome shotgun sequencing project. | isolation source: water | place: Pacific Ocean | collected 2012-04 | reverse complement strand
TCCAGAAGAAGGGCGAGGACATGCGCGTCATGATTCGATACCCCGAGGCGCAGAGGCAAACCCTGGCCGCGCTCGAGGACATGCGGATCCGCACGCCAAGCGGCGACGAAGTCCCGTTCTACACGGTCGCCGAAGCCACGTTCACGCGCGGGTTCGCAACGATCGCGCGAACGTCTCGCGCCCGGACGATCAACGTGACCGCAAAGGTCGACTCACTGAACAGCACGCTGAGCGCGAACGAGATCATCGCCGTCCTCGAGAAATCGTCCGGTGGGGAGCTCGGGTTCATGCCGAAGCTGATGGGAGAGTATCCGAGTCTCACGAGCTACTCGTTCGAGGGCGACAACCGCGACCAGATGGAGACCCAGGAGTCGTTGCGCAGCGGGTACTTCATCGTGCTGTTCCTGATCTACGCGCTCCTGGCGATCCCGTTGAAATCGTACTTCCAACCACTGCTCGTCATGTCCGCGATCCCGTTCGGTTTCATCGGCGCGATCCTCGGTCACTGGATGCTCGGACTCGAGGTCAGCATCATGTCGATGTTCGGCTTCGTCGCACTCACCGGAGTGGTGGTGAACGACAACCTCGTGCTGATCGACTTCATCAACCGCAAGCGACGGGAAGGCGTGCCGCTGATGCAGGCCGTCGCCGAGTCCGGCGCGGCGCGGCTCCGACCGATCCTTCTGACGTCGTTGACGACGTGCGCCAGCCTCACCCCGCTGCTCCTCGAACGAAGCGTGCAGGCAATGTTCCTGATTCCGATGGGCGTATCCCTCGCGTTCGGGGTGTTGTTCGCGACGATGGTCAGCCTCGTGCTGGTCCCCTGCGGCTACCTGATCCTCGAGGACGTGCTGCGGCTGTTCCGTGGCGGGAAGCCGACCGAGGTCATCCCGGCGAGCTGACGTTCCGTGGGGCGGACTGGCCAGTCCGGCGCGACCGCGCTCGCTATTGGGGGGCACGCCGGTGCTCGCGTTCGGGTTGCAGCGCATCAACGTATCGATTCACGGATTCCCCGATGAATCGTGCATGCTGCGGATCAATCCGTTCTTCATCATCGCCGGTCGGAGTCAATCCGATTGCGGTGGCCCTTGTTGTAGATCGCCAGCACGACGAGGCCGATCACTCCGCCAATCACGAACAGTACGATCGCACCTCCGAGATCGATGGTTGCGCTGCCGCCGATCAAGACGGCAAGCAAGGCGATCACTGCGAAGACGGCGAGGCAACCGCAGCCACCCTTTCCAAAAGCCTCTAGCTGTTCACTCAATGGAGCATGCCGGCACCTCGAAGCCTCGAGGCTCGCATCCCTGGCCCATGCCTTGGAGTCCGCAGGATCGGACGGGGACCTGTCCGAAGCCAAACGGATGTTGGATGGGATTCGCACCGAAGCAGGGAGAGTCGAATAGCTCCTCATGGAATTGCTCGCGAGCCGGGTCCACGCGAATCGGGGCGAATCCCTCTCTCGACTGTAGGCCCCTCGGCACAGGAACGCGCCTCGAGATCGACAACCGGGGATGACTGCGCTTACGCTCCATTGCGTGAAACAACCGAGCCAGCCCTGCCTCTTCGCTCTTCTCCTCGTCGTCGCATCTTGTTCCGTCGCCCAATCCGATCCACCGGAGGTGCAGGCGAATCGCTGGCGCGAGCGAGGCGCGATCATCGACCTGCACATGCACCTGTGGATGCGCAAGACAGCACTCGATCGCGCGGTGGCGGTGATGGACGCCAGTGGTCTCGGCGTCGGCGTCAACCTCAGTGGTGGAACCGTCACGCGGAAGGCGGAAGGACAACCCTCAGCCTTCGAACGGAACGTCGAGTTTGCCGATCGACTGCACCCCGGTCGATTCGTGCACTACATGAACATCGCCTGGCCGGCTTCGGACGGCGGTTGGGAGTGGGACGAAGAGCTGCGCAGCCAGATCGACGCCGGTTACGCGCAGGGTGCGGCTGGACTGAAGATCTCGAAACGGGTCGGCCTCTACCTTCGTGGGCCGGACGGGAAGGCGATCCCCGTCGACTCGCCGAAGCTTGACGCGATGTGGCGCCGCTGCGGCGAACTCGGGATGCCGGTATCGATTCACGTCGCCGATCCAAAGGCGTTCTGGGATCCCTACGACTCGAGCAACGAGCGGTGGACAGAGTTGAAGGACCACAAGAGTTGGTGGTTCGGGGACGCGAAGAAGTACCCGCCGCGGAATGAGATCCTCGCCGCGCGCAACCGCGTCATCGCGAGGCACGCGAAGACCACGTTCGTGTGCGTGCATTTTGCCAACAACCCGGAGGACATCGACGCCGTCGACCGTTGGCTGGATCGCTACCCCAACATGATGGTGGACCTGGCGGCGCGAGTGCCGGAGATCGGTCGACACGATCCAGACAAGCTGCGCAGGTTCTTCATCAAGCACCAGGATCGAATCTTGTTCGCGACGGATTTCATGTCCGTGGGCAAGTTCATCCTCGGCTCGGGCGGTGACGCCGATCGACCGACAGTCGAAGATGCGAACGTCTTCTACGCGAAGCACTGGCGGTTCCTGGAGACGCGAGACCGCGACTTCGCGCACATGACGCCGATCCAGGGCGAGTGGACCATCGACGGGATTGGATTGCCGGCGGACGTCCTGCAGAAGATCTACTTCGACAACGCGCGGAAGCTCCTTGGTCCGAAGCTCCCGCCGCCGACATTCCGCGCCGCGTATCGGGCGGACGACTTCGAACTGCGTGCGGATCACGATGCATGGCGCCGCGCGTCGCGCATCCCCCTCGCGCGGCAATCACGCTCGGGCAAGGCGGCGAAGTTCCGACTGACGCACGCGGACGTGTTGTGGTCGAAGAATTGGTTCTACGTCCGGTTCACTTGCCCCTACAGCAAGTTGACCACGTTCGGCGGTGACGTCGACGGCGAACGCATCGGGCTGTGGGACAAGGATGTCGTCGAGGCATTCATCGGGACCGACACCAAGCACCCGCGCAGATACAAGGAATTCGAACTCGCACCGGACGGTGAACACCTCGACCTCACGCTTGATCTGCCAAAGAAAGACTTCAAGTGGAACAGCGAATTCGAAGTGAAGGTCGAAGTGGGCGACGGCGTGTGGCACGGGATGATGCGCATTCCAATGCGCGCCCTCTCTGACTCGACACCGAAGATCGGCGACCGCTGGCGCATCAATTTCTACCGGTGCGACCGCGCAAACCGCTTGTTCCTCGCGACGAGCCCGACGCTGACCGGAACATTCCATCGACCGTGGCGATTCGCGCTCCTAGAACTCGCTGGCGAAGACTGACGCGCCCGGATCAGCGCACGACGACTTCGGCGACGGGCAAGAACGTGCGGTCGAACCGATCCGCAAACTCCCGGCACAACACCTGCTTGCTCAACGTGACCTTGAACCGCCGATCTCTCGCCTTGTAGCGAACCAATACCCTCTTCTTCGGATCGAACATGTCGGGCTCGAGGAGGATGCGGAACTTCCGGACGTACTTCGCCTTCGCCATGAACTTGCCATTGCCGAGGATCTTCGCCTCTAGCCGCGCGGTTCTACGTTCGACAGCGCGAGCGACGTATTCGCGTTGGCCCTTGTCGTCCATCCTGTTGAACGCCGCGATCGCGGGGATCTGCGGCACGACCTTGACTCGCGACTTGTCCTTCTCGAGAACTTCGATCCAGAACGACCGGGTCTCACGCTGCGTGGCCATCATCCGCAGCACTCGCTCCGGTCTCGGATTGCGACGGGCGTTCCCGAAGAACTTCACCCAGTCGACGGCGTTGATGTCGTACGCATGACCGAGTTTTGGGAACTCGATGAGCTTCGCGTCGCGGGCCCCCAACTCCTTCATCCTTTTGAACGCGAGTCGCAAGTTGGCGACGAGGTACTTGTCGTCCTTGGAACCCTGCAGATCACGAATCGGAAGGTCGACGAGGTTCTCGACGTAGCGGATGTTGTTCTGACCCTGGACGCGCTTGATCCTCGGCCCACCGATCATCGGGGCGATCGCCGCGAAGAGGTCGGGATACCGCAGAGCAAGGTCCCAGGCCATGTGCCCTCCGCGGCTCACGCCAGTGCACCAGATCCGGCTCTCGTCGACGTTAAACCGCAACCGCATGTAGCGGATTGCCGCGAGCACGGATTCACGCTCACGAATCGAGAACGCCCAGCCTCCGTTCGCACCAGCTTCGGAAGGTGCGAGCAGAAGAGCGCCGGTCTGCTCGGCGAATCCAATCCAACCGGGAGAAGCGCGGTCGCCGGTTCCACCGGTCCAGTGCCCAATCACGAGCAGGGGCGCGGGTTTCTTTGGGTCGTAGCCCTTCGGGACATAGAGATGGAGCGGGGTCTTCTCCAACGCCTTGCCGGTCCACAGCGGGATATCGACTCGCGACCGACCCGGAGTCTCGGCGCGAAACGTCCCGAAGACCTTCATCGCAGCCCTGAGCTGGTCGAGCTTCCACTCGAATCGTATCGCCAGCGCGTCGGCCGCCGCCCGGCGTTCGACGGGACTCGCCACGGCGACGATCTTCGCAAGCTCTGACTGCAGGGCGTCCTGCGCGGTGCGGTCCGGGGCTGGCTGGTTCCCGGTCGGCGGATCCTGGGCAGAAGCCACACCCGGCAACCACAGGGGAACCGTCCAGAGGAGGGATCGGGTCATGGCGCCATTGTGGCGACACCATCGCATTCGGGACAGCCCATGAAGGCCGTGCCACGCGACCACAATTGTGGCGTTGATTCGGCGCGGGCCCTGGCGACTTGACGGTGCCTCGAGGATGATGGGCCGCTGTCTTGCGACCGATACACGAGGCCCCCGATCACGACAGCGCGCTTGGCGAGCATAGATCGTAAGATGGTATATAACAGTATCTTAAGCTAATTCCTGGTCCGGTCTCGGATTTGCTCTATTCAGACCATCCAAGACAGGTCGTCCTCACATGATGCAATTCAAGACAAGCCTCGCCCTTCTGCCCCTCGCCCTCCTGGTGTTCGCGGACGTCGCAAACGCCCAGCGCAGAGCGTCCAGGGGCCCGACCCGGAGCACGAGGAGCGCGCCGACACGCTCTGCCCCGACCCGCAGCGCACCGACGCGCAGCACCCCTACGCGCAGCACCCCTACGCGCAGCACCCCTACCAGGACGCGAAGCTACACCCCGACACCGACCCGGCGCGCACCGACGCGCAGCACGCCGACCCGGAGCACGCCCACGAGGACCCGGAGCTACACCCCGACCCGGCGCACTCCGACGCGAAGCACGCCGACCCGGAGCACTCCCACGAGGACGAGAAGCTACACCCCGCCGACCCGAACCCGTTCGACCAGCACTCCCCGTCGCGTGGGGACCTCGAACCCCTCGCCTAGAAACACCTCCCGCGCACCGACCCGCCGGGCACCGACATCGACGAACAACTCGAGTCGATACACCAGCCCCAGGACTCCGGTTCGCGTCCGCTACAACGTCAAACCACGCCCGGCATCCGGCAGTTCGCTCCGCGACAAGTACCGCGTCCCGACGACGCGTGCAGACAAGGGAGTGAACCATCGCTCGAACAAGGTTCGCAACAACATCGACTCGCGGAGCAGCAACCGGTACTCGACCGACGTCCGCAAGACCACCGGTTCGAAGAGCGGCACGCGCCGACCCACCGTGAGCAACCGCTACACGCCAAAGCGCCCGGTGAAGACGGGGTCGAGCAGCCCTCGGAAGAACCCAGGTCGGAACTCCGGCGGTCGGAACCCGGTCGTTCGCACGGGTGGCTCGGGTCGAGTTCCCCGGACCAACGGTCGCACGCCTCGCATCAGCACGCGGGTGAACCGCACGGTAACGAGGCCGCGACGCTCCGTTCGCAAATACGCATCCCACCGCTACCGCTACGGCTACGGCGGGAGCTTCGGACGCAATCAATACGGGCGATACCACCACCACCACTCGGTGCTCGGACACCTACTCGGGTTGGGCTGGTGCGACTACCTGGGATACAACAGCTGGAACCACTACGCCTACGATCCGTTCTACTGCAACTACTACGTGGGCTACGGCTACCACCACTACCACTGGCGGCATCACTACTGCAACCCGCTGAACTACTCGAACTGGTGGTACCCCTCGACCTACTGCCCGCCGTCCTACATCTACATCAACTCTCGCGGCGACTACAGCGCGTACCCTTCGACCGTGGTCATCGTGGACGACACTCCCGCCGAGGAGCCCGAGGCCGCACCGGTCAAGGCCGGGAAGGCGAGCCTCGAAACGCTGATCAAGCGGCACGTCACCCTCGGTGACTTCTACTTCAAGGAAGGACGGTACAGCGAAGCATCGGAAAGCTACCTGCGCGCTCTCGCCTACGCACCCGAGGACGCGAGCATCCACTTCGTTCTCGCCGACGCGCTCTTCGCTCTGGGAGATTACCACTACGCCGCTTTCGTGATCCAGAAGGCGCTGCGACTGGATCCAGCCATGGCGTACGCCGAGGCGGACAAGCGCAAGTTCTACACGGACAAGAAAGAGTTCGAGAAGCACATGGCGACGATCCTGAGCTACCTGAAGGAGAAGCCGTTCGACGTCGCCGCCCATCTGGTCGTCGGCTACAACCACAAGTTCTCCGATCAGAAGGCCAAGGCCATCGTCTCGTTCAAGCGCGTGCTCGAGATCGGTCCTGAGAACAACGCTGCCAAACTCTTCCTCGAGGCGCTGACCGAACCCCCGGCGAAGAAGGACTCGAAGATTCCTGCTGAGGATTCGGTGAAGAAGGCAGAAAAGCCAGCAAAGAAGGCCGTCGAGAAGCCGGTCAAGAAGGATCACTGAGACCCGATCCGGGGTGGAGTCCCGCCGAGCCCACGCTAAAAGAGTGTCATGGCTCGACGGTTGGACACGTACCTCCAGACTCTGATCTCCGAGGAGAACTTCGATTTCTACTCGACCGTGCGCGACTTCACCGACAACGAAGTCGCTCCGCACATCCTGCAGTGGGAACGGGATCACGAGTTGGTCCCCGAATCGTGCATCCGCAAGATGGGTGAGATAGGCCTGTTCGGGCTTCCGATCGCAGAAGAATACGGCGGACAGGGTGGAGCGCAGACGGAACTGATCCTGATGGGTCTCGCGATGGGCTACCACAGCCAGTCCGTGGCGATCACGCCCGGAGCTGCAATCTCGCTCGGCGCGAAGCCGCTCCAGCTCTGCGGAACGGAGGTACAAAAGCGCGCCCACCTACCGGACCTGGCAGCCGGAAAGCGGATGTTCGTATTCGGCCTGTCGGAACCGGGCCGCGGATCAGATGCCGCGAACCCCGAGGTCACGGCCAAGAAGGTCGGAGACGACTGGATCATCTCCGGCGAGAAGTGCTGGTCGACGAACGCGAAGTGGGCGAGCCACGTAATCGTCCACGCGATGACCGACCCGGACGGAGCGCACGCCAAGCGCTCGACCTGTTTCATCGTTCCCATCGATGCTCAGGGCGTGAGCTACGTCGAGATGAGCGGCAAGCGAGTCTGGGAACAATCGAGCACGGGCTCGATCATGTTCGAGAACGTCCACGTCAAGGACGAAGACGTGCTCGGCGAGCTTCACAACGGCTTCAAGGTCATGGTCACGACCTTGAACGGCGGTCGCCTCTTCATCGCCTCGCTCGCCTTGGCTTCCCTCGCGTTCGCGCTCGACAAGACGCGCGTGTACGCCGAGGAGCGGATTCAGTTCGACGACAAGTCGATCGGTCGATTCCAGCGCGTGCAGGACGTGATCATCGACATGGATATCGTCCTCGAGCGAAACCTCACGTGGCTGATCCACCTCTGCAGGCTGTACGACGAGAACCGCCTCTCTCGCGAGCAAGCCGCGAAGGTCAAGGTGGACTCCAGTCGGGCCGCGAGCGAATTGATCGCCATGGCGATGGAAGTGTGCGGCGGTGTCGCGTGTCTCGACGAATTTGGCTTGATCCGCCATCACAACGACGTGTTCGTGACACGGGTCGGCGAGGGCAGCAACTTCGCGCTCAAGGACCTGATCGTCCGTCCGCTCAGAAAAGGGTAGGCGCTGTTACGGGGTGACCCCTCGGTTCTATTATTCAACTTCGGAGACCGAACGACCCATCATGCCCCCGCACAGGCTCCTTCCTAGCGCGCTGATCCTTCTGCTCCTGGCCCCAGGCTGTGGCGACCCCAAACCCGTCGTCATCGGGGGAACGACGCCAGGCAAACAGAAGGCGCAGCAGGAGAAACCGAAGGCGGGCAAGTCGAAGACGAAGAGGCTCCAGGACGTCGACCCGACTCCTGTCGAGGAGCAGCTCACGTACCCGCGTGACAAGGACCGGGTGATGGCGACCGTCGATGGGCGCAACATCACGCTCGACGACATCGTCTTGCACATCGACGCCACTCACTTCAAGGGTCTCGCGGACTACCTGTCCACGACCGTGGGGCAGTTCGAAGTCCGATCGCCGCTGATGGCAACCTGGGCTCGTCAATACGCGGACATCGTGGCGCTGCGCACCGAGGCTCGGAAGCGGGACATCTCCGAGACGGCGATCCGAACCGCGACCCGCGCACTACTCGGAGACGCGGTCAAGCAATTCGAGGAGGAGTACGAGCAGCGGGTACGGCGGAAGTTCCCGACGACCGAGAGTTCCGTGGCGGCACTACACCGCGACTTCCTGAAGAGGCGAGGGGTCGGACTGGAGGTCGAGGGCCTGCTCAACGCGATGGTGCCAGACAACGTGGACCAGAACCGGGCAGATGATCACCTGAAGCTCCACACCGAGGAGGTCAACGGAATCCTGACCATCTCACACATCTACGTCCGCAACCGCGACGCCAAGACCGGCGCGCTGTACGGACCAAAGCGCATGGCCGCCGTGAAGAGAAAGACCGCGGAGATCAAGCGCAGACTCGACGCGGGCGCCCAATTCGAAGAGGTCGCGCGCGAGATGTCCGAAGACAGACTCACCGCGAAGAAGGGCGGGCGACTCGAGAACCTACTGCGCATCGACTCACGCATGCCCGCGAGCTTCTGCAGAGTCGCGTGGCGCCTACAGGACCGCAAGTGGACCGGGCCCATCCAGACGCGGTACGGCCTGCATTTCGTGAAGCGCGTCAAGTGGATCATGCGTCGCACGGTGCTGAGGCTCGTCGCCAAGAACAAGGAAGTGCGCCGGATGATCCGAGCGTACTACAAAGAAGACCTCCTCTTCGAGATACGCAAGACCCACCACGTCACTCTCAAGTACTGATCCGTGAGAGTCGCGTCAGTCGAACCGGGGAGGCGAAACCCGGTACGCAAAGATCGTCTTCAAGATCTTGTAGGACGCCTTCAGCGTGCCGCTCAGCGTCCCGGTGATCTTGCTCTTTCCTACCCGCTTGCGGTATCGAACTGGCCGTTCCGTGACCCGGATCCCCTTGAGCCTGGCCCGCAGCTGCATCTCGACGGTCCAACCAAAGTCCCGATCCTGCATCTGCAGGGCGACCAACGAGGATCTCCGGATGACGCGAAACGGTCCCAGGTCAGTGCAGCGGATTCCAAAGAGAATACGCATGAGGACCGCAGCCAGTTGGTTTCCGAATCGCGATTGGGGCAACAGTGCACGCCGTGACTCGCGATTGATCATCCTGGAACCGATCACGAGGTCAGCCTCGTCCGCGACGACCGGAGGGAGTAGTTCGTGCATGTCTTCCGGATAGTCGGAGTAGTCACCGTCCAAGAACACGAGCATCTCGTAGTCCTCCGTCGCAGCGATTCCCCGCAAGCAGGCTGCGCCATAGCCACGGTGCTCCTCCCCGACGACCGTTGCCCCATGAGCGCGCGCAATTTCGACCGAACGATCGGTGCTTCCGTTATCGACGACGACGACCTCGTCGACCAGATCCTTCGGGATCGCGTCCAACACCAACGGCAGACTGTCCTCCTCGTTGAGGACCGGAATGATGACGGCCGTGCGCGGTCGCGCGGATTTCCTGCCGGAGTTCATGAGCCGGCAGGATAGCGCGTGACTATCAAACTCACTCCGACTCAGTCTCGAGCATCCTAGCTACTTCTTGGAAGCCTTGTGCCGCTTCAGTTCCTCGGCCATGTCGATGTCCCAACGCGCCTCCTCGCCGTCCTTGATGGTCCGGACGATCGTCATGTCGGGCTGCCCCTTTTCCTTGATGACCATCGTGTAGGTGTCGGGCGGGATCCCACCGATCTCGTGCCAGCCGGAGCTGTCCTTCTTCTTGCGGCCCTTCATGTACTTCAAGAACACCGACATCACGGACACGTTGTTCGCGAGCGGCTTGCCCTTGCTGTCGAACACCGAGATGTTCGCGAGCGGCATGTTGTTGCCGTTGATGTTGCGCACGCGGACCTTCAGCGTCGCACCCTTGATCACCTGGATTCTGATCTCGGTCGGCTGCCCCTCGACGACCGTGACATCGTCGACTGTTCCGGGCGCTAGTCCTTCGACGTCCGCGCGTACTCGGAACTTGCCCGGCGTCATTCCCTTGATCTCGAAGCGCCCGTCGGCACCGGACTTCGTCGGCGTAAGCTGCAGCCCGAAGAGGTCGGTCAGCGCCTTCTGCTGGCTCTTCGCCCGCTTTAGTCTGCGGTCTTCGCTCGTCGCGGTCAGACTCGCTCCCGCGACCGGCACGCCCTCGCCGTTGATGACGATGCCCGTGATGCTACCCGCACGCGGCAGCGTCATCACGACGCCCGTGCGCGGCGAGACACCATCGAGTTGCACGTTCTCGAGCGCGACCTCGCCCCACTTGTCAT
>PVBE011893375.1_pt1 | contig 10726 bp, 8 predicted proteins | sample 1631181 | NCBI WGS metagenome assembly PVBE01 (sample SAMN08397723, study PRJNA350692) | Marine metagenome, whole genome shotgun sequencing project. | isolation source: water | place: Pacific Ocean | collected 2012-04 | reverse complement strand
TCATCACTTATTTAACCGCACCCACCACCGCGCTCTTCTCGTCCTTTACTTCAACAACGACGGAACTGGCGGTGAGCATCGCACCGCTGACACCCGCAGCCGCCTGCAGAGCCGAGCAAACAACTCCCGTTGCATCAAGGATTCCATTCTCAAGAAGATCGGTCCAGATCCCCTTGATCGCATCGAATCCTTCGTTCCCACTCTTTTCGAGAGCTTCGTGCACGATCATGGAGGCATCATGACCACTGTTTGCTGCGATATTCCAGAGAGGTGCGAGCAGAGCCGCCGCAAGGATTCCCGCCCCCGTCTTCTCATCCCCGGGAAGATCGAGCTTTTCGATCGCCTGGGCCGCTCGAAGATAAGGAAGACCGGATCCGGCAACAACGCCACTATCCGCAGCAGAACGGGCGGCTTGAACCGCCTTCTGAACACGAAGTTTCCGCTCTTTCATCTCTGCTTCCGTAGAGCCACCTACGCGGAGGATCGCAATTCCGCCGGTTAGTTTGGCGAGCCGTTCCTCCAGCTTTTCGCGATCGTAATCAGAGGTCGTCTTTTCGATCGAAGCACGAAGTTCTTCGATTCGACCTTCTATATCTTTTTTCTTCCCTTTTCCACCGATAATCGTAGTCCGATCTTTTTCGACCTTGACCTGTTTGGCTCCGCCAAGGTGGGCCACCTTGACCCCTTCAAAGGTAAGTCCGGTCTCTTCCGAAATGACCTCTCCGCCGGTAAGGATCGCCATATCCTGAAGCATCGCTTTTCGGCGGTCTCCAAAGGCAGGAGCCTTAACGGGAACAACCTTGAGAACCCCCCGAAGACGGTTTACGAGTAATGCGGAGAGAGCTTCAGCCTCGACTTCCTCAGCCACAATACAGAGCGCCTTCCCCGTCTGGACGACCAGTTCGAGAACCGGAACGAGGTCCTTCACCGACGTAATCTTCCGATCCGTCAAAAGAATATACGGGTCATCAAATTCAGCGGAGAGAGTATCGGCTTTATTCACAAAATGGGGAGAGAGATAGCCCTTATCGAACTGCATTCCCTCAACGAAATCGATGGTCGTTTCCACCCCTTTCGATTCCTCAACGGTAATGACCCCTTCGTTCCCGACCTTCTGCATCCCATCCGCGATCATCGAGGCAACATCCTCATCATAGTGGGACGCGATGAATGCAACCTGCTTGTAATCCGCTTTTCCCTCTACAGGACGAGATCCTTTTTTAATTTCCGCTATGGCGGTCTTTACCGCGGCTTCAATCCCTCTCTGAAGGTGAGCCGGATTGGCCCCTGCGGTGATGTTTTTCAAGCCTTCCGTGTAGATGGCTTCTGCAAGCACCACCGCTGTAGTGGCGCCATCCCCCGCTTCATCATTGGTCTTGTCCGCAACAGAATTCGCCAGGCGAGCCCCTACGTTCTCAAAAGGATCTTCCAGTTCCACTTCTTTCGAAATGGAAACCCCATCGGAAGTCGCTTCGGGAGCCCCGACCTTTTTATCGAGAATCACGTTTCTTCCGCTCGGTCCGAGGGTGACTTTCACCGTCTGAGCCAGTTTTTGGAGTCCGGTAAGAACTTTCCGACGACCTTCGTCATCAAACATAAGTTGCTTCGCCATGATTTATTCCTTTTATCGTGAGGGTTGGGGTTTCAAAAAAAAGCGGGGTTTATTCCAGAACACAAAGGATGTCATTTTCAGAGACGATTTTAAATTCATCTCCGCCCAACTTCACCTCAGTTCCGGCATACCGACCAAAGAGGACCCGATCCCCTTCCTTCACGGTCAGCTCCACAACGCGCCCATTAGAAAGGGTCAGCCCCTTTCCTACGGCCATAACCTCTCCCTGGGTCGGCTTCTCTTTTGCCGTGTCAGGAAGAAGAATGCCTCCCGAAGTCTTTTCATCGGCATCCGACTGCTGAATAACGACATGATCACCAAGGGGTCTCAGTTTCATCAGATCATCTCCTCTTTAATACATGGGAGCCGCACCAGGCTCCTGGGCACCAAGCGATTCCTCTTCCTCAGGAAATTCACTCACAAGACATTCCGTCTGAAGAAGACAGGAAGTAACACTCGCCGCATTGAGAAGGGCATGACGAGCCACCTTCACCGCATCGAAAATGCCCGCTTCTTTCAAATTGCAGACTTTTAGATTTTCCGCATCGAATCCGAAATCTTCCCCTTCGGAGAGCACCTTTTTCATGGTGACCGAAGGCTCGGCACCCGAATTGGAAACGAGAATCCGGAAGGGAGCTTCCAGCGCATCGTAAACGATTTTCGCTCCAGAAGCGGAGTCCCCTTTCAGTTTCAGATCTTTGAGGACTTCTCGTGCGTGAAGGTACGAGACCCCTCCACCCGGTATCACGCCCTCTTCCAGTGCCGCGCGGACCGAATGCAGAGCGTCTTCGACGCGGGACTTTCTCTCTTTGAGAACCGTCTCGGTTGCGCCCCCCACATCAATCTGAGCCACCCCTTCGGCCATGCGGGAGAGCCGTTCCTGTAATTTCTCCCGGTCATAATCGGAATCGCTCTGTTCAAATTCACGACGAATCTGGCCGCAGCGAGCCTCGATATCGGATTCCGTGCCCGCCCCTTCCACGATGGTCGTAAAGTCGGCGTCCACCTTGACTCGTTTTGCGGTACCGAGGTCTTCCAGAACGATCTTTTCCAGATCAATTCCGAGGTCCTTATAGATCGCCTTCCCTCCGGTCAAGACCGCAATGTCTTCCAACATCGCTTTTCGGCGGTCCCCGTACCCCGGAGCCTTCACGGCACATGTCCGAAGGATTCCACGGAGTTTATTCACCACGAGCATGGAGAGGGCTTCGCCATCCACATCCTCGGCAATGATAAGAAGAGATCGCTTCTGCTCAGAAACCTTTTCCAAAAGAGGAATCAAAGGAGCAACGCTCGAGAGCTTGTCTTCATGAATGAGAATCAATGGATTATCGAGGACCGATTCAACCGAAGTACGGTCGGTCACAAAGTGCGGAGAAAGGAATCCACGATCAAACTGCATTCCTTCTACGATACGGACCTCTGTATCGATCCCCTTTCCTTCTTCGATCGTAATCGCTCCATCCTTCCCCACCTTGGAAAAGGCTTCCCCGAGCATCTTTCCGACCGCTTCATTTCCACCCGATGCAATTTGACCGATCTGGGAGAGTCGATCGGTCTCCTGGACACTGACCTCCTCCGCTCGCCGGGTCAATTCATCCGCCACCGCTTTCGCCGCTTCTTGAATCCCACGCGCAAGAGAAACGACACTCATCCCGGCGGTGACGTAACGCATCCCCTTCATGTACAGAGCTTCCGCAAGGACAGTGGAAGTGGTGGTTCCATCCCCCGCCTGATCGCTGGTTCGGGAGGCCGCTTCCTTGATCATCTGCGCTCCCATATTTTCATAGGGATCCATAAGTTCAATTTCTTCGGCAACCGCGGCTCCGTCTTTGGTTACATTCGGAGCTCCCCAGCTCTTATCCAGAATGACCGTCAGCCCGCGTGGACCGAGGGTGGGGCGAACCGCCCATGCCATTTTTTCAATACCGTTTTTGATCGCTTCCCGTGCAGTGCGATCAAAAGCTACCTGTTTCGACATATAATTCCTCCGCGCCTATAAAGATAGAGTGTCAGTTCAGTGGTAATAGCAAGGAACGTGCCAGTAGGATCGAAAACGAGATCCCTAACCCGCTAAATACGAGGGCGTTACAATAGCCACTCTCGACACGGATTTCAAGATATGTCAAGCTGACAGGGAAGAATGACAAACCCGGGGGATTAGCTCAGATCCTGATTTTCTTTCAGAAACTGTTCTAAAGCGCCCGCGAGCCTCTCCGGTGTGTCATATTTACCGGAATCGACCATTTGCCGAATTTCGTCGATTTTCTCCTGCCGAACCTTTGGAAGGTTCGTGACTTCAGAGACCAACCGAGCCATTTCGGAAATTTCGACGGAATCGGCCGGTTTTCCAGAGACCGGTTGATTCGGTTGAATACGGTTTACGGGTTTCGGTCCACGGATCCCTCCCGGACCCTGAACCCCATCTGTACGACCGATGTCCATAGACGATTCTCCTCTAGTCCCCCATCGGACATAGAATGCAGAGGTGTAACCCCTTACTCCGGCCTACATCGGCCGTGCCTCCGACATCTTCTCTCCACTACCTATATCGGCCCTATCGAGGATATTCTTGATCCAATATACAGGATGTCGTATTGCAAAACAATACCAACCTCTTCCTTCTCTGGCACGTATATCAATAAAGATAACCAAGAGGGATTTCCCATTGACCGGCACCCCTCCCCCTTCTAGAATCGCGCCCCATAACAAGGAGAATATGAAATGTCAAAACTGATGTCGCTCGGATTCGTTCTGTCTCTCTTTCTGTCTGCCAATGCAATGGCACAAGAGACAACCCCGGAAACCATAAAAAAGAACATCCTGGAAAAGGTTCGCGTAAAACTTGCGAAGGAAAGAACCAAGATCCTCAAGCAGGTTTCCGAACTCATCGAGAAGGAACTGGCGCAGACAAAGAAAAAGCCCGCTAAAAAGAAGGAACCTTCCATGTCGGAAGAGATGGCAAAGGCGATCAAGAAATTGGAACGGGAAGAACGAATCCTGAAAGAGAAGAGGGACGAAGTTCAGACCCAAATCCAGAAAATGAAACGGTTGGCACAGGACGAATCCATTCGGGAAGAAGCGAAAGAAAACGGCCCTGAGGATGGAGAAGATGCGCAAGCGCTATTCGACGAAGCGTTGCGGGCGCACGAAGCGGCCGACTACAAAAAGTCAATTCACAAGTTCAAAGTCCTCTTCTACAGTTCCCCCCGATCCCAGTGGGCGGTCGTCTCCGCGTACAACATTGCCTGCGGGTACGCGCTGGCAGGAAAGAAAGCACACGCCCTCGACTGGCTCGAGATGTCGGTCAAAGGTGGGTATGAAGACTTCGAACATATGCGAGCCGACTCCGATCTCGACTCATTGAGAAAGGAAAAGCGGTACAACAAGCTGCTCCTGGACAACTAACCGGGATTCGCTTGCAGGAAATTTAATGGGGCGCGTATAATTCGCGCCCCATTCTTATATACGGGGCGTGGCTCAGCTTGGCTAGAGCGCTGCGTTCGGGACGCAGAGGTCGCTGGTTCAAATCCAGTCGCCCCGACCATTTCCGCAACATTACGGAAGGGAAGCCCTCTTCCGGGTCAAAGCGACCGCACTCTTTGAAACATCAGAAGCGATCCAACGACGATTCAATTGATGAGCCACCGTAGGCGTCGTTCCACTTCCACAGAAAAAGTCACCCACAACATCACCAGGATCTGTGAACGCCTCAACGAAAACCCGCAGCAACTCCTCCGGCTTCTGCGTAGGATATCCCGTTCGCTCCTTCGACATCGGATTCATCTGGGGAATCGTCAATACATCCTGGGGATTTTTCCACTGATCAGAAGAGGCGATACGGGCCCCTTTCGGATTGCGCGCACGATGAAGGGATTTTTCCGTCCGAGGAATCCGGATCCGTTCCCCATGGAATTTCCAATCGTCACCCGATCGGGTGTACCAAAGAATGTTGTCATGCTTTCGGGAGAATCGAACTTTTGAGGCTCCTCCTGTCTGGTAGTGCCAGATAATTTCATTCTGGAAAGAATCCATCCCAAAAATTTGATCCAGTTCGACGCGGGCATAATGAACGGCGTGCCAATCAAGATGGACAAGCAGGCTTCCTGTTGATGTGAGAAGACGCTTCATTTCCAGGAACCGGGGACGAAGCCAATCAAGATAGGACTCCATTCCTCCCGACCAGCGATCCCCAAAGTGATGCTCGCCCCCTTCAAAAATACGGCCTGTAAAAAAGGGCGGATCCATATAGATCAGTTGAAGGGATTTCTCAGGAAGGCGCTTCATGACACGAAGCGAATCCCCCTGAATGACGCGATTCCAAGGCTCCGACTTCCTTGCTGGAATCATACTTCTCTCTCCACCTTCTTATACCCGGCCTTGATAAAAAGCCGCCCAGAAGTTCCTGTGCGGGAGAGGCGATGACAGCGAACTCTGGGCGGACAGCTGGGGTGGGGTATAGGATTTCTTAGGCCGGATCCATTGACTCCCCTCTCTGAGGCCCTGGGTGGAATGAGACCAGAAGCGCGGCTTCTGAAATGAGTTGTTCCCTCTCCCTCTCACCCATCCTGGGTATCCCTCTCTCTCTCTTACCTTCATCAAGTATAAACTATAAACTACACTTGTCAACACCCAATTTAGTTTTTTTTGAGGCTTTTTTACAGCTTCGGAAAAGGGGTTTTAGAAGCCCGAGAGATATGAAACAGGTTTAGAAATTGAGCGACCAATACCGTACGAAGGTCCTGTTCTTTCGGGAGAGAACATAACTCCTCCATCGAAGTCATCGCACAGGAAGGAATCCCACAAGGGTTGATATACGTATAGGGAACTTCTTCTTTTTTTACTTGAAGAGCAAATCCATGGCGGGTCACGCCCTGGTCCACACGCACCCCGATCGAAGCGAGTTTCCCCTGCTCCGTCCATACTCCAACGCAATCATCCTTCCTCCACGCTTCGATCCCAAATTGGGAAACCGTATTGATCAGGATCTTCTCGATGCGATGAATATACGTCCGAATTCCAATGTGGTGTTCTCTCAGAGAAAGGATGGGGTACCCGACCAATTGTCCCGGGCCATGATAGGTAACATCCCCTCCCCTGTCGGTGCGAATCACGGGGATCCCGTGTGGATCGAGAACATTCTTTTCATCCCCAAATTTACCGATCGTGAAAACAGGAGAATGAGAAAGAAGAAGAAGACGGGGACGGGTCGGGTCCTCACGAACCGCGATCAGTTGGGATTCCTGCAGGGAGAGCCCGGCGGAATATTCCACCTCACCGGAATGAAGAACCAACAACTCGTCTACGATATCGTTATGCTCCGCAGATCAGTGGGGTGAATCGAAGTCTTGAGAGCCTCAAGAGATTCTTTAGAAGCGGGATCATCAAGGGTAAGAAGGATCACCGCCTGATCCCCCTGCTTTACCCTACCGACTTCCATTCGTGCAATATTGACTTCATGTTCTCCAAGAATGGTCCCGATCTTCCCAACCATTCCCGGTACATCGGAATATTGCATATAAAGCATATTCCTCGAAGGTCTCAGATCGATATCAAGCATATTGATTCTCGTGATCCGGGGTTCTCTCTCTTCAAAGAGAGTTCCATGAGCCGTTTTGTCGGATTGATCGGTCTTCACGCGGACCGAAAGAAGACTCTTATAGTTGAGCGCATCCTTTCGACGAGTTTCGACCACTTCCACACCCAAATCCTTCGCCTTCACCCGGGCATTGACCACGTTGATCTGATCCCCGATCGAAGGATAAAGAGCCCCCTTGATGGCCGCCTGGAGAATAGAACTGGTATCAAACTTCGATACCTGTCCCATATAAGTGACTTCCACGCACTCGACCTTTCCATCCGAAAGCTGAGAAGCGATCAAGCCCAGGTCTTCGGACAACACCAAAAAAGCAGCCATGGAGGCATCACTCACGGAAGAAAGGTTTGTCGCATTGATCACGATGCCCTTCTTGAAGTATTCGACGAACTGGTCGCCAATATCACGTGCCACCTGAATCTGGGCCTCTTCTGTCGATGCAGCCAGATGGGGAGTCAAGGTTACCTTTGTGTTTTCCAGAAGAGGATGATCTGTTGCCGGGGGTTCCGTTTCGTAGACATCGAGTGCCGCCCCGCCGATTTCCCCTTCGAGAAGAGCTTCGTGCAAAGCGATCTCATCGACCACCCCGCCCCGGGAAGTATTGACCAGTCGAGCGGATTTCTTCATCCGCTTGAATTGATCCTTCCCGATCATGCCGAGAGTCTTTTCCGTTTTCGGAACGTGAAGAGAGATGAAATCACTCTCTTCCAAAAGCTGGTCTAGCTCCATCAATTCTACGCCGAGCACTTCCGCTCGTTCCTTGACGAGCATCGGATCGTATCCAAGGACTTTCATATTAAAGGTCTTGCCGTAACTCGCAACGCGACTCCCAATCTTTCCGAGACCGACAATACCAAGAGTTTTTCCTTCGAGTTCAACGCCGACGTTTTCTTTCCGGGCCCACTTCCCTTCCCGCATCGACCGGTCCGCGCGACTTACATTTCGGGAATTATCCATGATGAGGGCGAGGGCATGCTCTGCCGCAGCGGTCACATTCCCCAGAGGCGTATTCATGACGATCACGCCATGTTTCGTTGCCGCCTCCTGGTCGATGTTGTCCACACCGATTCCGGCACGCCCCACAATTTTCAATTTCGGCGCGGCTTCAAGGATATCCGCGGTCACTTTCACCGCACTGCGAACCACCAGACCTTCATAATCGCCGATCGCTTCCTTCAGCTCTTCCTGGGTCATCTTGCCGCGGTGGTCGACTTCGACGCCACCCTCTGTGAGGATGCGCGCACATTCTTCGGATACGTTGTCTGCTATCAATACTTTTCCCATGGAGGCAGATTCTATGGAGGAAACAGTCATATTTCAACTTTTCGATGGAAATTCTCTCCTCTGTCAGTAAAATTGCGCCACTTGTGAAGATTTTACAAAGCATGCTCGCCTCCACCCTGGGACCCTGGATTCGATATCAGAGCAGGAAAAGTTTCCCCAAGATCGACGGAAATATTCATCTGAAAGGGCTGGAGAATTCCGTACAACTCAATCGAGATCAACACGGCATTACCCGAATCAAAGCCAGGGGAAGAGCAGACCTTTTCTTCGGACAAGGATTTGCACAGGCACAAGACAGGCTTTTTCAGATGGAAATGCATCGACGAATCTCTTTGGGAGAATTGGCAGAGCTATTCGGACCCACCGCACTCGACACAGACCGACTGGTTCGAACTCTCGGATTTCGACAAGTAGCGGAAAAAACATGGGAAAGAACCACTCCGCGGGTCCGGGAATATTATGAAGCGTATTCGGCAGGAATAAATGCTCTTTTAGAATCGGAACAAAAACTTCCGGTGGAATATTCTCTTCTCAAGCACACCCCGAGGCGTTGGACCCCGATCGATACCGTAGCTTTTATCTGCTTCCAGGGATGGAGTCTCTCTCATGGATGGTCGGCCGCCCTGACTCGTTCCCGCCTGTTGGAAAAACTGAGCCGGGAAGAGATGGAAGAACTCGACTTCCATTACTCCGAAGAACATCCGAGCACCCTTCCCCATTGGAACGGGCCGATAAGAGATGTCGATAAACTTCTCTATCCTCACCAGAGAGAAGGTTCGGGACGTGGTTCCAATGCATGGGTCATCTCCGCCAAAAGAAGTACGACGGGACATGCGATTCTTGCAAACGACATGCACCTTCCCCTGAAGACCCCTTCCATCTGGTACGCCATGGAACTGGAATCCGAAGACGGTTTCCATATCTCCGGTTCCACTCTTGCAGGAACCCCCTGCGTTTGGGTCGGGCAGAATAGCCATATCGGGTGGGGGGCAACGCTTGCTTTTATCGATTCGGAAGATCTCTTCCTCGAAAAATTAAATCCAAAAGACGAAAGCCAATATCGGTTCAAAGAGGAATGGCGACAAGCCGAAGTCCGGACGGAGAAGATCCGTGTAAAAGGGGGCACCGATCATGAAGAGAAAGTCGTCGTTACTCATCACGGGCCCCTTCTCCATAAGTTTCTTCCGACAAAAGGCAGTGCCATCAGTCTCTGCTCCATGACACTAAGGCCATACGACACACTTGATTCCCTCGTCGCCCTGAATGAAGCGAAGGATTGGAATGAATTCCGCTCCGCGGTCAGCCGCCTTGGCGCAACACAATTGAATCTTGCTTACGCGGACAAGGATGACAATATCGGATATTGGATGACCGGCCGGATCCCGATCCGAGCCAAAGGGGACGGGACGGTACCCGTTCCCGGATGGAGCGGAGAATACGATTGGACCGGAGAGGTCCCCAAGGAGGAGAATCCACACACCCTGAACCCTCAAGAGGGATACATCATTACCTGCAATAACCGGGTCGTCGACGACAGTTACCCCCACTTTCTTGGGGATGTATATATGAATGGCTACCGGGCAAAACGGCTCGAAGAATTGATCACATCCAGAGAAAAAGTTTCTCCGGAAGATTGTCGTCGTTTTCAGTTCGATGTTTTATCCATTCCGGGAAGAGAGATGGTAAAGCTTATGGAAAACATCCACCCGGAAGATCCCGATGCCAGAAAAGCGATCGATCTTTTACGAAAATGGGATGGCCAACTCGATACAGAAAGCATTGGAGGGGCGGTTTACCAATTCTTCTTTGCAAGCCTCTCCCGCGCCATCCTCCTTCCAAAACTTGGGGAAGAACTCTTTTACGAACTGATGGGAAGAGGCCCCCATCCGGTGCTGTACTCCACAACCGAATTTTTCGGGCAGTGGGTGGGATCTCTTCTTCGTATTCTCCAGAATCCCAACAGCGTCTGGGTAGCCGATCGGGAAAACCTGATTGTTGAGGCACTACGAGATACGATCGTTGGCCTTCGTAAAGCACTCGGCCCACGGGAAGCAGATTGGGGATGGGGAAAAGTCCATCGGGCCAGGTTCCCGCACACCCTGAGCAAGAAAGCAATTCTTGACCAGATCTTCAGTCCCAAACCGGTTCCGGTCGGAGGGGACACCGATACCGTACACCAGACCGCAAGCCTCCCGGATGATCCCCACGAGAACAACAACTATTCCCCCTCCTGG
>PVBE011402046.1_pt1 | contig 10726 bp, 7 predicted proteins | sample 1631181 | NCBI WGS metagenome assembly PVBE01 (sample SAMN08397723, study PRJNA350692) | Marine metagenome, whole genome shotgun sequencing project. | isolation source: water | place: Pacific Ocean | collected 2012-04 | reverse complement strand
TACGCCCATGACCTACGGCAAGCCGGGCTTTGAAAATCCGGACTTCATTGCCCGTGGACTGGAAACCGCAGCTTTGGAATAGGCAGGAAATATCCATTTTCAAGTCTTGACGATAAAATTCCATAGGCGCACAATATCGTTCAGGTAGCCGGGAAACCGGAACCTGCAAAAGCCGTCTTTGATCAGATCAAAATGACCCAAAGCGACGACATAATTCTGGGCGCCAGTCCCGGGAACATCGCCAGCGCCGCCGCGATGATCCGGGATGGCAAGCAGGTCGCCTTTTCCACCGAAACCGTTTACGGCCTGGGAGCGGACGCCACCAACGACGAAGCGATTGCCGGAATTTTTGAAGCCAAGGGACGCCCCAGCTTTAACCCCCTTATTGTCCATTTCACTAATACAGCCCAGGTTGCAAACGTTGTTGATTTTAGTGAAACAGCGACCGTCCTTGGCGAAGCCTTCTGGCCCGGCGCCCTGACCCTGGTGCTAAAAAGAAAAATCGACTGCCCGGTTTCCCTGCTTGCCAGCGCCGGACTGGAAACGTTGGCCGTACGGGTTCCCAGTCATCCCCTCGCCCATGAATTTCTGAAACAGGCGAGAGCCCCTGTCGCTGCTCCCAGCGCCAACCGTTCCGGTCAGATCAGCCCGACGACAGCCGAACATGTGTTTGAGAGCCTGGGCGACAAAGTCGATGCCATTCTTGACGGCGGCCCCTGCGCAGTCGGGCTTGAATCGACGGTCATCGACCTGAGCAGTGACACCCCGACCCTCCTTCGCCCAGGTGGCATAGCACGCGAAGAAATCGAAGCCGTGATTGGTCCTCTTGAAGTTTCAGACGGTAGCGATGACGCCCCCCGCTCGCCGGGTATGTTAAGCCGCCACTATGCGCCTTCGATCCCGATCCGCCTGAATGCGGATAAGGCAAATGATGGAGAAGCCTTCCTGGCATTCGGAGTTGGGACCGACGCCGCTGATGTAAATCTTAGCCAAAGCGGCGATTTAGTGGAGGCGGCGGCAAACCTGTTCGCCATGCTTCGCATGCTTGATCAAACCAAATACAACGGCATCGCGGTCATGAAAATTCCAGATTCAGGCCTTGGCATCGCCATTAATGACAGACTTGAACGCGCCGCCACATCTTGAATTGGGGTAAGCTTCGTTAATTTAGCTTTTTCTAATATTCGTTTAATGATAGATTTCCCGCGCTGAACTATTTGACAGGGAGCGCCGACATGACTGCGACCCAAACCAAGTTCAGGGCCGTTCAAAGCCCATTTGATCTGAACAATCCGTCCCTGTACGAGAGCTGGCGAGGGCAAAAACTGGCCGACTATCCTGCTGCTTTGGGCGATCTGGTGGTGGAACTGAAAGACCCCCGCAATTTAAATGAAGGCGAAAAAGAATCCCTTCTGTCGCGTCTTCGCAAAACCAATATGGCCATTTATGTCAGCGCTACGGGTAACGATCCTGATCGTTCTATCCCGCTGAAACTGGCGGCCCAGATGGGTGTCTCGGGCCTGAATCACAACTGGCTCGCCGACGCCGACGGGCTGACCTCCCTCACGGTCGCCAGCGATGGCGCGCGCCAGAACTACATTCCCTATTCAAACCGTCAGATCAAATGGCACACCGACGGTTATTACAATGAGGCGAATGAGCAAATTCAGACGCTTAACCTGCACTGCATCAGCCCAGCCGCCAAAGGCGGGGAGAACCGTTTGATGGATCACGAAATGGCATATATCCATCTACGTGACGAAAACCCTGAATATATTCAGGCCTTGATGGCGCCGGACGCCATGACTATCCCGCCACGCATAAATGAAGGTGGTACGACCGTTCGACGCGAGGAATCGGGTCCGGTTTTTTCCATCTGCCCTGATACCGGCAATCTGCACATGCGCTACACCATTCGGACCCGCAACGTTATCTGGAAAGACGATCCACAGACAGCCAAAGCCCTGAAGTGCCTGGAAGGTCTCCTGGAAAGCGATCATCCGGCAATTTTCAAAGGCCGCCTTGAGCCCGGCATGGGCCTGATCAGCAACAACGTCCTGCACGACCGCTCCGGTTTCACCGACGACGAAACCCACAAACGCCTGATCTACCGCGCGCGTTATTTCGACCGGATCGTAAATACCGGCGTTCGGGATGTTTATCCAGAGTTGTTTGGGTAGGCAAAATCCAGAGCCATAAAGTTCTCTTGTTTGCGTCCCGTCCTAACGCCATTATGTGCCCATCATGACGACACAATCTCAGGCGCTGGAACGCATTCACGACATCGTCGGCCAAAAAGGCTGGATCGACGCTGCTGGTGAGATGCACCCTTACCTACACGAAGAGCGTGGCCTGTACGAAGGGATTGCGACCGCCGTCGTCAAGCCTGCCTCTACTGCGGAAGTCTCCGCTGTCTTGAAGCTGTGTAATGAAGCCGCAATTGGCGTTGTTCCCTTGGGGGGAAACACCGGACTGGTCGGTGGCGGTGTCCCGGACTTTTCCAATAGCGATGGCATCGTCCTTTCAACGGAAAGGCTGAAAACCATCCGGGATGTCGATGTTTTGAACCAGACCATTACGGTTGAGGCCGGGGTCGTTCTGGCTGATATTCAACGCACAGCAGAAGATGCCGGTGCGCTGTTCCCCCTGAGCCTTGGCGCGCAAGGGTCATGTCAGATTGGCGGCAACCTGTCGACCAACGCGGGTGGGGTGCAGGTTCTGCGCTATGGCAACGCCCGCGATCTGGTCCTGGGGATTGAGGTGGTTCTGGCCGATGGCCGTATTTGGGAAGGCCTTCGCGCCCTTCGCAAGGACAATACCGGCTACGATTTAAAGCACCTGTTTATCGGCGCTGAAGGCACCCTGGGCATCATTACCGCGGCCGTTTTGAAGTTATTCCCCCGCCCTGCAAGGCAGGAAACGGCCATTTGCGCTGCTACCGAAGCAGATTCCATGTTGCAGGTCCTACAGCGTGTACGCGCCGGTGCCGGCAGTGCGTTAACCACGTTTGAAATCATGAACCGCTTCGGAATTGAAATCGCTGAAAGGCATGTACCGGCAGCGAGCGATCCCTTTGAAAAAGCCCACCCGCAATACGCCCTGATCGAACTGAGTGGCAACGCCGGTATCCGTGACGCCCTTGAAAACATCCTTGGCGACGCTCTTGAAGACGGGCTTATCGACGATGCTGTCTTTGCCGCCAGCAGCGCCCAGTCTGAAGAACTGTGGGCCATCCGCGAGGCCATCCCGGAAGCCCAGAAACACGAGGGCGGCTCCATCAAACATGATGTGTCGGTTCCGGTTTCAAGCGTCGGCCAGTTTCTTGAAAAGGCGACGGCGCTGGTCGAAGGCGAGCTTCCCGGTGTACGCGTGTGTGCCTTTGGTCATGCAGGCGATGGCAACATCCATTTCAATTTAAGCCAGCCACTGGATGCAGACAGGGAAACTTATCTGGAAAACCGGGGTAGAATTAACCGGCTCATTCATGATCTGGTGATGAACATGGGCGGGAGTTTCAGTGCCGAACATGGCATTGGGCAATTGAAACGGGGTGACCTCGTCCGCTATAAGTCTGATGTCGAACTGGATCTTATGCGGACCATGAAAAAATCCCTCGACCCCAACAATATCATGAACCCTGGAAAGGTCTTCTGATGAGCGCATACACCGCCCCTGTCGAAGATATTCGCTTCGTACTTAACGAAATCGCAGGACTAGGCGACGTCGTTGGCCTGCCCGGTTACGAGGACGCCACGCCCGACCTTGTCGAAGCCGTGGTTAAAGAAGCAGGCAAGCTGGCTTCTGATGTTTTGGCGCCACTTAATCAATCGGGAGATCAGGAAGGCTGCCTGATCGACAATGGCGTCGTTCGCACACCGAAAGGCAACAGGGAAGCCTATCAACAATTTATCGAAGGCGGTTGGAATGGCATTCCGTTTGAGCCTGAATTCGGCGGTCAAGGCCTGCCCTGGCTGGTTTCGACGGCGATTTCCGAAATCTGGAATTCCGCCAACATGGCGTTTTCACTGTGCCCGTTGCTGACGCAAGGGTCCATCGAGTTGCTTGGCGCTCACGGATCAGACGGTCTAAAAGCAACCTATCTTGAGAAAATGATCGAAGGCACCTGGACCGGAACAATGAACCTGACCGAGCCTCAGGCCGGTACCGACCTCGCCCGGCTACGAAGCAAAGCCGTCAGGGAAGGCGATCATTATCGAATAAGTGGTCAGAAAATATTTATTACTTACGGCGAGCACGACTGGACTGAAAATATCATTCATATGGTTTTGGCCCGACTGCCCGATGCTCCTCCAGGTGTAAAAGGAATTTCGCTGTTTCTGGTGCCTAAATTCCTGGTCAATGACGATGGGTCGCGGGGAGATCGAAACGACCTGCGCTGCGTTTCCATCGAACATAAACTAGGCATCAACGCCAGCCCGACCGCCGTTATGTCTTACGGTGATGACAAGGGCGCCATTGGCTATTTGGTCGGCGAGGAAAACGAAGGCATCAAGTGCATGTTCACGATGATGAACAATGCCCGGCTGGCCGTCGGCCTTGAAGGCGTCGCCATTGCCGAGCGCGCCTATCAACAGGCGCGGGATTATGCCCTGGAGCGCGTACAAAGCCGGGATGCGGCCAGCGATAGCCCTGAATCCGTAACGATTATTCATCACCCGGACATCAAGCGTATGTTGCTGTCCATGAAGGCCAGAACCGAAGCGGCAAGGGCGCTTGCGTACTCCACCGCCGCCTATCTGGATACGGCGAAACGGCACCCGGACGCCGAGGAAAAAGCCAGGGCTCAGGCGCTTGTCGATTTGCTTATTCCAGTGGTTAAGGCATGGAGCACGGATATTGGCATTGATGCCGCCAATATTGGTGTCCAGGTTCATGGCGGCATGGGATATATTGAGGAAACCGGCGCCGCCCAGCACCTGCGAGATGCGCGCATCGCATCAATTTATGAAGGAACCAACGGCATTCAGGCGATCGACCTTGTCGGCCGCAAGATCGTGCGCGAAAAAGGACAGACCGTTGCCGCCCTGATAGAGAAAATTCGCCGTTTCCAACCCGACACGTCAAATGAAGATCTTGCCGTCATCTCAAGGCGTCTCGACACGGGAATATCCAATCTGGAGCAAGCCACTAAATGGATGATAGACACCTATCCGAAGGACGTAGATGCGGCATTGGCCGGAGCGACATCCTATCTAAACCTGTTGGGCACCATCGTCGGAGGATGGATGATGGGTCGATCCGCGGAGATAGCCTTGAATAAACTGGAAGCTGGTGTGGGCGATCCGGAATTCTACAAGGCAAAAATCGTCTCGGCCCGGTTTTTTGCTGATCAGGTTCTTGTTGAAGCTCCAACCACTTGCGAAAAGATTATTTCGGGAGCCACGTCCATCACCGCCAGCAACTTCGCCGCACTCTGATCTAAGCCGATCCAATAGTAGGTTAAACCTTGATTTTTTTGCGTTTTTCCGACATTTTGGCAGCAGTAATTAGGGTGATATTTCAGCAATGAGTGGCTTTAGTCGATACGTCCTCAAGCAACTGCTTGTGGGCATGATCCTCGTGACGGCGGGGTTAACCTGTGTCATCTGGCTGACACAGTCGCTTAAATTTATCGAAATGATCGTCAACCGCGGTTTAACAACCGGCGTTTTCATGTATTTGACGATGCTGCTGCTGCCAAATTTCCTTTCAATTGTCCTGCCGATCGCCCTTTTCACGGTCATTGTCTTCACCTATTCAAAATTGATAACAGACCGTGAACTCGTGGTCATGAGAGCCGCAGGCGTAAGCCAGAACGCCCTGGCCCGGCCGGGCTTGGTCTTGACCCTGATCGTTGTCGCATTTGGGTATCTGATCAATATTTACCTGCTGCCCCAATCCTATCGAATGTTTAAGGAATTGCAGTGGGACATAAGACACAGCTACAGCCATATCCTGTTGCAGGAAGGCACTTTTAACGAGATTTCCAAAAACACCAATATTTATGTTCGTGAACGCACTTCCGACGGCCAATTGCTGGGCGTTCTTGTCCATGATGGACGCGACCCGCAAAAGCCGTACACGCTGCTTGCCGAACGTGGAGCAATGCTGGAGGGCAAGGAAGGATCACGGGTCGTCATGTACAACGGCAACCGACAGGAAGTTGATCCGCAGACCCACCAGTTCTCAATTCTCTATTTCGACCGTTTCATTTTTGAGCTGGAAACTGACTCAGGAACTATTGATGATCGTTTTCGGGAATCCAGGGAAAGAACAATTTACGAACTCTTCCACCTAGAAGAAGACCCCTATCTGGAGCCTCGTAACGTCGGTAAATTTACCGTCGAGGGGCACAAGAGGCTGATTTCCCCGATATCCGCATTGGGATACGCACTTGTCGGATTAGCGATTTTGATATCGGGCAGTTTTTCCAGAAGAACCCAAACAAAACGCATCGTTCTAGCGACTGTTATCGTTATCGCCCTGCAAGGAGCCATGCTGGCGCTGGAAAATGCGACAGCCAAAAATCTATCACTGGTGCCTGTGCTTTATGTACTCGGGCTGCTTCCCGTAATTGGAGGCTATATCGTTATGCTGCACACCCCAAAACCCGGGGAAACCGGCAGGCTGAACCCGTAGGATGAATGAACAGGACTGACTGACCGTGCGCCTTTCAACAACCATGTCCCTTTATATTGGCAGGCAATTTATTGTCAGTTTTTTTGCTGTTTTTACAATACTGCTGACCCTTATTTTACTGGTCGATATGATCGAGTTGCTAAGAAGGGCCTCATCCAAACCTAATGTCAATTTCGCCATGGTAATGGAAATGGCGGTTCTGAAACTTCCGCACATGGGCCAGCAATTGTTTCCTTTTGCCATTCTGTTCGGCGGCATGGCGGCTTTCTGGCGCCTTACACGAAATCATGAGCTTGTTGTCTCACGTGCGGCCGGCGTTTCAGCGTGGCAGTTTATGCTGCCGGTTCTTGCCCTGGCGTTCCTGCTGGGGGCGGCGAAAATCACTTTGTTTAATCCCCTCTCGTCGGCAATGTTAACGCGTTTTGAACGCATTGAAGCTGCGGCCTTCAAAGGGCAGGAGAGTTTCCTTGCGCTTTCCAGTTCCGGGTTGTGGTTGCGCCAGTCCGATGGCACAGATCAATCGGTCGTTCACTCCAAGAATGTTCTGCAACAGGGAAATGGGGTGGAACTAGGTACTGTTAATGTTTTTATCTTCAAGGGAACCAACAAATTTACAAAGCGCGTTGACGCTGAAAACGCCGTTTTGGAAGATGGTTTCTGGCATATGCGCAATGTGTGGGTGCACGAAGCCGACGTACCTTCACGTCATGAAGACGAATTCTGGCTGGAAACCGATCTTACACTAGGGTCCATTCAGGATAATTTTGCCACTCCGGAAACAATGTCCTTTTGGGACCTGCCTGATTTTATTAGCGCCCTGGAGGAGTCAGGCTTTTCGGCAATTCGTCACAGACTGCATTGGCACACTCTTCTTGCGGCTCCCCTGCTTATGTGCGCCATGGTTTTGATCGCGGCTACTTTCACCCTTCGCCAATCCCGCAAAGGAGGGACCGTTTTTGTCGTTTCCGGCGGCGTGTTGACGGGATTTGTTCTTTATTTCTTTTCGGATGTCGTATTTGCTCTTGGCCTTTCCGACTCTATCCCTGTAACACTGGCGGCTTGGGCCCCATCAGGGGTGACAACCTTACTGGGACTTGCCATGTTGTTGCACCTTGAGGACGGTTAAGTCGAAATGAATACGCTTGGCATAATGCTTAAATCGAACAATATTTTTCTCTTGCTGGTTGGCCTGTTGGCAATTTCACCGTGCGCCAGTTTGGCCGCGGTTTCCGAAGGTTCGATAAACAAGACGGAAGCCGATGATACCTCAACCGAAATCCGCTTTGCCGCCGATGAAATGCGGCATGACCGCGAACTGGACATTGTCACCGCTCGTGGAAATGTCCAGGCGCAACAACTTGATCGCATCCTTAAAGCCGACGTCATCGTTTATAACAGGAAGCAGAATTTTGTTACGGCATCAGGCAATGTCACTCTATTAGAGCCTACTGGCGAGGTGCTATTTGCCGAGTTCATGGAACTTTCCGGGGACCTAAGGGAAGGTGTGATTGCAGATTTACGAGCTATTCTAAAGGATGGCTCGCTCATTGCCGCCAGTGGGGGAAAAAGAACCGGAGCCAATATTCTGGATATGCGCAACGCCGTCTATTCGCCCTGCAAGCTGTGCGAGGATGACCCTTCGCGCCCGCCATTGTGGCAGGTGAAGGCGGTTAAAGTTGTCCACGACAAAAAACGCCAAACCATTGAATACACCGATGCATGGCTCGAAGTCGCAGGCGTACCGGTAATGTACACGCCTTATCTTTCCCACCCTGACCCAACGGTTAAGAGAAAAAGCGGTTTTCTGACTCCATCCTTTGGTTCATCGAGTGTAACCGGATCATTTTTAACGACGCCCTATTTCTACAATATAGCCCCAAATGCGGATGCAACCTTAACCCCATCCTTCACAGCCGATGAAAGTGTTATTCTGGCGGGGGAATACCGCCACAATTTTCAGGAAGGTGATTTCAAGGCGCGCGCCAGCCTCAAGCAAAACACCCCCGATTCAGAACAAACCCACTCGACGGAAGATGGCGTTGCAAATATCAGAGGGCATATTTCGGCCGAAGGGCGATTTGACTATGATGAAACATGGCGCTGGGGATTTGACATAAATCGGCAATCCGACGATGCATATATGTCCAGATTTGGCTACGCATCCGATAACACATTACCGGAAATTAGCAACGCACTCGCGTCACAGGGTTTTGTAGAAGGTTTCCACGGCCGAAACTACGTTTCAGCGAAAGGAATAAGTTTTCAGAACACCCTGACAAATCCAGATGACAGCCAAACTCCTCTTATACTTCCGCTTGTTGATTATAACCACGTGGGCGAGCCAGGCCGCTTTGGAGGGTATTCTGATCTGGATGTGAATATGCTGGCCCTGAGCCGCTCGGAAGGAACCGATACTAGAAGGTTATCCATGCGCGGCGGCTGGACCCTGCCTCATATCGCGCCGGCGGGAGATGTTTATACATTGTCAGCAAAAATGATGGGAGATTTCTACCACACAGGAAATCCCGAGATCGTGGGACAAGACAAAACTTCCGGTTTTGCTTATCGGTTGACACCTCAAATCGCCCTGGACTGGAGATATCCCTTCAGTCGTGACGAGGGAAGTGTTTACCAAACGTTTGAACCAATTGCGGCGGTCGTTCTTAGTCCTTACGGCGGAAATTCACCCGACATACCAAACGAAGACAGTCAAAATATTGAATTCGACGACACGAATTTATTCAGCGACAATCGTTTTTCAGGCCTGGATCGCGTCGAGGGTGGCCCGAGAATTAACTATGGATTCAAATGGGGCGTATTCGGCGAAGGAGGTGGTTCAACCAGCCTGTTGTTAGGACAAAGCTATCGCTACAAAACCGATGACACCTTCGCGGTCGGGTCGGGACTCGAAGATAATTTTTCCGACATCGTTGGCAGGATACATGTGTCTCCCGGTCCAATGCTGGACGTTTTCTACAGAATCCGCCTGAACAAGTCGAACCTTGAGGCGCACCGCAATGAAATCGACCTCAGCACGGGTACGCCCGCACTACGCCTTAGCACTCGTTATTCCTATTTCGACCGTCAGGAAGGAAGTGAATTTCCGGGACGTGAAGAGGTAAGCGGAAGCCTTTCGTCGCAGATTAACAAAAACTGGAGATCCTCATTCAGCGCAACCAGAGATTTGATAGACAATGATTTTCGATCTATGAGATTGGCATTAACGTATGAAGATGAATGTTTTCTCTTATCGACAAATCTAAACCGGACGTTATTTGAAAATCAGGAATTGCATCCTGAAAATTCAATTGTATTTCGTGTTCTATTCAAAACACTGGGTGAAGTTTCACAGGGCGTTAAAGTTCTCAACCCCAATCGGGCAAACTAGGCAGGATGGGTAAATGAATTTATTGGATAGTTTTTTTCATAAGAAAAAAGTCCCTCTTTTTAGGACTGGAATTTTCGGACGCCTAATTCGACGGAACCGGAAAATGACTATGGTGATATCAAAAAGTTCCACACGACTGCTCATTTCGTCCTTGTTTCTGGCGACCTGTATATCTTTGCACACCTCTGTTTCCTGGGCTCAGACCGTCGGCATAGCCGCCGTCGTAAACTACGAAGTCGTTACCCTTTATGACGTCGAAGCCCGGGTGAAGATGCTGATCGTTACATCAGAATTTAAAGACTCTCCCCAACTTCGACAACGCCTGACAAGACAGGTGTTAAATCGCCTGATCAATGAAAAACTGAAAATGCAAGAAGCTAACCGCCTGGGCATTCGTATTTCCAGGAAACAACTGGAAAAAGCCTATACGGATATGGAATCACAAAATAACCTTCCTAGCGGGGGGTTAACGAATTTCCTGTGGAAAAATGGTGTAGAACGGATGGTTTTGTTGAATCAGATTGAAGCCGCACAGGCGTGGGCTAGTGCTGTAAACATGACTTTTCGCTCTTTGGTAACAGTCAGCGAAGAAGAGATTGATGAAGTCATCAGCGAAATTCAATCCAGCAAAGGCAAACCGGAATACTTGACCTCTGAAATTTTTCTGCCAGTCGACAATCCAAATAGAGCCCCTGAAAT
>PVBE011778351.1_pt1 | contig 10727 bp, 10 predicted proteins | sample 1631181 | NCBI WGS metagenome assembly PVBE01 (sample SAMN08397723, study PRJNA350692) | Marine metagenome, whole genome shotgun sequencing project. | isolation source: water | place: Pacific Ocean | collected 2012-04 | reverse complement strand
CTAAAGTCATTAGAGAATGCCCATTTAGAAAATTGGCTTCTTCTTCAGTACATCCTCCACGAAGTAATTCAGCTTTCCTAACCACTGGCTGGACTGCCATTTTTCGAGTCCACCAACCAAAAATTGGTCTTGTAACCAAATCGTGCCTTGCCCCTAATACGAAATATTCTGGGTGATTCAATGTTATTTGTAAGGCATCCAAAATACCATTGGTATGCCAAGCACAACATAGAGAGCCTCTATCTCTTGGAATCTTCTCCATTCCAGTAGCTTCTATGGAACGAAACTGAACTTTACTAATTCGATTGCAAATCCAATAAATTACCTTCGTCCAAAAATATGAGCCTGGTGTTTTTCCTTCATAAGTCGGTATTGGCGTTGACAATAATTTACCCATTTTCATATTCTGTGCAGATTTTGATAGATATGGCAACTCCTCTCCACGATGGTCCAAAACTCCATCATTCATTGTCGCTGGATCTGGGTGTTTCATCATTCCACCTCGCTTAATTCACTGGCCAAATTAGCAAGTGCTGTATGATCTACATCTCTTGACACACTGTTTGGCCACATCGACATGAGCGTTTTGCCACCATCTCCCTTAGTTCTTGGAATTACATGGACATGAACGTGTGGGACTTCTTGGCCAGCTAATGGGCCATCATGTATACAAATAGTGAAGTCTGTTGTCTTGAAAAATTGTGAAAGCTTTCTTTGAACTGTCTTTACACCAACAAAAAGGCTCGCTACTTCTTGTTCACTTAGATCTTGTAGGTTTGATACTTGTTTGTAAGGGATTACAAGAGTATGTCCCTCTCTTCGCGGTAATATGTCCAAAAATGCATACCAATCAGTACCGCTAGCAACTTTGTGAGATGGAATCTCTCCGGCGATGATTTTTCCAAACAAAGTTTGTTCGCCCATAGCCTTGGCTAACGCAAACGAGTTATTGTTTTTCACTGAGGTGCAAGTATCCAGTTGTCTTTCTGGCCCTTTCTTACAGCAAGGGTGCCAATATTGGCATTATTATCAACTGTGATATGGTGAATCAATTCTGGATCTTCTTCCAAAAAGTCACTTCTTTGATGAACTCCGCGAGATTCATTACGGGCAAGTGAGGACTTTATTGAAGCAGACAAAAGTCGAATTCCGGCATGAATTCTTACCAAAGCAACATAATTTGTATTCGCTATCAATGACTTTTGATCTAAATGGATAGATTCGGCTAAAATCTCAGCCTGTTCTAATTCTTGAATGAAACTAGATAATTCATCCGCATTATTGGAGTCGGAACTATATTTTGTCGCAATGCCGAGTAACTTTGACTCTAAGGCGCCTACTCTTTGTACGGTTTCAGAGGTTTCATCAGAAAATTTAGCATCGAAATTGGCTTCGCATGATTCGAGTGACTGAAGTAGGTTTTCAGTATTGGAAAATGATTGCTTTGCCACCCATTCTGCTGCATGGCCGCCAGCACTACTGCCACCAGTTAACGCATCAAGTAGACGATTGCCTGGCAACACTCCTGCCCCATTTAATCCTGAACAAGCAGCATCTCCTGCAGCGTACAAACCAGTAAACCATCGTGACCAACTACCGATTACTGCTCTACCATATTCATCGGTTGCAATCCCTCCTAGTGTTTGATTTACCCGATTCTCAAGCCCTACTGTATACTTATTCATATCGGCACCAGTAGAACTCTTTACTGTACTAAAAGCGGATTGCCACCATGTTTTGTTATCACCCATTTCTCGGCCGTCAATAACTGCACCAGATGATTCTGAAACAACTCGGCAAAGTTCAACCAAATTATCTGCTGATAATGAATTTCCTGAAGTATCGCACAATCCTGCTCCATAACCAAGCATATTCGATGAAAGAATCAATTTTGTATCGGTTACTCCAAATGGAGTTTTAGCAATGAATTCCATATCTCTAAGTGGTAAGCCAGATTGTAATGCTAAATCCATTCCAAAGCCAATACCTGTGCCGTTAAAAATCCCTTCAAAACCACCATCAGCGATGATTACCGCTTTGGTTTGGATGGCCAAAAATCTACCATTTACCATATCAAGTGTTATTACGCCATCGACTTTTTGCTTCGTACATACTAACATAACTGGTAATTGATCGCCCCTTCTAACAACTCCATTTTTCATACATTGTTCTTCCAAAACTTGTTGGACATCTCTTACTGATGCATCTCCTGCACCAATAATTCTAGGACTTGAATGACCTATGCCTTTGCTTGTTAGTGGCAATCCTTTAGCGTCTCTGCTAAATACTACTCCAGCTTTTTCTAGATGAATCATTTCATCAATAGCCATATTGGTTTTAGCAGTGACGATGTCTTGGTCGCAAAGAAAATATCCTGATTTTATAGTATCTTCACGGTGACCTCTATTGTTCATTTCTTGAATAGGGGCTGCTAATCCGTCAAGTGCGGATAAGTCACCATTGCCTAAAGCCGTTGCAGATATTAGCAAAGTTTTGGCCCCATTTTTTGCCGATACACTCGCAGAGCGTAGTGCTGCGGGGCCATCTCCAATAACAAGTACATCCCATGCTTCCATTACGAATCCCCCGTCAAACCAACCGAAGGGCGTGGGGGAAATAAGCCAACCGCATACAATTGATATTGTAAGAATCCATCAAGGGGAATATGGTATGTCCAATTCCCCTATCTTGCGAGCGTTTTCAAGCCTAAACATTCGCTTTCTCAAGACATTGGAGGTCTTTCGACTGACATTGGTCGTTAAAACCTTTGATTCTAACACAATATTGTCTTCATCTCTAAGCATAACTTGCACATTTGTTAACCCATAGAATTTCCTATTCCAAGCGATATTCATCCACAGAACTACTCCTTTATGCAAATACCTTGGAATCCAATCGAGGCAGTCTTCGTCATTGGTAGCAGATAATTTCAATCCACTCCGAGGCGGTGGGCAGGCAGCCAACTCAAAACGGTGAGTTCGAGATTCTGGTTCGCCATTTGGCACCAATACTTCGACAGAAACAACACGCTTTTTGAATGTTTGATTATTTAACACGATGAATAAATTGGTGGCACCGCCAACGCACACGTCGTCAAGAGCAACGTCCATCCGCCATTTTGCTCTTGAAACCTCTGGCTTGCCACTCAACAAATCGATTTGTAACCTATCAAGTAAATTGAAGGCACTTGGTTGCCAAGCCTTTGCATGCGAAAGTAGCCTCTGAATTGTGCGCCAGTTGAAATCGTGTTCTTGATCATACATGATTGCTTCAAGTTTCCCTTTAACCATAAATGTTGAAAATTCCTCTATCACATCATCATCGGTGATTTCTCCTAAATTATGTAAATACAATATGTATAGAAGCCTCTCAAGTGCTTGCTTTTTATCATTACCGGGTATTAACGATTTGTGGAATTTTTGTTTCCATTTATTCCATTCTAATTCTAAATCAGGATCTAAATGTGCTGAGAGTAAATCGCTAAGGATGCTGCCCAACTGTGTTTGATGGTGCGTTGGTGCGTGAAAAACCAAATTTGGAAACCTATCTCCCAATTGCTTAACGCTCAAATTGGTGTACTGTGCGTGGAATGTATAGGTAAAGCCAGCAATTACAGAAACCAATAATGCAAGATTCCAAGCCACTGTTCCAGATTTAGTCGCAGTCGCCAACAAAATCATTGAAAATGAAATACTAATCAGCACAGTATTAACTAAATTTGTCCGCCTGTGGTCTCTTAACCCATCAATGATGCGATCAATACCTGGCTGGACCCTTAGAGTATGGCGAACTCCGTCTGTTAAACCACCTTGTTCTCTAAGGGAAAGTTTAGCCTGCATTGCATGCCATGCTGATTCAACCGCAATTAAATTGGGAATTACAGCCAATAATATTGGTAATGGTAACAAGACCACTAGCCAGTTTTTTTCTGAAATCTGCTCTGGAAAGAATATCCCGAGCATGGCAGTGAATGCCAATACTAGTCCTACTATTGAGCGCCAATATCTCAACATCCAATTTCATGCTATATTGCCAAAAAATTTCCTACGCCCTTCCAAATGTATCCATTGTACTCTAGTTTTTTCCAATGGATCTTCTATTCGCTCAAACCCTCGCCCATAGGGATCTGGCAATTCCAACGCCGAATCCAGATTTTTGGGATTGCTACGTGCCATCGTATCACCCCTACCAATAAGTTCCTCTTTTTACTCATTGCCCAATTTTTTAATTGTTTATTGCAATTAAGCGGGCGCGGCAGGATTCGAACCCGCGATCTTCGGCTTAGGAGGCCGACGCATTATCCAGCTGTGCTACGCGCCCAAACTTGCCAATGGACATGTCATCAAGAGTATTGCTATTAGTTCATGATGAAGAATGGGAGGCGACATCGAGAAGAAATCTTTCAAGCTCAATCCGTGGTTGTGAAGTCTTGAATACTGACACTTCACATTTTGCCAAACTTATCATTATTTTAGACAACAATATGTCATCAAGATTCATCCTCCCTTCTGTCAGTAATCTATGGAATTGATTAACTATGTCCTCGGCTTCGAAATTTTGCTTTTCCATTAATTGATCTAAAAGCCCCATTGCTCCTTTCAAAGTTCTCATGTTTCTTCCGTTGGTTTTTTCCCATTTCCAATCATGTACTCTGTCGCGCATTGCTTCTTCTAACACCTGTTGGATGCCCCTAACTTTTGTTGCAGACATTAAATTTTGCAAATTGCGCCGATTGGATAACAAATCTCTTTTTGCCATCAACTCAAGGATAAATATCGCTTTACGGATATTGCCGTCACTAACATGAGCGATGTCTCCAATAATTCCGCGCACAGGTTCTAGGTGTTCTTGCTCGACTATTTCTGTCAATTTAATTTCAATGTCCTTTTTATCATAGCGCGATAAGCGGAAATGTTGTACTCTACTTCTCAGCGCTTCAATTAATCTAGATGGTGTCGTTGTAGTGAAAATAAATCTAGATGTTAAACTACTGTGCTCCATCATGCGACGTAGATATGCTTGTCTTAGATTGCCAAGATAATCGGCATCCTCTATTACGATAATTCTTGATAATTTGATTCGTCCATCAGAATTACTATTGAAAGTTTCATGACCGCTAGGTGGCCCTGGGTCGTTTGGTACTTCGGCTAGCGTTTCGGCGAATATGTCTAAACTAGTTAGACCAGCAAGGCTGTTGCTTGATCCTCTAGGTCTAATAAAATCCTCAAAGATTTTCATTGCTCCAGGCATCCTTGATAGGTCCTTTGCGTTTAGAATGTGCGTTGTTGACTGCCACCCTGGGCCGAGTAATTGCCTTGCGACCATTCGCATGACTGTTGTCTTACCAACGCCGCTGGGGCCAGATAGAAGTAAATGTGGAGGGTTGGATCCTGTAGATGCCGTCTGTAAGTTGTCTTTGATGGCATCCGGAGTCAACAAATGTTCGAATCTAGTCGGGGCTTTGGACTCTAACCACGACGTCATGAAACACTAAACTCGACGGAGGTTTTTGAACTATCCGCGCGCTAATCACTCGGCATTAAGTTTCTTGGTGCCGGTTCTTCTAAGCTTCATGAAAACTCTTGAACCGCATGCTTTACAGCTTATCCCATTGCGCTCTCTGTGAAATGATTCAATACTTCCACATGTAGCACATTTGTAATCGATTAGTTCAACCATGATACTCAACTCAGCCTACCCGAATAGTCTTCCTTTCTTAACCTGTTTGTCGCGCTTATGTGTTTTCTTGTATAGTGAGGTTGGCGCCCGCTCCGGGAATTGAACCCGGGTCGCAGGAATGACAATCCTGCATGATAACCTCTACACCAAGCGGGCGTGTTCGTATCCTCCGGAGCGCAACCGCTATTTAAGCCGCGCCATGTGGGTCGACAAGGGAGTATCTACATGGCGAAGAAAAAAACCTCTGCTGAAATGGCCAGAGAACAATCTGAAATTGCTAAAGTAGAAGGTATGCTAGGGGATGCTTTCGGCAGCCTTGGTGGCCTTGAGCAACCTGTTCAGGATGAAAATTTAGAAGAAAATATTCAGGAACAGGGCGATGATATGGAAAGCGAGACAGAACTTGCTGAGAAAGATGTTGTTGAAGACGAGGCTAATGATGCTGAATCAGCTGATGAAAGCGAAATTTCCGAAGGCGGCGATGAACCAGAATCTACTGACGAGGAGCCCGTTCCTAATCCTCCTGCCGGCCCGCCATCAGGTCCGCCAAGTGGACCTCCGTCTGGACCCCCGAGTAAGCCGCCATCAGGTCCGCCAAGTGGCCCACCATCTGGACCACCGCCCAAAATTCCCAAAGATGAGGGAGATGAACCAGAAGGTGAAGAAGATGTTGAAAATAATGATTCAAAGTCAGCAGAAGAGAGTGACGATGTTGAACCAGAATCCTCTGAATCAAATGATGTAGAGGCTACAGATGATGAAACTTCTGAAGAAGATGGTGAAACCGTAGAAGAAAGTGCTGAAGAAGCAACAGAAGATGGTGAAACCGTAGAAGAAAGTGCTGAAGAAGCAACAGAAGATGGTGAAACCGTAGAAGAAAGCGCTGAAGAAGCAAATGAAGAAGTTGATGAAGAAACTACTGAAGATGCTGAGGTTCTAAATGAGGAAGATATTGTTGCCAAGGAGGCTGAAATTGCTCGGCTATCTGCAGAAGTAGATCGACTAAGACTTTCCATGAGTGGTGCAGCTGACATAATAGAGGAGTTAGAAAATCCGCCAATGCCGCCAATAATTCATGAAGATTTAGTTATTGGTGCACATATTGTTGCTGATATGGCAAGAATGGCTCGGCAATTGGATAGAGATGGTTTGGTAAGAGCCGCCATGGGATCTATCGCTATGCTTCATCCCGACAGATTAGATGTATTGATTTCAACTAAGCAGAAAGCTTTGCTACCAAGGATGAATGAACAAGACATCTGTGCTGGTAAATTAAATGCGGATCCACCTAGAGGTGCACCTGAAGATTGGCGCGTCTTAGAAGTATTACTTGCTTCAACAAGCATTGTTACAGGAGGTCCAGCTGCAGTAATCCATTGTCATGGTGCATATGCTACCGCTGTGAGTTGTGAAAAGGACCTTGTTTTGATGCAACCTATTGACGAAATCGGCAAGGAACACATTGGAAAGGTAATTATTGTCGACCCTGATGATGAAAATCCACGTGAATACCTTCGCCAAGTAGCTGAAGCACTCAATCAAGGCGGCATGCGTTGTGTCGTAATTCGTGGCAATGGTGCATACGCTGTAGGTGCAGACTTAGATCAAGCATGGGCTAATGCAGCAATGCTTGAACATAGCATGAAAATTATCATGCTTGCCCGACAAGCAAATCTGAAAATATGAGTTTAAGTTGATGACTTAAGCACTTATTCATGCTAGTTTGTATCTCGGTTAATACGACAGATTTCAACAAAATTTTCAAACATTTCTTTGCCGAATTCCGAGTCATTAACTTCGGGATGAAATTGTAACCCAAACCGGTCTCCTGCTTCATTTTCCATACCTTGTACTTCGCATGACGGACTACTTGCTGTGATGAAAAATCCTTCTGGAACAATATGAACCTCATCATTATGAGATTCCCAAACGGTTTGCTGCTCTGCAGTTCCTTGGAAAATTTTACCACCGCCATTTTTTAATTTGATTTCCATGGCTCCGAATTCTGGAATTGGAGATTCTCGTGCATCTCCTCCGTAATGACGTGCCATGAATTGATGACCCGCACATATCCCCAGAATAGGAATATTAAGTTCAAGATATGCTCCACAGTTACCTAACTCGCCAGATAAACCTACTCTTGCAGCCCCGCCGGAAAGAATTATTCCATCAAGTTCTCTTAGATCTTCAACCGGAGTAGTATTATCGATAATTTGGGTGTCAACCTTGAGATAACGTAGCATACGCCACTCTCTGTGAGTCCACTGCCCGCCATTATCAACAACATCGATAACCAATGGTTTGTCAGTCATTATTACGCCTCATTCCGCTTGTGATTTACGAGCATGCTTGAACGATTGCACGCACAAATATGTGTAAAGAGAACCTGTTACGAATAACATCAGACTAGAACCTGCAGCATATCCAATGCCGTCAGACATCACCATGAAGAAGCGCGTCCCACCCAAGGCACAAAGCGCCCCTACAGTTACAGCGATATGCATCCATAATTTTTTCTTCTCGGGTTGCATATTGGTTAGAACTCCCGGTATAACCATTAATACACCCATAATTGAAGGAATATAAGATGTAAAAGAGTTTGAATCTGATAGATAAGATACAGCAACGCCCCACAAAATCATCATCATACCATATCCTATGGTCAAATTTGCCATCGACATTCCCATCGGCTTATACTCGTCTGCCATAATCACGGCTCAAACTGAATATCTAAAATTGCTTTGAGAGAATTGATGAATGATTGGCTACTGGATTAGGATGGTCGCCTATGGATTTCTCAAGTATTCCTGAAGGTTGGCCCGGTAATCTCTGGCTTGAAGGTAAAACCATTGTTCACCTTCAACCGGAACAAGAAAGGCCTTCGCACATGCCACGAGGGCCAGCCAAAAAAACAGGAGGAGGTTTTCTCAATCCTGCAATGGCTCCGTCAAGAACAAGGTCTGTACTCTTATTGAAAGATGCTCTCGAACATGATTGGTTAACATCTCAAGATAAACCAATAAGAGCATTTGATGCAATGTGTTCTACTGGAGTTAGAATTAGAAGATGGCGTAATGAAATACCAAATGAGTTGCAAAACAGGCTTCGAATAACTGGTAATGATCTAAACGATTTTGCGCTTTCTTGGGCAATTAATTCTCACAACCAGAATTTGCCAAAATATACTGAAAATATTGAGATGAATTTTGATCGATATGGTTCAATGACTCAGCGAGAATCAGTAAACGGTATTTTCTTTCAAAAAATGGATGCGAAGTTAGCCATGGCTGATGCATCATATCAATGGATAGATATTGACCCATTTGGCTCTCCAGTACCATTTATTGATTCTGCAATACAAAGTCTTGCACGAACTGGTGTGCTTGAAGTAACCGCAACCGATACAGCTGCACTAACAGGTTCCTCTTTGAGTTCACAAAAACGCCGATATGATTCTCAGGGAATTGTCGATGATTATGCTCATGATGATGCGGTAAGAGTATTGCTTGGATTAATCGCTAAAGTTGCAGCAATGCATGATAGGGTAATTAAGCCAATTTTATCTCTATTTGACGGTCACCACGTTCGAGTCAGCGTGTTAGTGAAGACCTCAAAGGAAGGGGCTTCTGATTTTCAAAATAATATTGGCTATCGGCTGCGATGTCAAGATTTACCATACAAATTCATCAAATATCCTGATTCTAGACAAATAAAAAATTCCAGTGGCCCTTTGTGGACAGGTCCACTAATGGATAGGGACATTGCTGGTAGAATGACGGTGGAAAACGCCATTCAGACTTGCTTACCAAGTGAAAAAGAGTTAGAGAAATTAACTGATGGTGACCTTGAGTGGATTGAAAAAGATGTCGAATATGCCGCTCGTGAAATGGTAAGAAGTGTCAAACATATTGCTGATGCTGCCGATTTACTCAGTCGCGAGCATCTTTTACTAAGTTTGAATGCAATGCCTCGATTAGCAGGTACAAAGGGTGCACCGAAAATGGATGATGTGGTAAATGATCTAATCGCTTTAGGCCATAGTGCGGCAAGATACCCTGATATGGATCCAATGTTTATTACCGATGCTGAATTCGAAACCGTGCTTTCTGTAGTAAGAAAATATCATCAGTGATCAACCGAATGATGGGTCATTAAAATCGTCCTTTTCATCTGGCGCTGGCAACATTGTCATTGATTTCTCAAAGACTTCTTTTACACTATTTTCAATCTCTCGTGCATTTTCAAGTAACTCAGTAAGCGGAATTTCAAGGCCGGTTAAATCACAAACAGCTTCAATTGCTAATGCTGCTGCACGGGCATCAGGGTACATCGGACTTGCTTCTGCTAATAGGGCAGTAACATCGATACCCAACCTATCGCCTTCGCCTAACAAAAATCCAGTTATGCCAGCAACTATACCTTGCTGAATCGGTTCAATACCAGCATTTTTCAACTCATTACGGGCTTTTTCTGATGAGCCAACTCCGTATAGTTCTCCCTGATTCAGTTGTTTATCTGGTGAAACTATTCCATCAATAATAATCAATTTATCAAAACCACCTTTAGTATACCACTCTAAAACTGTTGATGCAAACATGATATCTTGTTTGTCTTGGAACTTTATTTCCGAAGTAAATACGCCGACTCCGGGCCCCTGATATACGCGTACAGGATGCTTTGGAACTTCATCTTGAATAAGTGCGACCGCAGGGAAATTAGCGTTCAAAACTGTACCTAACTGATTGAGATTAAGTGTTCTAATGATGTGCGATGCTGCGATTACCCCTACCATGCCTGCTGTGGTAAAACCTGCTATTGCGATGCCACCTGTAGTTGGGTCAGCACCACTTTTGAGAACTAGAGCGAAGCCTTTGAACTCATGGTCAGTCATGCCAATCAATACCTGCGTCAAGGAATTCCTTTGAAAAGACTACTGTCAAAATGGCTTGAAAATCTTTGTTGGTTGTATCATTGTAAAAAGTTATCAATATGGCGCTATTGGCTAAGTTTGAGAAACATGTCGGAGTTAAACAAAATTTCGATTCGTG
>PVBE011001199.1_pt1 | contig 10727 bp, 11 predicted proteins | sample 1631181 | NCBI WGS metagenome assembly PVBE01 (sample SAMN08397723, study PRJNA350692) | Marine metagenome, whole genome shotgun sequencing project. | isolation source: water | place: Pacific Ocean | collected 2012-04 | reverse complement strand
GACGTCAACATAATAAACGCCACCGCTCCGACTCCGACCAGGAAAGGCAGTTTCCTGCGAACAAGATCCCATCGAACAGCCAGAAACAGATAGAACGCCACCAATACCGCCAGTGTCATCTCATTCATCTTCTATTCTCCTTTCGCCGATTCGCTCGGCGAGGCTTGCGGCGAGGTCGGTTCTGCAGTATCTGGACTTGAGGAGCTCTGCATTCTTTCAGCCGCTTCGGCGGCCTCTTCGACCCTGCCGACATACATGAACGCCTGCTCGGGCAAGTGGTCCCACTTACCGTCGCAGATCTCTTTGAAACATCTTACTGTCTCACTCAGCGGCGTAAAGTCGCCGGCCTTTCCGGTGAACACCTCAGCGGTGTAAAACGGTTGAGACAGGAAACGCTCGATGCGCCTGGCGCGGGCGACAACATTCTTGTCGTCCTCGCTAAGCTCATCTATTCCAAGTATAGCGATCAAATCCTGAAGATCGCGGTATCTCTGCAAAATTTGCTGCACGCGGCGGGCGGTGTCGTAGTGCTCCTGGCCGACGATCTGCGGATCGAGAATTCGCGACGAACTGGCCAGCGGGTCGACTGCGGGGTAGATGCCCTTTTCAACGATGGACCGTTCCAGAACGATAAACGCATCAAGGTGCGTTACGGCGGTGGCCGGAGCCGGGTCGGTCATATCGTCGGCCGGCACGTACACCGCCTGGACAGACGTAATCGCCCCGTCCTTGGTGGAAGTGATCCGCTCCTGTAGTTCGCCCATTTCGGTTCCGAGTGTGGGTTGGTATCCGGCGGCAGACGGCATGCGGCCCAGCAATGCCGAAACTTCGGCTCCGGCCTGGCTGAACCGGAAGATATTGTCGATAAACAGCAGCGTTTCGTCGCCGCGATCTCGGAAGTATTCGGCCAGCGTAAGGGCCGACAGGGCTACCCTCAGGCGGGCTCCGGGCGGTTCGTTCATCTGGCCGAAAACCAGAGCGGTCTTGTCGATCAGGCGCTGACCGGTGTCGCCTATGTCCATGTCCTGCATTTCAAGCCACATGTCGTTGCCTTCGCGGGTTCGCTCACCCACACCGGCGAAAACACTGTACCCGCCGTGCTTGGTGGCGATACGCACGATAAGCTCCTGGATGACAACGGTCTTGCCCAGTCCGGCTCCGCCGAACAGCCCGGTCTTACCGCCCCTGACAAACGGACAGAGCAGATCGATAACCTTGATGCCGGTCTCAAACAGCTCGCTCTTGGGAGTAAGGGCGTCGAAGGATGGCGGTTGGGCGTGTATGGAACGCCGTTCAGTCGCGTCCACAGGTCCCCCACCGTCGATCGGCTCGCCCAGAAGATTAAACACCCTGCCCAAAACGTCGTCGCCAACGGGCATGGTCACCGGCGAACCAGTATCGACAACCTCCATGCCGCGCTGCAAACCGTCCGTGCCGCCAAGGGCCACGCACCGAGCCTGCCCGCCGCCGAGATGCTGCTGGACCTCGCCGGTAAGGTCGATCGATATCTTTCCTTCGGACTTCACGTGAAGCGCGTTGTAGATCGCAGGGACTTCCTGCTCGGGAAACTCAACATCGAACGTTGACCCTATCACCTTGACGATCTTACCTGTTGCAGCCATTTGTCTTTCCCGGTTCTGTGTTTATTCCAAGGCGACGCGCCCGCCCATGATCTCGGCCAGTTCCGTCGTAATCTGGGACTGGCGGACACGATTGTATTTCACCGTCATCTTCTGAATCATCTCGTCAGCCGCTTCAGTCGCGCCGTGCATCGCGGCGATTCTCATGACCTGTTCCGAAACAGCGGCGTCCATGAAACACTGGTAGATTTTCTGTATCACCGCCACCGGCATGAGTTCTTCGAACAACTCCTGCGGCGAGGGATGAAAGTCGTACGGCAGCGTTTCTTCACCAGGCGTTTTGCGGCCAACGCTGGGAAGATCGCTCATCGGCAGGATCTGGGCGATCGAAGGGCTCTGGCGACCGGCGGATATAAACTGCATGTATCCGATCTCCAGGTCGCTTATCTCTTTGGCCAGGTACAGGTCGATCAACTCTTGTGCGACCTGTCGGATACTATCGTATTCGGGCATGTCGTCGAAATCGCGATACTCTTTGGCGACCTCAATGCCGCGGAATCGGAAGTACTGACTCCCCCGCTTTCCGATAACATGCAGGAGCACTTTGTAACCGCTGTCGACCAGTTGCTCCATTCGCTCGCAAACCAGACGCAACACGCCGGTGTTGAACGAACCGCAAAGCCCACGATTGGACGTTATCACCATCAGCACAACCGTCTGAACGCCTTCCGGCTCCGTCATAAGCGGATGGGTGAGTTTCTCGCCGGAAAGGCGTTCGAGAATATCTGAGACCATTCCGGCAAGGTGGTCGGTGTACGGTCGGGCCGCCACCGCAAGGTCATGGGTGCGTTTGAATCGCACAGCTGCGACCATCTCCATCGTCCGCGTTATCGTGCGGATGTTCTTGACGGCGTTAGCGTGCTTCAGGATTCTTCTGGCTTTGGCCACGTGCAACTTCCCGGCTCGCACCTGGGCGAGCCTGTCGAATATTCCGCAAATTGAAAACTACGATTCAGTTTCCTTCTGTTCTTCTGTTTCAACGTCCTGCTGATCTTCGGCGTCCTGCTGATCTTCGGCGTCGGCGTCGGTTTCCTCTTGATCGGCGCCCTCGGGGGCCCGGTCGGCCTTTTTCCGCCGGGCTCGCTTTTCTGCTTCCTGTTCCAGAAGTTTGGTCTGCCTGGCCGCTCGTTTGCGAACTCTAACGAGGTCGGCGTAAGCGGTTTCCTTGTATTCGTTGATCAGGAACTTGAGCCTCTTGAGGCGAGCCGAATCAAGCGATCGGTCGGCAATTATCTCGTCGTACAACTCGGCATGGTCTCCCTTTATGTAACCCAGCACGCCGGCTTCGAATTCGGGGATCTCGCCGACCTCCAGGTCGTCCAGCAGACCGCCAGTAGCACAGGAAATTGCTATCGCCTGATCAATTGACTCCATCGGAGCGTACTGCATCTGCGTCAGCAGCCGAACGATCCTCTGTCCGCGTTCCAGCTGTTTCTGGCTGGCCGGGTCGAGTTCCATGCCCATCTGCGCGAACGCTTCGAGCTCCCTGTACGACGCCAGATCCAGACGCAGCGACTTGGCGACCTCCTTCATCGCCGGGTCGGCGGCTTTGTAACCGACGCGGCTGACGGAAATGCCTGCGTTGATCGCCGGTCGAACCCCCGCGAAGAACAATGCCGGCTCGAGGTAGATCTGTCCGTCGGTTATCGAGATAAGGTTCGTGGGAATATACGCCGCCACTTCGCCTTCCTGCGTTTCGCAGATCGGAAGCGCAGTCATCGAACCGCCGGAGTCCTTGAGGCAGTGGGCCGTGTACCTGTCGGAATTGGGCATCTCCTTGATCTCAAGTTTTGCCCGGGCAAGCCCCATCGGGCCAACGTAGATCTGGTCGTCCTCGTCTACAATCGGATCGTCGTCATGGGCGTCTGCGATCACGTATTGATCGGCCAGTTTACAGGCCCGCTCAAGGAGGCGACTGTGAAGGTAGAATACGTCGCCGGGGTACGCTTCGCGACCCGGCGGGCGGCGCAGCAGGAGAGATATTTGCCTGTAAGCGGCGGCCTGTTTGCTCAGATCGTCGTAGATCACCAGCGTGTGGCGGCCGTGCTCGTACATGAAGTACTCGGCCATCGCACACCCGCTGTACGGTGCGATATACTGCAGCGGCGCCGGATCCGACGAAGCGGCGGACACTATGATCGTATGGTCCATCGCGCCGTTCGCCCGGAGCGTTTCGACAACGCCGGCGACAGTCGATTCCTTCTGTCCGACGGCCACGTAAACGCAGATCACGCCGGTGTCCTTCTGGTTGATAATCGCATCGATTGCGATGGCGGTCTTTCCGGTCTTCCTGTCTCCGATGATCAGTTCGCGCTGTCCGCGTCCGATCGGGGTCATGGAGTCTACGGCCTTCAGGCCGGTGTGCAACGGTTCTGTAACCGGTTGACGCCCGGAGATGCCTGGGGCGATCATTTCCACCGGACGTCGCTCTTCACTGGCGATCGGTCCCTTGCCGTCCAGCGGGTTGCCCAGCGGGTCGACAACTCGTCCGATAACATCCATACCCACCGGCACTTCCAGAAGGTTTCCGGAGGTGTGCACCACGGTCCCTTCTCGAACGGTATCCGAACCATTGTAGATAACCGCGCCGATAGAGGTCTGTTCGAGGTTGAACACCTGCCCCATCGCCCCGCCCTCGAACTGCAGCATCTCACCGGCCATCGCTTCGCCCAGGCCGAATATCTGTGCGATGCCGTCGCCGACCTCAAGCACTCGGCCGACATCGCTGACGTCCATTTCTCGCTTGAAACGGGCGATCTCTTCGCGGATCACACTGGTTATCTCGTCAGCGTTGAATTTCATTCAGGCATGTCCTCCTTCAGGGTCGAAGGCATTGCGGCGAGTGCTATCCGTCTGGCCAGACGGTTCGATAGTTTGTCGATCGAGGCGGCAAGCGAGGCGCTGAATACTCTGTCGCCCACTCGCACAACGATCCCGCCGAGCATATTCGGATCAACATGGTCGATCAATATAACATCACTGTCCAACTGCTCGGATATTGTTTTGGAGAGCTCCGCGTTTCGCTGCTCGCTAAGGGGTTTTGAGGTCGTGACGTGCACTTCCATAAGCCCCTTGCGAATATTGAGCAGATTCCTGAACTTCATTGCAGCGGCCCGCAGTACAAATAGTCGATCTCGCCGAGCGAGAACGGTTATAAACGCTTCGACCGGTTCACTGACGCGTCCGGAAAAGATGCGTTCTACGAGCTGTTCTCGCTCCTCGCCGCTCAGCATGGCGCGGGTCAGCAGGGTCTCGAATCCGTCGATTTTATCCAGGAGCACAACTACGGCGTCGATTTCGTCGGCAATTTCATCGGCATGATCGTTTTTCGGGAGAGTCTCCAGAAGCCCCCGGGCGTAGATATTCGCCAGGGCGGCCATTCGAGGTTGCATTACCGTATCGTCGAGCCCGGGCACTATGACTCCTCCGCAACTCGCTGTCCAATCGCCTTAATCGAAGCATCGATTAGATGGTCGTGTACTTGCGGAGTCAGTGAGTCGTCGATGATGCTCCCGGCGATTTCTGCGGCCAGTTCCGCGGTGGCGTCTCTCATGTCCCGGATAGCCTGTCTCTTGGCCTGTTTGATGTCCGCCAGTCCCCTCTTTATGGATTCTCGCGCCTCACGGCGTGCTTCGTCAATGATCTTGTCGCCTTCGGCGCCAGCCTTTTCCAGCGAGCGTTCCATGATTTCAGCGGCTTCTGCTTCTGCGTTGTCGATCTTGCCCTTGTACTGCTCGACAAGGTCCTTGGCCTCTTCCTGGTGCTTCTGGGTGTTCTCGATGGTCTCCATGATCTGCTGTTCGCGATCCTGAAGTTGCCTTACGATAGGCCCCCAGGCCCACTTGCCCAGCACGAACAACAGCAACCCGAAAATTGCAATCGCCGCGACCGCCTGCCCCAGATCGCCGGGGTAGAACTCCTTACCACCGCTTGCGACCGCCGCTTGCGAAGCGCATAGAACAGCACACACACATGCCCCCCGTGCGACCCACCGAGTTGTCCGGCCTACCGAATACCGCAAAACTCGCTCCTGTCGGAAAACCCTAGGCTTTGCCCAGGGCAAGCATACAAACCAGAATAGAGAACAGCACGGCGCCTTCGATCATGCCCGCGGCGATAATCATAGGCAGGAACATCGAACCGGCGGCCTCAGGTTGACGAGCCATCGACTCGATGCACGTCGAGGCCAGGCGTGCAATAGCCATTCCGCCGCCTATGGCGCAACCGGCGGCTCCGAAGCATCCGGCCAGAATGGTGATGCTGCCGACGATGCCCTTCTCCTTGGGCATTTTCACCGATCCGGCGCCGTCAGGCGTCGATGCGGGGTCTTCGGCGGACGCAATGCCCGAAACGCAAGCCACGACAAGCAAAATAACTGAAACTGTCACAAATCTCGACATTTCCTGCTCCCTATAGCAATCGTCTGTTTAGCGGGGTACGTATAAGTCCGGAAGCATAGCAAGTCCGGCGGCGCCAAGCCAGCATAAAACGCTGTTGGCCATTCAATTCCACGACTCCCGTCAGCGGTCAGTGCGCCGGTTCGGCGTATAGACCAAGGAAGACCGCAGTAAGCACCGTGAAAATAAACGCCTGCAACAGCGCGACCGCCATCTCCATCAGGCAGAGAACGGCGCTGCCGACAACAACGACCGGCGCGACGTAAAACACATCATTCAAACCTTCATTCATCAGCGACTTAACGCCGTTGAGAACGAAGACCATTAGAATCGCCAACATTGCGTGACCTGCTATCATGTTGGCGAAAAGCCTTATCATCAGGGCGAAGCACTTGGCGACCACGCCGATCATCTCCAGGAACACCAGAGGAACGAGCATGATAACGCCCATGAAGCCCGGAATGGTCGGGCAGAGACTCACAGCCCACAGCACCGGCGATAGAATCCAGCACAACGCCATCGGCAGCTTCTTTTTCTTGTGGAACGCATGGGCCGAATGGTGAAGCCCGCTGAGCATGATCGACAAGAGCGTAATACACGCAAGCGCAGCACAGATGGTCAGAACAGCAGTCGGAGTCGCACCAACCGGACGGTCCTGCAGAAACGTGATGTGCCATCGCACCCAGGCCGAAATGGTCGCAATCGGCGCCAGGCCGATCAGGTTCATGCCGAGTATGAAAACAAACAGCGTCAGCAGCAGCGGCAGAAATTTGTAAACCTTGTCTTCGTCGCGGAGGGCCGGCCTGGCGATAAAATCGCGTACGAACACAGTTATGACCTCAAGCGCGTTGTGAGCGCCGGAAGGCACATCTTTTCTTCGTCGGGCTATCGGCAGGAGAACGGCGATAAGACCTAACGCCACTAGGATCATCGTCGCGATCGCACTGGACATCCATGTAACCGTCATACCGCCGATCACAATCTGGCAACCGGGCCACGGTTGATCAGACAGGTGCGCTGACAGATACTCCATCAGGTTGAAATCTTCGGCTGCTAGTATCATTTCGTCTCGTCAACAGGGTTTGATTCTGATTCCACTGATTCCACTGAAAACTCATCATCGCGATTAATATCGCCCAACGCCACAAGGAAGTTATCGTGACCGAGGGCCCTTGTCAGCCAGATAACCTCGCCGCCGAACATGGCCGCATAAAACAGGCCCATCCAAATCAGAAAGACCACAGCATTCAGGTCAAACAACCATCTCACCAGGACCGCCGCCACAACCATAAGGATCAATCTTGCAAAACCTGACAGCATCATACCCAGAGCGGCGACCTTAGGTCCACGGGTCGCCAGCCTGGCGATAAGCAACACACTCGACCCGGTCGCAACCAGGACAACAAGGCTCGCCACGGCTTGGGCGACCAGACCGGGCGTGCCGGCCAGGTAGTACGTAGGATACGCTCCTACGGCCCAAACGAGCAGCCCAAGCATGATAATCCACGCAAAAGCCGCAACACTACTTACTCGCATCTCCTGGGGCCCGGGCACTATCGGTCTCCACCTGATTCTGCTCAGCCCTGCGCTGGGCGAGCCATTTGCGATATTGCATACCGTCTCGAATCGCACGGTATAACGCACAGATCAGACCCGTGACGCCCAGAACTGCAGTAAAGCCTGGCAGCGTCTTGAGCTTCAGATCGAGAAAATATCCGCCGGCCGCGAACGCCACGACAATAATGCAGAACTCCACTCCCAACCAAGAGTAGCGCATCGCCTCGCGACATTCCGTATCATCGGTGTTCGGCGCCGGGTCCATATCGAATAGAGTATTGCCCAGGCGCCGCAGTGTCAATCTTGCAGTTTGCTTCGAACGGTCAATTGAAGATTCCGTGTTGTCCGCAGGCGCTGTTTCTGCTAGTCTCACCGGCTCGTTAACATGCAATCTTTACTGGAGACAGGAACATGATTCCAAGAAACATTATAGCTGCAGCCCTTATCGTCGTCGCCATGTGCTGCACGCAGGCGATGTGCGAAACTCCCAAAGCCTCCGCCGCAGCGCCGAAGCTTGAAGAAGGCTTCGTCTCGCTGTTCGACGGCAAGAGCCTCGACGGCTGGAAGGTCTCGACTGACAACCCAAAAACGTTCACCGTAAAAGACGGAATGATTATCGCCAAGGGACCGCGAGCACATCTGTACTACGCCGGTAAGGTCGCAGGCGCGAACTTCAAGGACTTCGAACTGAAAATCGACGTGATGACCAAACCCAGTTCCAACGGCGACGTCTACTTCCACACGAAGTACCAGAAAGGCGGCTGGCCGGGCAAGGGTTTCGAGGTCCAGGTCAACAACACCCATCGCGATCCGAAGAAGTCCGGCGGTCTGTACGGCGTTAAAGACGTGTTCAAGGCCCCTGCCAAAGACGGCGTCTGGTTCACCGAGCACATTATCGTTCGCGGCAAGAAGATTACGATCAAGGTAGACGGAAAGACCACCGTGGAGTTCACAGAACCGACTCCTCCCAAACCGCCCCGCGGAATGAAGGGACGCTTCCTGTCATCAGGAACATTCGCCCTCCAGGGCCACGACCCCAAATCAGTAGTCTACTACAAGAACATCCGCGTAAAGATCCTAAAGGACTAAAAGCAGTATCACTACCCACAACTGATTTCTAAGGCGCCGTCGACGGTTATCCTACCATATCTGTTCCCACGTACCTGGGCGCTTGCAGTATCGTCACAGTGCGAGCCATTGTTTATCTGTTCCGACCAACCGGTCTCACTAACCTGGACCACTGAGGGTATGCCACCTTGGGTTTCGCCCGGGTTTGGGCTTGCCAATACGATGGTCTTGATGCCGATCAGCAGAGATGTTACGCTGCTAGGCACATTCGAAGACACTGCTGCCACAGAATCGATGGACTCCCGTAACATCGCTACGGTCAATAGTCTCACAGGAAACGGAGGGCGATACGTCTTCGGACCGTCCGATGACTTTGTGTGGCTTATGAAAAGCGGAGCAATCGGCAACGCCCAAGATTTTATTGAAGTTGTGCGTTCAAACAATCCAGACGATCAGCGGTAGCTGGCAACGTCGCTGGATCCGCAGCCGTCTCCGCAAGCCACGAGTTTGAGCAAAGAGAAGACTGAATTGCGGGATTTACCAACAATACTCATTGCAGCACTTGGGTCGGCGATTATGCGGCTTGCGTTTCATGGCGGCGATATAACCGATGGTTATACAAGATGTTACGTGCCTGTGAAGTGCAACGCGGCGTCAAGCGGAGTTTTGAGGCCCGCGAGTCGACGGGCTGATTACCATAACCACTTGCACATCCACATGTTACAAATGCATAACAGCACGACTATGGGCGATTGGCCAGATGCTTAACAGCTTCACACCCTCACGCAGAGACCAACCGCTATTGGCGACACTTACATGACGTCGGCATATACCGCTCCGGCCATAAGTATCAGCCACACAGTATGATAACGGAGTTACACTTGCGCATTACGTGATGTAAATGTTCGCTCACCGGCCACCGGCGCCGGCGGGAACCTGTGAAGCATTTGTGAAGCAGCCCGGCCGGGGGGCGTTACTCAATCGTCAATCGCAGTTCGGCCCCGGCAATGACGGTAACCTTGAGTCCCTCGTGGAACTGCTTGCCGGTGTATTGGGCCGAGGTCCCGTTCGTCAGGTTCTTGACGGTGTACTTGTGTGTCGGTTCTACGCGGTAAAAGACGTCTTCAAAGCCCCCGCCGAGGACGGACAAGTGGTTCACCGAACATATCATCGTCCGCGACAAGAAGATAACGATCAAGGTCGACGGTAAGACCACCGTGGAGTTCACCGAACCCACTCCCGCCAAACCGTCCCGCAGAATGAAGGGACGCTTCCTGTCGCCAGAGGACACTTGACGACTGATCGCAGCGTCAGGAGATGGTCACGCCAGCCTTCGCCGTCTTTCGTTAGTCTCGTGGAAAAAGGGGCGTCAGGGACGGGAGTCGACAATCCGCGGGTTGCTTCAGGTCATGCTTCTTTGCTCGGTAGGATTTGCATCAACGTCTTCCTGACTTCAGCCATGTTGTAGGGCTTCTGGACGAACCCCGCCAGTCCCTTACCGGCGAAACGTCGGGTAGCATCCTGTTCGTTGTAACCGCTGCAAAGGATTACAGAGACGTCCGGGCGGATACGCTGGAACTGTTGAAACGCCTGCTCGCCGTCCATGTGAGGCATGGTCAAGTCGAGAAGAACACAGACGATCTGGTCGCTATTGGCGCCGAACATTTCGACGGCCTGGCGACCATCACCCGCCGTCAGCACGCTAAAGCCCATCCTGGAGAGCATCTGTTCGCCCACACTGCATACGGCCTCCTCGTCATCAACGACCAGAACGGTCCCGCGTCCCCGCCATCGCTCTGAGTCGGCTGGGTCCGGCTCTTGGACAGCATCGCCGTTTTCGGGCGATTTGCTGGCGGGGAAGAGCACCTTGAATATCGTGCCCTTACCAGGCTCACTGTAGATATTGATCGCGCCTGCGTGCCCTTTAACGATGCCCAGAGCGGCGGCCATTCCCAGGCCGCGACCGGTAAACTTGGTCGTGAAGAACGGGTCGAAAATCTTCTCTATGGTCTTGCTGTCCATGCCGCAACCGGTATCCGCCACTCAAGACACGCGCCTGAACTTC
>PVBE011621150.1_pt1 | contig 10728 bp, 6 predicted proteins | sample 1631181 | NCBI WGS metagenome assembly PVBE01 (sample SAMN08397723, study PRJNA350692) | Marine metagenome, whole genome shotgun sequencing project. | isolation source: water | place: Pacific Ocean | collected 2012-04 | reverse complement strand
ATTCGAACCGCCCGCCTTCGATATCCGCAATAACCTGCCGCTTAAAACAAATACTGTAACGCGTCACAACCTTCTGCTTCATGATCATCTCCTGAAATAGTATCACTCTGAAAGTGACAACTTATCTCAGGACAAGACATGTTGTATCTTTTCGCATCTCCCGCCACCCGTCCCCCGCAGCCTTTGGGAACAGGCGTTGTCGTCGCAAAGATCAGCTTCGCCCCGCTCTTCTTCATCCGCTTGACCAGAATCTCCAGATTCTCGGCGTATTTCTCGACCGGACGAACCTGCTTGCCCTTCGGCGGGCCAGCGAGTTTGCGTGATGCGGGGTCCATGTATTTCAGATCGTGCAGGCCCCAGTTAAAGTGGATCACATCCCACTTGCCCTTTCCCAGCCATTCGTCCAGTGCATTCAGCCCGCGAGCGGTGTCGCCGCCGTTGACCGGTATTCGGTGCACATTGGCTTTCCCCTTGAGCATCCCGCGGGTGTCGAGCGTGTATCCGATCGATATCGAATCGCCGATCAGCAGCACGCGAGGAAGCCCCGAAGTGTCGGTAATGGGCGCCATCGCCGGGTTCGGACGTCGGACGCGCCGTTTGGGCGCCGCAAAAGTCGAAGCCGCGACCAGGCAAATCACACAAACCGACGCCATCGCCAATACACGTTTTGTTTTCATCTGCAAATTCCTTATATTCTCGGATTGTATCGCCGGGCCGGACAATCACAAGAAACCGTTTGTTTATACGGCACGACAATGCTCTACTGCAGTCGAGAGCCAAACGCCGAATCAGGAGTTCACATGACCATGAGATGCGTTAGATCGGGCCGGGCAATCGCAGCGTTGATTGCATTGGCGCTGCTCCCCACGGCCGCTTCGTCGGACGACCGGGTGCTCTACAGCACCAGTTTCGAAGAAGCCCAGCCCGCACCCAAGGCGCCTGACTACACGCTGACCGCACGTCGCAGCCGCACGGGCAAACGCTCGCTGACCGGAGCCGTCGACAAACCAAACACCGGATGCTTCCTACGGATTCCGTTCGAGGCGTCCAAGGGAAAGTTGCTGCGCGTATCGTATTGGATACTGGGCCAGCGGGGTACGGCGGCTACTATGTTCGTTCGCAGAGGCAAGGGCCTCAAGGCCCGCAAGCGGATCGGGCAGACCGCCAAGCCGGCGATGAACAAGTGGCGACAGGTCACCGGCGAGTATCTCGTTGGCGACGATACTCGCGGCGTGGTGGATATCGTAGCCCCGGCCGGTTGGAGCGGCGAGCCCGGACGCGTATGGATAGACGACGTTCGAATCACCGAAACCAAAGCCCCACCCTCGCCTCCTGAGATCGTCGAAGATTTTCCCTCGATCGCCTGCGACTCAAAAGGAGTAGTATGGTTGGCGATGCTGGAGCGCCCGATGCCACGCAGGCGAATCTCGCTTTACCGCATCGAGGGCGACAAACGCGTAAAAGTATGCTCGTTTGAGCCGCCCGGGCTCACCGGGCTCGGCGCGCCGAGCGTTGCGGCTCTTCCCAGCGGATGCGTAGTGACTTTCCCCGCAGAGCAGAATGACCGCTGGCGGATCGCCGCAGCCTGGGTGGATCCGAACGCAAGAACCGCCAAACCGCCTGTTCGCTATCTCGACGCCGGAGGCAACGCAAACATATCTCCCGCTGCGACAGTAGTTGGCGATCGGGCCTGGGTGCTTTGGGTCTCCAACTCCGGACCGAAGCGGGCCGTTAACGCCTGCTGGGTGACTCGCGACGAAATCGGCAAGCCCCAACGCATCAGCGACACCGAAGCCAACAGCTACAATCCCGCGCTAGTCGCCCGCGCCGACGGAACGCTATTTGCGGCCTGGGACTCCTTCGCCAAACGCAGCGCCGACGTTTACGGAGCCGAATATCGCAACGGAAAATGGACGCTCCAGCGACGCCTGACACGCGGAGCCCGCATCGAACGTCACCCGTCGTTGGCGGCGTTCAAAGACCAGGTATGGATGGCGTGGCAAGCCCAAAGTTACAAGAACATGCAACTGAACGCCCCGAAAGACCAGCGTGTCGTCGTAGCCCGTATCGACGGGAAGAAGCCCGCGACGCCGCTGGGGTTGTTCGAAAAGATATCCACGCCAGAGGTGAAACTGTTGCGCCCGCAGATATGCTTCGACAACAAGGGACGTCTGCACCTCCTGGCGCGACGCTCCGGCGGGCAGCACGCCGGATGGCGGCCGATCGCGTGGTGCTACTCCGGAAAGCAGTGGTCCGGGCCCCGCACTCTGATGCATCAACAAGGGCGATGGCGCCCGATAGCGACTGTCGACACGCCGAGAGGCCCGATCGCCGCAGTGCAGTTCGACAACATCGACTCGCGACAAGGCAAAGGAGCCGACTGGCGCAGCGGAGTGATCGCAGTGGCCCTGCCGAAAGAATCGCCGGCGACCGAGACGCTGCAAACCGAACCGCTGAAGATGCCGGAGACCGATTTCGCAATATCCGACAAGATCGCCCTGATCAACGCCGACTTCCCGCGTCAAACATGGACCCGCAACTCCGAGCAACTGAAACTCTACTGGGGTGACTTTCACGATCACACCGATCTGTCGATCTGCGGGCGAGCGGTTAATCCTCCCGGGCACGATCTGTTCGCAAACGTCCGCGACATCGAGCGGTTGGACTTCGCGGCGTTAACCGATCACGGATATAATCTGGACCGGCCGCAATGGGCCTACAACGGTGAGCAGACGCGGGCAAACCACGATCCCGGGCGGTTCGTCGCATTCCTCGGCCAGGAGTGGACCAGCAAGAAGAATCCGCCGAAAGGCGGCGCGGCGGTCGGCCCGAAAACGCCGCTGCGATACGGGCACCGCAACCTGATCTTCCTGGACCCGCACCACAAGCAGTTCTACGACGCGATGGACGGCGACATCAATCCGAAACAGCTCTGGGACCAACTCCAGGGCGAGGGAACAGAATTCATTTCGATCCCGCACCAACTGGCCGACTGGCAGGGCAAAGGTAGAGGCAATCCACCGACGGACTGGAACTTCACACACGAACACCACCAGCCGGTGGCCGAGATCTTCCAGGCTCGAGAAAGTTACGAACACCTCGGCTGCCCCAGACAGTCGCGCAGCGGAGCACCATTCGCGAGATACTACCTGCACGACGCCTGGGCGCAGGGAATTATAATAGGCGTTATCGCCAGCCCCGACCACGGCGGGGGAAAAGGCAAAGTCGGCGTCTGGGCGAAGGAACTGACGCGTAAGGCGATCCTCCAGGCCGTGCGGGCACGCCACTGCTACGGGACCAGCGGAGCGAAAATGGCTCTGCAGTTAAGCAGCGGCTCGGCGATGATGGGCGACAAGGTCAAACGACCCGACAGGAAGATCGCATTTCACGTAAAAGCGATCGCGGCCAGGGATATCAAAGAACTGGTGATCTTCCGCAACAACCGCATCGTCCACACGGTCAAGCCCGGCAAGAAGCAGATAGAGCTGGACTGGACCGACGAGAATCCGCCGAAAGAAAAGCTGCTGTGGTACTACACGCGCATCCAGGCGGTCGACGAGGAACTGGCCTGGACCAGCCCAATATGGTTCACCGGCAAAGCCGCTGATTGACGCAGACGGCTCGGGCGGGATATAGTCACAGTCATGAACTGCAATACACCTCGTTTCAATCGTCGCGATTTCCTTCGCGTAACCGGAGCCTCAACGATCGCGCTCCTGGCCGGTCGGTCGGCATCCGCCGCTAAATCGCCCGATAAACCCAACGTGCTGTGGATCACCGTCGAGGACATGAGCCCGAATCTCGGCTGCTACGGCGACAAGTACGCGACGACTCCGAGCATCGACCGACTGGCCGCTCAATCCGTACGCTACACAAACGTATTCGCCACGGCGCCGGTCTGCTCGCCTGTGCGATCGTGCCTGGTAACCGGCGTTATCGCAACGTCTATGGGCACGTCGAACCTGCGGTCGCAGTTTCCGATCCCCGCAGGGTTCAAAGGGACCGCATCGTACCTGCGGGACAAGGGATACTACTGCACCAACAACGTGAAAACCGACTACAACACATCAGCAGGACAGAAGCTCAAGAAAGCCTGCTGGGACCAGTGCAGCGGTAAGGCCCACTGGCGGGGGCGGAAGGCGAATCAACCGTTCTTCGCGATCTTCAACGACATGGTCACCCACCAGTCGCGTTCGATGGTAATGTCGTACGACGCTTTCGCGCGAAAGATCCAGAGCAAGCTGAGCGCCTCGGAACGGCACGATCCGAAAACAGCCCCCCTGCCGCCCTACTATCCCGACACGCCGATTACACGGCGCACCGTCGCGCGGTACTACGACTGCATCACGCTGATGGACAAGAACACCGGCGCGATCCTCAAACAGCTCGAAGACGACGGACTGGCCGACGACACCATAGTGTTCTTTTACTCCGATCATGGAGCGGGCCTGCCGCGACACAAACGCCTTGTGCTCGATTCCGGACTGCGCGTACCGCTGCTGATCCGCTTCCCGAAAAAGTATCAGCATCTGGCGCCGGCCAAACCGGGCGAAACACTCGATCGCATGCTGAGCTTCGTAGACTTCCCGCCGACGCTGCTGAGCATTCTCGGCGTGGCGCCGCCGAAGTACATGCAGGGGCAGATCTTCCTCGGCAAGAAAACAGCCAAGCCGCAAACGCACATATACGCCGCCAGAGATCGAGTTGACGAAGCGTACGATCTGGCCAGATGCGTTCGCGACAAGAATTGGCTTTATGTGCGAAACTACATGCCCCACCAGTCGTACAACCAGCCGAGCTTCTACTCCGACATGGGCGAGATTCGCGACAACATCACCGCCCTGGCCGCAGCCGGCAAACTCAAAACAACGGCACAGAAACATTACGCCGGACCAACCCGCCAGCGAGAAGAGCTCTACGACACCGCCAACGATCCGCACCAGATAAACAACCTTGCCGGCGACACGAAGCAGGCCGACCGCATCCAGGAGATGCGGAAACTCCTGCGGACATGGATGCTGGAGGTCAAGGACATGGGCTTCATACCCGAATGCGATCTGGCTGAGCGGATCAAGGGCACAACCGCCTACGAACTGGCCAGGAGCGACCAGTCCCCCCCGCTAGAGCGGATAATAGACGCCGCCGAGCTGGTGGGCGCCGGGCCTCAGGCCATGGGCGACCAGCTAAAACTGCTGGCGGACCCGGACCCTGCGGTGCGATACTGGGCGGCGGTCGGTTTGCGGGCCATAGGCGCCAAAGCCGTCCTCGCCGCAAGGGCGCTTGGCGTGGCGATGAAAGATCCCGCCCCGGCGGTCGGCATAGAAGCGGCATGGGCGTTGGTCGATCTTGGCGCAGGCGACAAGCCGCTTGATCTGCTGGTCAAGTATCTCGAAGGACCCGATAAACGGGCGGCCGTTCGGGCCGCTAGAGCGCTGCAGATGCTCGGCAAGAAGGCGCGCCCGGTGATGCCTGCGATGCAGCGGGCTCTGAAGGCGACAATAGGCAAAGGCGGAGACGGAGCCATGTTCATACGCTTCGCACTGACACCGGCAATCGAAGCACTGAAATAACGCAACTAACCTTGGCAGGAGAACATAACGATGAGCAAACCTGGAAACATGAATCGCAGAACGTTCCTCAAGGCAAGCACAACCGCCGCCGGCGCAGCGATCGTGCTGCCGCAGATCGTGCCTTCGACAGTTTTCGGCGCCGAGGCGCCCAGCAACCGCATAGTAATGGGAGCTATCGGGACCGGCGGGATGGGAACCGGCGACATGAGGGGATTCCTGGGTTACAAACACGTGCAGATGGTCGCGGTTTGCGACGTGGACAAGGCCCACCGCGACCGGGCCAAGGGCTACGTCGATTCGAAGTACAAGAACAAGGACTGCAAAGCCTACAACGACTTCCGCAAGATCACGCGCGACGAGAATATCGACGCGGTCTGCATCGCCACGCCGGACCATTGGCACGTGCTGCCGGCGATAGACGCCGCCAAGAACAAGAAGGATATGTACGTCGAGAAACCGCTTACGCTAACCATCGCCGAAGGTCGCGCGCTGGTTGACACCGTGAAACGATACGGACGAGTCCTGCAGACCGGGTCCCAGCAGCGGTCGGACAGCAAGTTCCGCCTGGCGTGCGAACTGGTGCGCAACGGGCGGATCGGCGATCTGAAGAACGTGGTCGTCGGCCTGCCGGGCAACAACAAGTCGTGCAAGAGTTGGAAGCCCGAGCCGGTGCCCGAAGGGTTCGACTACAACTTCTGGCTCGGCCAGGCTCCCGACGCCCCCTACTGCAAGGCCCGCTGCCACTACCAGTTCCGCTTCATTCTCGACTACTCCGGCGGACAGGTCACAAACTTCGGAGCCCACCACCTCGACATAGCCCAGTGGGGAATCGGGGCTGACGACACCGGGCCGGTGGAGGTCTCTGACGCAGGCGGCGTGTTCCCGACCGAAGGCCTGTTCACCACGGCGACCAAGGTCAGCTTCAAAGCCAAATATGCAAACGGAGTGACGCTGCACTGCAAGACCGGCGGGTCGGGCACCCGATTCGAGGGCACGAAAGGATCGATCAACGTCACCCGAGGCCGCCTCAAAACAGAGCCCGCCTCGCTGGCCAAGGAGACCATCGGAGCCGACGAGGTCCGCCTGTACAAGAGTTCCAATCACAAGTCGAACTTCCTGGAGTGCATCCGCACCAGAAAGCAGCCGATCTGCAACGCCGAGATCGGGCACCGCTCGGCCACGGTCTGCCACCTGGGCAATATCGCCATGCTCCGCAAAAAGACGCTCAAATGGGACCCCAAGACCGAGACATTCCCCGACGACAAGCAGGCAAACAGCATGGTGTCCCGAATGATGCGCCCGCCATGGAGTCTATAAGTAACTAATACAATCATTGTGCTTGACCGATTGGGGTTTGGTCTGTATATTACTTCGCTCTCGACCCCCGAGAGATGTAGATGGTGGCTGTAGCTCAGTTGGTTAGAGCACCTGGTTGTGGTCCAGGGGGTCAGGGGTTCGAATCCCCCCAGCCACCCGTAAATTCAAAAAGGCCCTTGGAGACAAGGGCTCTTTTTATGCGCCGTGGTAACTCTGGGCAAGTTAAGCGGTTACCTTCTTTTTTTTCGACGGGCGGGACGCCGGCGCGGTTTGGCTGGTTTGTCCGGGCCCAGGAGCATGTAGTGCATCTTCAGGCGTTCTGCGTCGGTGCGGGCTACGTCGATGGGCTTACCGGAAGGGTCGATACCGGCGTAGTACATCGCGGCGGCGACCGTGCCGGGAAGCGGAATGAAACACTGGACCTGCTCAGGGCGCCAACCGCGGCTGGCGAGCCATTGAGCCAGTTGCTCCATGTGACGCGGGGTGCACGCCGGGAACGCGGATATCAGGTAGGGAATCACATACTGCTGCTTGCCCGCGGCGACGCATTCCTCTTCAAAAACATCAAGGAACTGCTCAAAGACCTTCAGGCCCGGCTTGCGCATCAATCGCAGGATGTCGTCGCTCAGATGCTCGGGGGCGATTTTGAGCTGACCGCCGACAAAATCGCGGACAATGGCGCGAATGTAATTTTTATCCTTCAGGGCCAGATCGTGCCTGATCCCGCTGGCGATGCGAACGTGCTTGACGCCATCGACATCGCGCACCTTATGCAGCATCTCGATCTGGCGCATCTGGTCTACCGCAAAGTGCGCACATACGCCTGGGAACAGGCAACTGGCGCGCTCGCAGTCGGCCGGATCGGCGTTGCAAACGCCGCCCCACATATTGGCCGTCGGTCCGCCGATATCGCTGATGCTCCCCTTGAAATCCGGGTCACGGGCCATCGATTCGATTTCCGCGAGAATCGATTTAGTGCTGCGGGAACGTATCGTCCGGCCCTGGTGGCCGGCGAGCGTGCAGAAAGAACAACCGCCCCCGCAGCCGCGGTGGCTGGTGATGCTGAAGCGGATCATGTCGGCCGCGGGAATCTTCGTCCCTTCATAGGACGGATGCGCCCGGCGGGTAAAGGGCAGTGCGTACAGCCCATCGAGCTGCTCGGTGGTCAGCAGTTTTGGAGGCGTAAGAATGAGCGACCTGCCCTCAACGCTATGCACCGAGCAGGCGTTTGCATGGAGAACGTGGGCCTCCATCCCCAGCGTGGCTGTCATCAGCCTGGCCGGATCGGCGACTATCTCCTCGTGCGAAGGAAGCTCGACCACTTGCGTACCGGGCGGAAGATCGTCCGGCTTGCCGAAATACGCCGAGCCGGGAACGGACGGATCGCCGAGCGGAAGTCCGTCACGCAGGCGATTGGCGGCCTCAAGGACGCCGAGCTCAGCCATACCGTACAAGAGCATATCGCTCTTGGCGTCAACGAGAATGGACCTGCGCAACTTGTCAGTCCAGAAGTCGTAGTGCGTAATTCGTCGCAGCGAGGCCTCAACACCGCCCAGCACAATCGGCAGCTTTCCGAACGCCTGCTTTACGATGCCGGCGTAGACCAGGCAGGCGCGGTTGGGCCGCGCGCCCGCCAGACCGCCGGGCGTATAAGCGTCGTCGTGACGCTTCTTGCGGAAGGCGGTGTAGTGGGCCAGCATCGAATCCAGTGCGCCGGCGGTCACTCCCGCCATAAGTCTGGGGCGCCCCATAACCAGCAGATCGTCGGGGCTCTTCCATTGCGGCTGGGCGACTATGCCGACGCGATATCCGTGCAGCACGAGCCAACGGCCAAGCAGCGCCGCGCCGAACGAAGGATGATCGACGTAAGCGTCGCCGCTGACCAGGAGTACGTCGAGTTCATCCCAACCGAGTTGGTCCATCTCCCGCCGCGACATCGGCAGGAAGCGGGGCATCTCCAGAGTATTATTCGATATCGAGGGCATTTCAATTCCGCAGGCATCATACCCGATGAGGCGCCGGTAAAAAAAACCCTCGAAGACAAGGGCTTTCTTTATGCGCTAAATTATTCGATCGGCGGAACTTGCTATATTCCGCTCGAGCGTCGGGGACGTCGGCGTCGGCGACTCTTACCGCCGGAGGCGATGGCGCCTCGTGATTCGGTGGCTCGGGCTCCGCCCTTCGGGCCGCCCTTGGCGCCGCCTTGCGATCGGCGAGCTTTGCCTTTTTGTCCCTGCCTGCTTCCGCGGGCCGGTCTGGCTGTGCCTTCTTTCAGTTCCTTGCGGCGACGGGCCTGTCCGGCCCGGGCCTTGGACTGCTTCTGGGCCGGGCTCAACGCCGGGGCACCGTTCTCCATACCGTGAGAGGCCTCCTCGGAATGGAACGAATGATCGCAGTCCAGCGGGATCTTCCGCTTGATCAGCTTCTGGATCTCGCGGAGGTAGCCCATTTCATCGCCGGCGCAGAACGATATAGCCTTGCCCGCCTTGCCCGCACGAGCGGTTCGCCCGATACGGTGAACGTAGCTCTCGGATTCATTGGGCAGATCAAAGTTAATCACATGACTTACCCCGTCAACGTCAATTCCGCGTGCGGCGATGTCAGTGGCGACCAGTACGCGGTACTTTCCGTTCTTGAACGCGGCCAGTGCTCGCGTGCGGGCGTTCTGGCTCTTATTGCCGTGGATCGCGCCGGCTGCGATGTCCGCACGCACCAGGTCGCGAGTAATGCGATCGGCTCCGTGCTTGGTTCGCGAAAAGACCAGTGCCCGCTGGATGCTCGAGTCCATCAGGAGCATCTCCAGCAGCTTGCGCTTGTCGCCCTTGTCGACGAACATGAGCGTCTGGGCGATGCGATCGGCGGTCATCGTCTTGGGCGCAACGTCGACTCGCACCGGATCGGTCAGCATGCGCTGGGACAGTTTCGCAACCGCCGGCGGCATGGTCGCCGAGAAGAACAGGGTCTGGCGTTTTTCGGGCACCGCGTCCAGCACGCGCCGCACATCGTGGATGAAGCCCATATCGAGCATGCGGTCGGCCTCGTCGAGGATAAAGAACTCCACGTGCCTCAGGTCGATAAGTTTCTGATTCATCAGGTCCAGCAGCCGACCGGGCGTGGCGACCAGGATATCAGGCCCGCGTTTGAGGGCTCGTTCCTGGGCTTTCTGGCTGACACCGCCGAAGATGACCGTGCTGGTCATCCGCAGCCCCCGCCCGTAAGTCTGGAAACTCTCGAGAATCTGGGCCGCCAGTTCGCGGGTCGGCGTGAGCACAAGCGTGCGGATACTGCGTTTGCGCCCACCGGATTTCTGCATGTTCTGCAGAACGGGCAGTGCGAACGCGGCGGTCTTTCCGGTGCCCGTCTGGGCGCAACCCAGCAAGTCGCGTCCTTTCAAAAGTTCGGGAATAGATTGCGCCTGGATAGGCGTGGGGATCTTGTAACCCTCTTGTCCGACAGCAATTGCCAGCGGCTTGAGCAGGTGAAGATCACTAAACGTTTTTACATTAGACATATACAACATTTCCTTACGAATACGACAAAGTAGCGCCGCGCAAATATCGCGGCATTGAGCGAATCGGTGAGTGGGAGACGGAACTAAAGAGGTCCAGGCTCGTTCAACCGGCGGCGCATCACATAGCGCCAACGCGTTGACTGGGGCCCGATCCCGGGGAAACCAGTGGGATTATTTTTCGTCGCGGACCAATCTCCCGTAGAAGGGAGTCAGGATCCGGCTGCCGCAACGAAACAGTATCATAACAAAACTACTGAGAATTGCAAGAACAAACTGTTTATCGCCGTCGCTTGCGTTTCGTTTCTTCGAGGTACTTGCCCTTGAGGTACT
>PVBE011434476.1_pt1 | contig 10728 bp, 8 predicted proteins | sample 1631181 | NCBI WGS metagenome assembly PVBE01 (sample SAMN08397723, study PRJNA350692) | Marine metagenome, whole genome shotgun sequencing project. | isolation source: water | place: Pacific Ocean | collected 2012-04 | reverse complement strand
CTTTTTCTCGCGGGCCGTTTCCGTAACTCAGCGTTGGGTCTCCTTTTTGTATTCGCACTCACCGGCTTTATGGGCCTCACACTCGGTCCGATTGTCGGTTACTACATAAATGCGGTTCCTAATGGCGATCAACTCGTCATGACGGCGTTGGGCGGCACCGGCGTGATTTTTCTGGGCCTGTCCGCCTATGCGCTTAAGTCTCGTAAAGACTTCAGTTTTATGGGGGGGATGCTTTTTGCCGGAATCCTGGTGGCCTTCCTGGCTGGACTCGGAGCCGCGGTATTCAGTATTCCGGCGCTCTCTCTGGCCGTGTCCGCGATGTTTATCATCCTGATGAGCGGAATGATCCTCTACCAGACCAGCGCAATCATCCATGGGGGAGAAACCAACTACATCATGGCGACTATTACGCTCTATGTATCAATTTACAACCTCTTCCTGAGCCTGCTTCAGATATTGGGGATTTTTGGTGGCGACGATTAGCTACTCTCAGACTCTGAAAAACCCCGGCTCGATGCCGGGGTTTTTTATGCCGATATTTTTTCTACTCCACCCATGTAACCGCGAAGTACGTCCGGAATCGTAATCGCGCCATTCGCATCCTGATAATTTTCCATCAGTGCAACCAAAGTTCGGCCCACTGCGAGACCGGATCCATTCAGTGTGTGAAGCAGTTCAGGTTTTCCCGTTTCACTGTTTCTCCAGCGCGCCTGCATCCTCCGCGCCTGAAAACTGTCAAAATTGCTGCAGCAGGAGATCTCCCGATACTGATTCTGGCCCGGGAGCCACACCTCGAGGTCATAGGTTTTAGCGGAAGAAAATCCGAGATCGCCCCCACACAAGGTCACCACCCGGTAGGGTAGCTCTAGGCGCTTGAGCACGGTTTCGGCATGCCCAGTCAATTCCTCAAGAGCGTCCCACGAGTTGTCAGGATGAACAAGTTGTACGAGCTCCACTTTTTCAAACTGGTGCTGTCGTATCATGCCTCGAGTATCCTTCCCATAAGACCCTGCTTCGCTTCTGAAACAAGGGGTGTGGCAAACGCGGCGGATAGGCAATTCCTCCTGCGACACGATAGTTTGAGCATAAATATTCGTGACGGGCACTTCCGCCGTGGGGATCAAGAAATAGGCGGGGTCGGTTGCGGTCATGAACTGATCTTCGGCGAACTTCGGCAGCTGTCCCGTTCCAAACAGTGATTCAGAGTTGACTAAATAGGGAACGTAGGTCTCTTGATAGCCATGCTCCACCGTATGCAAATCCAGCATGAACTGAATAAGCGCCCGATGCAGCTTTGCAAGATCGCGGGACATCACCACGAAACGGCTTCCCGTGATCTTGGCCGCCGTCTCAAAGTCCATCATTCCGAGCCCTGATCCCAAGCTAACATGATCAGCCGGCTCAAAGTCGAATATGTTGGGCTCTCTCCATCGACGCATTTCCTCGTTATCTGCGTCAGTGTCTCCTGACGGGACCGACTCGTGCGGAATATTTGGGATTCCATGGATGAGCTCATTAAGATCTGCACGGATCCCATCGAGATCTCCTTCGATCTGAGTGATGCGTCCAGAAATCCCGGAGGTTTGTTCGATAAGGTCTGTCGCATCGACCCCCGCGGCTTTTAGCCGGCCAACCTCTTTCGCCGATCGGTTTCGTTCCGCCTGAAGATTCTGCAACTCAGTTTGCAAAGTTTTGCGCTGATCGTCGAGCGACCGGAGTCGATCCACGTCTAGAGCATATTTCTTGACGGTCAGGCGATCTGCTATCGCTTCTGGCTCACTACGTAACAACTGAGGATCGAGCATCGACCGACTCCTGCCTAAAAAACCTGGCGTGCAGCCGCGACGCCCGCCGCCGCTGCGCACACGCATAACAGAATACTTGAGCTGATAAATATCATCGCTCTAAACCATTGTTCACTCTGAAGTAGATTCAATACGTCACTGGAGAACGCTGAAAATGTCGTAAACCCTCCAAGAATCCCGACCACCAGACCCAACCGCCAAATTTCAGCACCCGTAGCCTTTCCCGCAAACAGCACCATGCAGATCCCCACCATGAACGACCCCAAAATATTTACGGTCAACGTACCCCACGGGAAGCCCAAACCCATCACCCCAGTCGCGCGGGCGCTTAACCAATAGCGCAACATTGCACCCACAGCCCCGCCTGCGCCAACTGCAAGGTAGTGACTGATCACTATCCGTTGCCCTCTCGGATAATGTCGGTTCCCTTCGGAAGGATCAAACTGAATTTCCCAACGGGCACATCCAGATTCACATTGACATCCCAAAATCGAATGCGCGTGATTTGCTGCAACGGATCCAACATCTGCACCATCCTTAGGGTATCCAACTCAAATCCAAACTGTATCTGGGCAAATGCTGCGTCGGGGCGCTTAGGGAAAATGGAAATCCAATCGATGCCTTCCTGATTCCCCAGTCCCTCAACTAGGTAAGACAGACTCGGGTCAGCGTTTCCGGCAAGTAGGCCAGCGGGGGTATCGCCCAGCATTTCGTCTTGCTTTCGCACCACCGCCTGCTCCAGGCCTGGATCGTAGACCCATACTTCCTGGCCGTCGGCCACCACAACCTGTTCAACCGGCTCTCCATAGTTCCACCGAAACCGTCCCGGCCGAGAAAGCCACAACTCGCCATCGCTCTCATCTATCGACTGGAGGTCTTCTGTCAGGACCGATTGGTGAAAAGCCGCATACAGGGTTTGCACCTCTGAAAAAAATCTGCTCAAGGGATCGACCGAAGCGCTTCTGACCCTGCGCGGGATCCCAGTGATCCCCGCAATCGCGGCAAACGCCAAAATTTGGCAAACGCCCCGCCGACCGACCCTGCCCTGCACACGCTCCTGCATAATCATTCTGAAGGCCCTGGGGCGAGTACTTCACGTTTGCCGTTTTCGAGAGGACCCACCGCACCCGCGGCTTCCATTGACTCAACCATTCGGGCCGCCCGGTTATAACCCACGCGAAGATGCCGTTGTACCGACGAGATCGATGCCCGCCGCGTCTCAGTGACAAACGCAAGCGCTTTGTCATACAGTGGATCATCCTCGCCACTGCCGGCTTCATCCCCCTCTGCTCCCGCTACGGCTGTCCCGAGGGTGGAGCTATCAATAACAGCCTCGAGGTACTCGGGCGCACCGCTTTTCTTCAATTCCTCTGCGACACGGTGTACCTCCTGATCGGAGACAAACGAGCCGTGAACACGAACCGGAAAGCCGGTCCCAGGCGGAAGGAACAACATATCCCCATGACCAAGCAGTTGTTCTGCCCCCATCTGATCCAGAACGGTCCGAGAATCAGCCCGCGAAGAAACCTGAAACGCAATTCGCGTGGGAATATTGGCCTTAATCAAGCCGGTTACCACGTCTACGGAGGGTCGCTGCGTGGCAAGTACCAGGTGAATCCCCGCTGCCCGGGCCCGCTGAGCAATTCGGGTAATCAGCTCTTCTACTTTTTTACCAACGACCATCAGGAGATCGGCAAACTCGTCGACAATGACTACTACATAGGGAATTTTCCCAAGCTTGGGCGCTGTCCCGTCGTCACCGGGCAACGGTTCGAACAGTGGATCATCCAGAGGCTTGCCACTGTTGATTGCCGCTTCTACTTTCCTGTTGTATCCAACGATATTGCGAACTCCAAGAGCTGCCATGAGACGAAAACGCCGATCCATCTCCACGATACACCAACGTAAGGCATTGGCGGCCTTTTGCATGTCCGTCACGACCGGCGTCAGCAGATGCGGAATTCCGTCGTAGGCGGAGAGTTCGAGCATTTTCGGATCAACCATGATCATCCGCACATCTTCTGGGGTCGACTTGTAGAGAATACTGAGCACAATCGCGTTGACACAGACCGATTTACCGGCGCCTGTCGTCCCAGCGATCAGCACATGGGGCATCTTGCAAAGATCAGAGACCATCGCCTCCCCGGCGATATCCTTACCCAAAATAATGGTGAGCGGGCTCTTGCTGTTCTCGTAGACCTGTGATGCAAGTCCTTCAAGCAGGAACACGGTCTCTCGACTCTCGTTCGGGATCTCAAGGCCGATATATGTTTTCCCCGGAATATTTTCAACCACGCGAACGCTTACAACGGAGAGCGCGCGAGCCAGATCCCGTGACAACCCCACAATTTGGCTTGCTTTAATGCCCGCCGCAGGATCGATCTCAAACCGGGTAATTACCGGTCCCGGTTGGACAGATACCACCGTGACATCTACATTGAAATCGCGCAGCTTTTTCTCTACGAGCCTCGACATCATCTCGAGGGCTTCCTTGCTGAATCCACCCGGCTGATCACCCGGCTGGTCGAGCAACTTCAGTGCCGGCAAATCGCCTTGAGGGGCTTTACCATCGATGAAGAGGGGTATTGATGCCTGCTTTTCCTTATGAACCCGAACACCTGCCTTTGCCGTCTGAATCTTAGGCTCGATTCGGGGGGGCTCCTTGTGTTCTCGTTCCGTTCTGATCTTCGCAACCGTTTCCTGGCGCTGCCTTCGGGATCTCGCGCCCCGCGTCTTGTCGGCCAACTCCGTCAACCAGATCTTCGCCCGATCCGACCAACTCCAAGCGACCCCTCCAAGGCGGTCCATCACTGTGAACCAAGAGATATCAAGGGTCCATGATATTCCCCCAATCAGGGCGACCAGAAGTAAAACCGTTGCCCCCACCGAGCCAAAAGCATCCAGCAACCAACCCCCGGCGACCAACCCAAGCCAGCCGCCACCGGAAAATCCCGATGCCGAGTCCGCGCTACTGAAATGAAGAAACCCGATTCCACACGCCGCAAACACGGTAAGTATCAGTCCGACCCCATGAACAGTTCTTACGTGCGGACTTAACGGTGCAGATCGATTTCTGAGAATCCGGGCGCTCAAGAGCGCGAAAATCAAAGGAAAGAGATAGGCCGAATACCCAAACGCATGTAGAAAAAGGTCCGCAAACCACGCGCCAAACCGCCCTCCGAGATTCTGAATCGGGCCTCCATCACCTGTGGATGTCCAACCCGGATCAGTCGAGGAGTAAGAAACCAGGCAAATGAGCAGATACCCCGTCAACGCCACCAAAGCAATGACTAGCACCTCTCGCCCGAGACGAACGAGTCTAGGGGGGATACCAGGCTCAGAAGGGTTTCGGGTGTTTTTCGTTTTTGCCTGAGCCAAAGAAAGTCGACCTCTTGGTCGTTGGACCAAGCTAAGGCCGAATTATATCGAATCCTGGGGTTATTCCTAAGCACCAAAATCTTCAACCCTGATTATGGATTCCCAACCCAGTTCTTGGGAGAATACGGTCCGAAATTACTCAAGGAGTATGAAATGGCTTCCCAGCAACACTGTCGCCTACTGATTCTCGGGTCTGGGCCTGCCGGTTATACCGCTGCGGTCTATGCGGCGCGCGCAAATCTTTCTCCGGTACTAATTACCGGAATTGCCCAGGGTGGTCAGCTGATGACGACTACGGACGTAGACAACTGGCCAGGTGACCCACATGGGTTACAGGGCCCTGATCTGATGGCCCGAATGCTCACACACGCTGAGCGGTTCGGCACAAAGGTCCTGTTTGACCAGATCCATACTGCCAAACTGGATCAACGTCCGTTCACACTTCATGGAGATTCGGGGACTTACACCTGTGATGCCTTGATCATTGCTACTGGCGCTTCCGCGCAATACCTTGGTCTGGATTCGGAGGACGCCTACAAAGGCAAGGGTGTGTCGGCATGCGCCACCTGCGATGGATTCTTCTATCGGGACAAACCTGTCGCCGTAATCGGGGGTGGGAATACCGCGGTTGAGGAAGCGCTATACCTTTCGGACATCTGCGCGACCGTCACCCTGGTCCATCGCCGGGACAGTCTGCGCGCTGAAGCAATTCTTCAAGACCAGTTACTCGGGCGTACCGGCGACGGTGGGAATATCAGAATTGCGTGGAACCACACCCTAAGCGAGGTTCTCGGTGACGACAGTGGTGTCACGGGCATTCAACTTAAGGATACCCTGACAAAAGATCAGAGCACACTTGACGTTCATGGCGTATTCATTGCCATCGGGCATACACCCAACACGGAACTCTTTTCTGACCAGTTGGAGATCAACGGCGGCTATATTCGGGTTAAATCCGGGATCGATGGAGAAGCGACGACCACCAGCATCCCCGGTGTATTTGCAGCAGGTGACGTAATGGATCATGTCTACCGGCAAGCTGTAACCTCTGCGGCTACCGGCTGCATGGCGGCCTTGGATGCGAAACGCTTTCTCGACCAGATGGATTGAAAGCCCTCATGACCAAAAAGTCGCGGTCCCGACCTAAACTCTCACCGGAGGACGTGGAACTCTTCCGCGCCGCGGTTTCCAAAGTTCATCGGCTGGATCACGAACCGCGTGTTTCGCAGCCTCGGCAGAAACCGGAGAAACGATCGCCAAAAACCAACCAACGGGTAGCTGAAGGGGTTTCCCGTGAAGAGGGAGAGTTATTCTACCGTGCCGACTTGCCAACAAGCACGTTCAGGGACTTACGCCAAGGCTATTTCCGTCCCAGCGCGACGATTGACCTTCACGGGCAGACCGTGGCACAGGCAGAAAGCAGGCTGATCAGCTTTATTCAACATCATACAGACTTCGATCCCAAATGCCTGCTCGTGATCACAGGCAAGGGCTCACACTCCCCGGAAGGCTATTCGCCGGTACGATTTGCCGCGTTGGAACTTCTTCAGAAGCAACCTTGGGTTCACGCGTATTGCTGGGCACGTCCCAAAGATGGCGGCACCGGAGCCTTCTATGTGCTCACACGGAAGATTCGCTCGTGACCATCACAACGGCAAGCGCTGCGATCCCCTCGCCCCGGCCTGTCATGCCGAGACGTTCTGTGGTGGTCGCTTTGATACTAACCTGGGAGACCTCAATTTTCAGATCGGCCGCGACATTCGTGCGCATCTCGTCGATATAGGGCGCAAGCTTGGGCTTTTCCGCGACTACGGTGGCGTCAACATTCCCGATAAACCAGCCGTCAGCGACTACGATCTCGCGGACCTCCTGAAGGAACTCGCGACTGGCCCGTCCCTGCTGAACTGGATCCGAGTCGGGGAAATGCACCCCAATGTCTCCTGATGCGACGGCTCCGAGCAGCGCGTCGCAAATAGCATGGAGCAGAACATCCGCATCACTGTGCCCTAAAAGCCCCATTGGAAATGGGATCTGGACACCACCAATCCAAAGGTCACGGCCTGTCTCCAGGCGATGGACATCATAACCCTGCCCTACTCGGAACATGTAGTTGACTCCTGTTGTAAGAGGATCGCACGAGCTAGGGCGAGATCCGATCGATGCGTGATCTTGAGGTTATGGTCTGCGCAGACAACTAGCTTAGGGTGCAATCCCAACTGCTCGATAGCCTGCGCATCGTCTGTGCAGTCGCGCTTCTGGTTTCCTGCCTGGATTAAGGCCTCCTGGAGTAGCCGCACGGGAAACAACTGCGGAGTCTGTGCGCGCCAAAGATTTGCTCTAGGCAACGTCTGAGTAACCTGCGTCGCTTCATCCGCTGACTTTAGAGTGTCGTTGACGGGGGACGCCAGCAGTCCACCTGGGTGCTGAAAATCAACAGCATCGATCAGTCGATTCACATCCTCGGCGCAGACGCAGGGTCGAACCGCATCATGGACCAAGACCCAGGCGTCGCCTTCCCCCCGATTCACCAATTCATCGAGACCGTTACTAACCGTCTCAGACCGCGTTGAACCGCCTGCGAACGACCAAACCATCTCAGGGAGATCCGGGGCAATTCTTCCCCAGGTTGTATCATCGGATGAGAGTCCAACGCCAATGCCTGAGATCCTGTCGACGCCCGCCAACCGCTGCAGGGTCCGGATAATCACGGGCTTTGCACCCAGTTCGTAATACTGCTTTGGCAGTTCGCTGCCGAAGCGTCTGCCCATCCCGGCCGCAGGGACGATTGCCCAGATGTTCGTATTCACCGATGACTGATTTCACGAGGTAGTGGTGACAGATCAACCACAAGTTTACGATAAAATAGGGTTTTGCTTTCGTCGACTTCACCTGTGCCATCATCATCTGCTGTGCCGTCGGTTTTGGAAAGAATAACGCCCACGGTTCGTTGGTCACATTCACCGGGATCCGCGTTAGCGTTGAGAATCGCCCGACTGAGCGAGACCCGGCGTCAGATCGTTGTGGTCGCATCATCCGCCAGGGAACTCGACCTTCTGGTAGATGAACTGCACTTTTTCCTAGCTGACAACGCCAACCAAGTTTGCACCCTGCCGGGTTGGGAATGCCTTCCTTACGATCGCTATTCTCCTCATCCTGAAATTACGTCTCAGCGGATTCAAACCTTGGAGCGCCTATGCCGTCCAGATCCGTTCATTCTCCTGCTTTGCGCTGAACAAATCCTCTTTCGCCTCCCTGCGAGGAGCTTCGTCTCAGGTTCAAGCTTTAATCTTTCTTGCGGAACCGCAATTGATCCGATACAACTCCGGGGACGACTCTCTGACGCTGGATACCTGGGCGTCTCTCAGGTTGTGTCCGAGGGGGAGTATGCAATCCGCGGGGGCATTATTGATGTCTTTCCCATGGGGGCGAGTTCACCCTTTCGGCTGGATCTATTCGGTGACGAAATCGAAAAAATCCGTTTATTTGACCCGGAGACTCAGAAGTCAACTGGTGAAACCCAAGCGCTGAGCGTCCTTCCCGCCCGGGAATTCCCGACAGACCAAGCCGCGATTGAACAGTTTCGCAAGTCTTATCGACGCTTTATTTCCGGAGATCCCCAGTCTTCGATCATATACCGGGAAGTCTCCCAGGGGAGACTTCCAGCCGGTATCGAGTTTTATCTTCCGCTGTTTTTCGAAAATCCGGGTACGCTCTTTGACTACCTTTCAGAAGATGCTCAGTGGATCACTCCACAGGGTTGGCAGGATCTACTTAGTTCGGAATGGGCCGGGATCAATGATCGATTCCAGCAGACCAGTCTTGACCCAGATCGACCACCTCTTTCTCCTGAGGTTTTATGTGTTAATCCGGGAATTGCGTCGCAAACCATTTCCCAGTCGGGGGTTGTTGAAGTTGCTCTAGCCTCTGCCAAGCCGTCGAAACCGGCATTTGCAGGGTCTCCTCCACCCTACCCAGTCGACCACAAATCCTCCGCCCCATTTTCAGCTTTGACCCGGCGACTTAACGACTCATCAGGCCCAAAAGTGCTGCTGAGTACCGAAACTTCCGCACGGGCGCGGGCATTGCAGGAACTTCTGGCGGGCCACGATCTTCACCTGGAAGAGGTGGGCAATTGGTCGGAATTTGTCAAAGACAGCATAGGCCGTTCTGGCATCGCTGCCTCCCCGCTGGATCGAGGGCTCGTCGTATTCGACCCTTTTGTCGAAATCATTGTCGAATCCCAACTCTACGGCGAACGGGTCCATCAACGAAAAAAAGGGAGGACCCAGGATCCGGATGCGATCATTCGCTCAATTGCCGAATTACACGACGGGGACCCAGTCGTCCATCTTGATCATGGGGTGGGCAGGTTCGGGGGGCTTCAGTGGTTAGACGTCAACGGGCAAAAGAACGAGTTCCTCATTATTCGTTATCTGGACGATGGAAAACTGTATGTACCGGTGCTCAATATCAACGCACTCTCTCGGTATATTGGTGGGGATCCAGAGACTGCTCCTCTGCATCGGATGGGTAGCGATCAGTGGAAAAAGGTAAAAACCCGGGGTGAGAAACGTGCATACGACGCTGCCGCCGAATTACTCAAGACGCAGGCCCTCCGCACCCTCCGTCCGGGCCGTATCTACTCCGCCCCACAGGATGAATATATGGGTTTTCGGGCGGGATTTTCGTACGACGAAACACCAGACCAGGAGCGGGCTATCGAAGAAGTCTTGTCGGATCTTGGTGCACCTGCACCAATGGATAGACTCGTCTGCGGTGATGTAGGATTCGGAAAAACTGAAGTGGCTCTGCGCGCGGCCTTCGTAGTCGCGCAGAGCGGCCATCAAGTTGCCATCCTGACACCGACCACCCTGCTCGCCAACCAACATTACGACGTATTCAGCGAGCGATTCGCTGACTATCCAGTGCGAATTGAGATGCTCTCCCGATTCAAAACACAAGCCGCAAATTCAGCCCTGGTGCAGAACATTCAGGAGGGAAGGGTTGACATCGTGGTCGGCACGCATCGTCTGCTCCAGCACGATCTGGGCTTTAAAAGCTTGGGCCTCGTCATCATCGACGAGGAGCATCGGTTCGGTGTTCGCCAGAAGGAGCGCCTAAAGCAACTCCGCGAGGAGGTAGACGTTCTCACCCTTACCGCAACGCCAATTCCCCGAACTCTTAATATCGCTCTGGCGGGACTGCGATCCATTTCACTGATCAGTTCTCCACCACCAGGAAGGGTAGCGATAAAAACGACGGTAAGTCGTTATTCAAACCACCTGATCCGGGAAGCCTGCCTCCGCGAGATTCATCGCGGTGGCCAAGTCTACTTTCTTCACAACGATGTCAGGACCATCGAACGCGTCGCTGAAGACCTGCGAGAACTTATTCCTGAGGCCTCTATCGAGATCGGGCACGGTCAGATGCCAAAAGGCGGGCTAGAGGTAGTGATGCGAGATTTCTATCATCAACGTTTTGATGTCTTGGTCTGTAGCACCATCATAGAAAGCGGAATCGATGTTCCTACCGCCAATACCATTAT
>PVBE010690479.1_pt1 | contig 10728 bp, 2 predicted proteins | sample 1631181 | NCBI WGS metagenome assembly PVBE01 (sample SAMN08397723, study PRJNA350692) | Marine metagenome, whole genome shotgun sequencing project. | isolation source: water | place: Pacific Ocean | collected 2012-04 | reverse complement strand
TAATAAAAGATTTTAAAATTCTAAAACCAAAAATTGCAGTTTTAGGGCTAAACCCTCATTGTGGAGATGAGGGTTTAATAGGACAAGAAGAACAAGAGCATATCATTCCTGCAATCAACGAAGCAAATAAAAATAACATTCTAACTTTTGGGCCATTCCCTGCTGATGGTTTTTTTGGGTCTAATTCATTTATGCATTGTGATGCTATACTTGCAATGTATCACGATCAGGGTCTTGTACCTTTTAAAGCACTCTCATTTGAAAGTGGAGTGAATTATACAGCTGGATTATCAGTAGTGAGAACTTCACCTTCACATGGTACCGCATATCAGATTGCAGGAAAAGGTGTTGCATCACCTGATTCTTTCCGTTCAGCTATCTACCTGGCCCTAGATATTTATCGGAATAGAAAAGAATATAAAGAGATTACAAGCAATCCTATTGTTGAAGAAAAACCTGATCAGGATTAACAATCATTATGAAATCCAAAAAGATTTAATAATCATAATATAAGCTAATTTAAATAATTATTCTAAAACAATATTCTTACCATGGCAAAATTAACTAAAGAAGATGCATTATATTATCATTCTTCAGGTCGTCCAGGAAAAGTGGAAGTCATCCCCACAAAACCATACGCAACTCAAAGAGATTTATCCCTTGCATATTCACCAGGTGTTGCAGATCCTTGTTTAGAGATTGAAAAAAATCCCAAGGATGTTTATAAGTATACTGCCAAAGGGAATTTGGTAGCAGTAATTTCGAATGGTACAGCAGTTCTTGGACTGGGTGATATTGGTGCAGAGGCAGGCAAACCTGTCATGGAAGGTAAAGGTCTGTTATTCAAGGTATTTGCTGATGTTGATGTTTTTGATATCGAAATTGATGTGAAAGATCCTGAAAAGATGGTTGAAATCATCAAAGCTATTTCACCAACATTTGGTGGTATTAATCTGGAAGACATTAAAGCCCCGGAATGTTTTTATATTGAAGACAGATTAAAAAAAGATCTTAATATCCCAATTATGCATGATGATCAACATGGTACTGCAATTATTTCTGCGGCAGGATTGTTGAATGCGCTGGAATTGGTTAATAAAAAAGTTGAAGATATTAAGGTTGTTTGTAACGGTGCTGGAGCCTCTGCTGTTTCATGTACTCGTCTTTATAAGTCATTAGGTGTTCTTAAGGAAAATCTTGTAATGGTTGATAGTCGTGGGGTAATCAACAACAAAAGAACAGACCTAAATGAAATAAAGAAAGAATTTATTACAAATCGTGATATTAACACACTTGAAGATGCAATTAAAGATGCTGACGTTTTTCTCGGACTTTCTGTAGCCGACCAGCTGAAACCCAATATGTTGAAATCTATGGCTAAGGACCCAATTATTTTTGCAATGGCAAATCCTAATCCTGAAATTGCTTACGATTTGGCTATGAAAACTCGTGATGATTTGATATTTGCAACAGGTAGATCAGATCATCCTAACCAGGTAAATAATGTACTTGGATTCCCATTTATTTTTAGAGGTGCTCTTGATGTTGAAGCAACTGCAATTAATGAAGAGATGAAGGTTGCAGCGGTAAAAGCATTATCTAAGCTAGCTAAAGAGCCAGTACCAGAGGATGTTAGTACTGCTTACAATGAAGGAAATATTATTTATGGAAAAACTTATATTATCCCAAAACCACTTGATCCTAGACTTATTTTAACAATTGCTCCAGCCGTTGCAAAAGCAGCTATGGAATCAGGAGTTGCTACAAAACATATAACCGACTGGGATGCCTATGAAAATGAGTTGAAAAAAAGAATGGGACTGGACAACAAACTAGTTAGCGGAATTTTGGCAAAAGCCAGGAAAAATCCTAAAACAGTTGTTTTTGCTGATGCTTGTAATCTAAAAGTTCTACAGGCTGTTCAACAGGTAATCCAGGAGGATATTGCTAAACCTGTACTTATAGGAAATAGGAATGAAATAAATGACCTAATTAAAAAGAGTAATCTGGATATTAATGTTCTAATAATTGATATTCGAGAAGAGAAGAAGAGGAAGAAACAATATGCTAAAATTCTTTTTGAAAAAAGAAAACGCAAGGGAATTACTTATCCTGAAGCACTTGATAAAATGAATAACAGTAATTATTTTGGGATAGCAATGGTGGAAACTGGCGATGCAGATGCTTTTATTTCGGGATTTTCCAGTAGATATGCTGATGTTATCCGACCCGCAATTCACATTGTTGGTCCAAGGAAAGATGTAAAGGTAATATCAGGAATGTATATCATGATGACCAAACAAGGACCATTTTTTTTCGGTGATACAACTGTTAATGTGCAACCATCACCTGAGGAGATTGTTGATATTACCCTTATGACAGCTGAAGAGGTTAAGAAATTTGGTATTAATCCTGTTATTGCACTAGTTTCGTTTTCTAATTTTGGTGCATATAAAATTAAAAGTCCTGACAGAATGCATGAAGCAATAAAAATTCTTCACAGGGACCATCCAGAAATAATTGTAGATGGTGAATTGCAAGCCAACTTTGCTCTTAATACCAAGAAAAGAATGAAACAGTTTCCTTTTACAAAAATTGGAAAGAAAGACGTTAATACATTAATATTCCCCAACCTGAGCTCTGGTAACATTGCATATAAAATGTTACAGGAGATTGGTAATAGCGAAGCTATTGGACCAGTTCTTCTAGGTATGAAAAAGCCAATACATCCTATTCAAATAGATGCATCAGTTAGGGAAATTGTTAATATGACCGCTATTGCCGTTGTAGATGCACAAAACGTGAGAAATTAAATATATCAAGGTACCGGAAGTGGTGCCCTTAAACTTATACTGAAGGGACATAATTATTTTAAAGTCTCCCAAAATTATAGTAATTTAAGCGCCATTTTAAAGCTTAAAATTACTGGTATATGTACGAATATATTTTAGGAGAAATTAATGAACTTACACCAGCCTATGTTATTATTGAATCAGGTAACATAGGCTATTTTATTAATATATCCGTAAATACATATTCTGATCTGACTGAGAAAAAGAATTGCAAGCTATTTCTTCATCAGATTGTCAGAGATGATGCTCATCTTCTTTTTGGATTTATTAATACTCAGGAACGATTTGTTTTTCGCTCATTAATTTCAGTTTCAGGAATTGGTGCCAACACCGCAAGAATGATGCTATCATCAATGACTCCCGAGGAAATAAAGAAAGCTATAATTGAAAACAATGTGGCTCTCCTTAAGGGTATTAAAGGAATTGGTGCGAAAACTGCACAAAGAGTTATTATCGACCTAAGAGATAAACTTGGGAAATTGGATGAAGCAGCTGATATTTTTGTTTCCCAAAGCAATACTATCAGGGATGAAGCGTTATCTGCTTTAGTTATGCTTGGGTTTGCCAAAAAAGATGTGGAGAAATCACTTGAAAAGGTTTTAAAAGAAAAATTAGACTGTACCGTAGAGGAACTAGTTAAGTTGTCGCTCAAGAATCTTTAAATGTTATTTGAAAAAATTATTTTATTGACCAGTAATAATTGCTGAAAAAACCATTGAACAATACCATTAAATACCATTTTTTTCCTGTGTTGCTGATATTACTTGTAATATTTAACATTACATCAATAAAAGCACAGCAAACAGTTAGGAATTCTTTAAGTTTAACTGATACTATTAAACTGAAGTATCCATTTAAGGATCCTATTGTATTTCCACTCTCTAATTCAGCTTTTAGCTCTGGCTTGTATCTTGGATTACCATCGAATATTAAATCTGAGATAAAGTTTGATCCAGATAGCTATGAATATATCTTCAGTGAGAAAATCGGGAAACTGAATTATCGCACACCTAATTCAATGACTCTCGATGAATATAGGAAATATGAACTGAATAAGTATATCAAGGATACCTGGAGACAAAAGTATAAGAATGAGAATTTTGAAAGCCAGAGATCTCTTATACCAAAATTAAGAATAGGAGGAGAAGCTTTTGATAAAATATTTGGGGGAAATACTATTAATATTCGACCCCAGGGTACAGCTGAGCTTATGTTTGGCCTGAATATTTCGAAAAATGATAATCCCGTTATCCCTGAAAAACTTAGAAGGACAACAACTTTTGACTTCAAAAATAATATAATGATGAATGTCACTGGTCAGATCGGACAGAAAGTTAATGTGGGAATAAATTATAATACACAGGCAACTTTTGATTTTGAGAATAAAACCAATCTTGGATATAACGGACTGGAAGATGAAATAATAAAAAAGATAGAAGCTGGAAATGTCTCTCTTCCCCTTTCTGGATCATTAATACAGGGAAGCCAGAGTTTATTTGGTTTAAAAACAGAAATGCAGTTTGGAAAACTTACAGTAACCAGTGTATTCTCTCAACAGAAAGGTCAATCTTCAACAATTGAAGTGCAGGGTGGGGCCCAATTACAAGAATTTGAGGTTTCAGCGGGTGATTATGAAGCAAATAAACACTTTTTCCTGTCACACTATTTTAAAGATAATTATGACAACGCCTTAAGATCACTTCCTATAATAAATTCTGGAGTAACAATTACAAGAATTGAGGTTTGGATTACTAACAAAACAAGTAATTTTAATAATTCAAGGAATGTTTTGGCTTTTATGGACCTTGCTGAAGGAAGAAATGCACAGGAGTCAAATATCTATGCATCAGATTTTGTAAATTATAATCCGCCGGGAATTTTTCCTTCCAACGTACTGAATGACTTGTATTCAAAACTAGATAATAATTATTCAGGGATTAGGAATTTTAATCAGGTTACAGAGATAATGGGACCACTATCAGACCAGTATAATTTTGTGACTGGCCAGGATTTTGAGAAAATTGAAAACGCCAAAAAACTCGATGCAAGTGAATATGATTTTAATGCTAATCTGGGATATATCTCCTTGAAGGGGGGATTGATGAATGATGAGGTTCTTGCTGTGGCATATGAATATACCATTGCAGGTAAGGTATTCAGAGTAGGGGAGTTTTCAAATGAGGTTACCGCTACTCCTGAATCAGACAATCCAACTCTTATTCTTAAACTTCTTAAAGGGACCAACCTGAGCCCTTCATTGCCAACCTGGGGGTTGATGATGAAAAATATTTATTCCATGAATGCCTATAGAGTTAATCCTAAGGATTTCGTGCTTGATGTGATGTATCAGAACGATAAAACAGGAACGGCTATTAATTATATTCCTGGTGGTGCTATTGATGGTGAAATTCTTCTGAAGGTTTTAAACCTTGATAACCTAAATTTTCAAATGGATCCACAGCCTGATGGTTTATTCGATTTTATTAACAGAATAACAATTAATGCTGAAAATGGAAGAATAATTTTTCCAGTTCGAGAGCCATTTGGAGAATATTTAAGAAAAAAAATTGAAGCAGGAGATCCTGAAAACGTAGCTATTGCTGATCAATATGTTTTTGAAGAACTATATTCCTCAACTCAAACAACAGCAAGGCAATTGGCTGAAAAAAATAAGTTCTTTCTTTCCGGGCTGTATCAGTCATCATCAAGTTCTGAAATATCTCTTGGAGCTGGCATGGGTAATATCCCACAAGGATCGGTTAATGTAACTGCAGGAGGCAGACAACTTGTAGAAAACCAAGACTATACAGTTGATTACTCCTTTGGAAAAGTTAAAATAATTAATGAAGGATTACTCGCTTCAGGTGAGACTATAAAGATATCACTTGAGAGCCAGTCACAATATAACATGCAAAGTAAAACTCTTCTTGGATCACATTTTGATTATAGAGTCTCAAATGATTTTGGTGTCGGAGGAACAATATTGCATTTGAAAGAAAGACCTCTGACAAAAAAAGTAATATTTGGAGAGGAACCTATTTCAAATACAATCTGGGGCTTAAATACAGATTACAGATCCGATGCACCTTTTCTAACGAGATTAATTGATAAACTTCCCTTTATTGAAACCAAGGAAAGATCATCAATAACTTTTAATGGTGAATTTGCACAGTTAATTCCTGGGCACTCAAAAGCTGTTGGAGAAACCGGAACATCATATATTGATGATTTTGAAGGGAGTCAGATTGAGGAGGATATCAAACAAAAACATTACTGGGTTATGGCAAGTGTACCACAGTTTCAGGAAGAGATGTTTCCTGAAGCCGGATTAAATAATAATCTAACATATGGCTTTAATAGGGCTAAGCTTGCATGGTACAATATTGATCATCTGTTCTTAAGGAATAATACTAGCACTCCTGCACATATAACTAACAACCGGGATGAGCAATTAAGTCACTTTACCAGAGAAATTCAGGAAGAAGAAATTTTCCCACTAAAAGAGAGCCCTAATAACATACCTCAGAATATTTCTGTACTAAACCTTGCATTTTATCCAAAAGAAAAAGGGCCATATAATTATGATCTTGGCGGAAGTTCAGGATACTCACAGGGTATTGATTCAGAAGGGAATTTGAGAGATCCTGAAACCCGATGGGCAGGGGTAATGAGGAGGATGATCACAAATGACTTTGAAGCTGCTAATATGGAATATATAGAATTCTGGCTGATGGATCCATTTGTTGGAGATGAAGATAATGGCGTTACGAGAAATGATGGTGATCCGGGATTGTATTTTAATCTTGGTAATATTTCTGAAGATATTCTCAAGGATTCTAGAAAAAGCTTTGAAAATGGCCTTCCTACAACTGAACAAATCACATTAGTAGATACCACAGTCTGGGGACGTGTTCCACTTAGTCAGTCATTTGTTAATGCATTTGATAATGATGTTGATTCACGTCCTTATCAGGATAAAGGATTGGATGGAATAAATGATGAAGAAGAAAGAAGTTTCTTTAAAGCCTACCTTGATTCTATTGATAAAATAATTATACCAGGATCAGAACCCTATAATAAAGTTTATAATGATCCATCAAATGATAATTACCATTATTTTAGAGGAAGAGATTATGATAATCAACGACTGGGAATTCTTGACCGTTATAAAATGTTTAATGGTTTTGAGGGTAATTCACCAACATCTGAACAATCACCTGAAACATATCCCACATCCTCCACAACTATTCCCGATGGTGAAGATATTAATCAGGATAATACCATTAGTGAAGCTGAAGCATATTTCCAGTATAAGGTAATTCTTGATCCGGATAATTTGAAAGTAGGTACCAATTATATTACCGATAAAGTAAGGGGTAAAAATAAGGAAGGTGATCCTGTTAATTGGTACCAGTTTAAAATTCCTATTTATGAACCTGAAAAGATTGTAGGATCTATACAGGATTTTAAATCAATCAGGTTTATGCGAATGTTCCTTAAAGGTTTTAATGATGATATTATTCTTCGATTTGCAAAGCTTGATCTTATAAGAGGGGAGTGGAGAAAGTATAATTATTCTCTTAGAGAAGGGAGTGAATATACTACAATGCCTCAGGTTGGGGATGGAACATTTGAGGTGACCGCAGTAAATATTGAAGAAAATGGAAGCAAAACACCTGTAAACTACATTCTTCCTCCAGGAATTACTCGCACAACTGATCCAATGAATCCTTATTACCGACAGCAAAATGAGCAATCAATGGTAATAAAAGTTAAGAATCTTGAAGATGGTGATGCAAGAGCAGCTTATAAAACTAGTTCTTATGACTTCCGACAATATAAGAAGTTACAGATGGATGTTCATGCAGAGGCTGTAAATGAAGATATGCTGAAAGATAATGAACTAGTTGCCTTTATCAGGATTGGTTCTGATTACACACAGAACTATTATGAATATGAAGTTCCACTTGCACTTACCCCACATCTGCCTACTTCATCCCGATATGATAATTATAATTTGAATGACAGGTATTTAGTTTGGCCTGAACAAAATCATATGGAAATTGATTTTCTTATTTTCCAGAAGGTAAAGCAAGAAAGGAATTCTCTCATGAGAATGGTTGGATCCACAATTACTAATAGCACAAAATATTACATCATGGATGGTAATAACAGGGTTATGGTAGTTGGTAATCCAAATCTGAGTAATATCAAGACAATAATGATTGGTGTTAGGAATCCAAATAAGATGACTGGAATTTATTCTCCTGAAGATGGTCTAGCTAAAACAGCAGAAGTATGGTTTAATGAATTAAGAGTAACTGATTTCGACGAAAGTGGTGGATGGGCAGGGACAGCACGTGTGACAGCTCGTTTAGCTGATTTTGGATCATTGACAATTTCTGGGAACACTCTGAAACCAGGGTTTGGAAGTATTGAGAAGAAAGTAAACGATAGATCAAAAGAAGAAATTTCTCAATATGATATTTCCTCAAATCTTCAGTTGGGTAAATTTTTCCCTCAGAAAGCTGGGGTGAATATCCCGGTTTATTTTGGAATATCAGAAGGTATGAGAAATCCAAAATATAATCCACTTGACCCAGATATCCCTCTAAAGGCAGCTCTGGATAATGCAGGATCAAGACAAGCTAGAGATTCGATTATAAAAGTTTCTCAAGACTATACACGTAGGAAAAGTTTTAACCTGACAAATGTAAGAATAAGCAAACCAGGTTTTACTTCTGGTCAACCAAAGTTTTATAGTGTGGCAAACTGGACTGTAAGTTATGCCTATAATGAATTATTCTTGAGAAATATTAATACAGAATTTAATTTTAGTAAAAATTATAGCGGAATGCTGAGTTATAATTATTCCAGCAGACCAAAACCCTGGGAACCATTTAAAAAATCAAAATTATTTGCTCATAAAAGATGGCAATTGTTCAAAGACATAAATCTACTTTATAAACCTTCAAGAGTTACATTTATGTCAAATATTAATAGACAATATTCAGAGATACAATTGAGAAATGTTAGTAATCCCGCTATAAGGATTGATCCTACATTTAATAAAAATTTCATCTGGCAGAGACAATATGATGTGAAATTTGATCTGAGTAAAAATCTTAAGCTTGATTTCAGAGCCAATAATAATTCACGAGTTGACGAACCTGCAGGAAGGATGAACCGGGATGATGATGATTATCAGGCCAAAAGAGATTCTATTTGGAGTAATTTTACAGATCTGGGAAGAAATACAAAATATCATCATACAATCACTACTCAGTATACATTTCCTTTTGAAAAAATATCATTTTTAAGCTGGATAAAACTAAGCGGACAATATAATGTTGATTTCGACTGGACAGCTGGTCCAATAACCGCTGATACCATTGACTTTGGGAATATTATACAAAATTCAAATACTTATAGTCTTAATGGATCTCTAAGTTTTAGCAATCTTTATAATAAAGTAAATTTCCTAAAAAAGATTAACCAGAAATTTACCGGAGGACGTAGATCAGAAAAACAAGTTGAAACCATTAAATTTGAAGAAACAAGTGTTAATTTCCAGGCAAATGTTTCTAAAGAGTTTAATCATAAGCTTTTAACAGAAGAAGTTACTGTTATTGTTTATGGTAAAGGAGATCAGCCGATTGAAGGGGAAGTAGAAATAATTAATAATAAGAGAATAAAATTTACAATCGACTCAACAGTTAATGATACAAGAGTTGAAATTACTGGGGAGGTACAGATTAAGCAAAATCCACTAGTTTATATTGCTGAGAATGGTGCCAGGATTTTGATGGGTATTGATGGTATAAATGTTGGATATACTGGAAATAATGGAACCCTTCTACCAGGATATAAACCTGAACCACAATTTCTCGGACAAAGATCAGTTAATGGAAAAATGTCCCCAGGTTTCCCATTTATTTTTGGCTTCCAGGATGAAGAATTTGGTGATAATGCTGGTGAGTTTGGATGGATCAGTACTGATTCAACAATAAATCAAGCTTATGTTATGGGGCATTCAGAAAACCTTAATGTGAGAAGTACCATAAAACCCCTACCCGGACTGATAATTGACCTTACTTCCGTTAGAACATATACAAGGGATCTGAGTCAGTATTATATTTTTGATGGAGAAAGTTTTGTTGCACATAACCAGGTAATAGGGGGTAGTTTTTCAATGACTCTAGTGACATGGAAAACAGCCTTCAAAAAAGATATTAAAGAAGGAGACACTTATATATCAGGTGTCTTTGAACAGTTTAAGGAGAATAGAACTGTTATATCCAGACGGTTAGCACAGCAAAGAATGGATAATATGCAACCAGGGAGTTTTGCATATGATCCATATGGGAATAATATTCCTGGATATACCAACGGATTCGGACCAACATCACAGGAAGTACTCATCCCTGCATTTATTGCTGCATATACTGGAAAGGATCCTGAAAAGGTAGGACTTTCATCATTCCCGGCTACGATTAAATCAATAATTCCAAACTGGAAAATATCTTACGACGGTCTTACTAAAATTCCAGCATTAAAGAAGTATCTCAGAAATTTTAAGATAATTCATAATTACACTTCCAGGTATTCTATTGGAGGGTATACAACTAACTTATTGTACCACGCAGAAGATTTTGATGGTTTAAATTATATAAGAGATGCCCAGGATAATTTTATTCCTGAGCAACAGATTGGCATGATATCCATAATGGAATCATTCAGCCCATTGATAAAATTTGATATGACATGGAGTAATTCTCTGACTTCAATTATAGAGATAAAAAGATCTAGAAATCTAAGCTTAAGTTTTGCGAATAATCAGCTGATGGAACTAAGAACTAATGAAATTGCTGGGAAT
>PVBE010381322.1_pt1 | contig 10728 bp, 7 predicted proteins | sample 1631181 | NCBI WGS metagenome assembly PVBE01 (sample SAMN08397723, study PRJNA350692) | Marine metagenome, whole genome shotgun sequencing project. | isolation source: water | place: Pacific Ocean | collected 2012-04 | reverse complement strand
TGTCCTGTTGCCCCTGTTCCTCCTGTTGCCCCCGTCTGTCCTGTTGCCCCCGTTGCTCCCTTCACTCCCCTCCTCGCGAGGCGGCGACCACGCGTGGGTGATGACCGGCCCGCCGGGCCGACCGCCCAGGAGCGACGGGATCCGCTCCTTGGTGTTGAGCTCGCAGACGAGCACCCGCTTGCCCCGCCGGGCAGCCTCGATGGCGACGGCGGCGCACAGCGTGGAGCGACCGACGCCCCCCTTCCCACACATGACGACGAACCGGCGATCGAAGAACGGCGCGCCGGTCACGTCGTCCGCCCCGCGCGTGGGTGGGGTCGCTGGGATTGTCCGGGCGGCATCAAGGGCGAAGTGTAGCGCCTGACTACACCGGTGTAGCGAGGGACTACACCGGTGTAGCGAGGGACTACGGCATCTAGCGTGATGATGCTGTAACTGGCTGAAATCACTTACGGTCCAACTTGGCACATCCGGTGCTCAATGCGTCGCTCGAAAGGAGGCGACGGATATGGGTCTGGCCAAGGTCTACTCGGGTGCCATCCGCGGGGTGCAGGCGGAGCTTGTCGGTGTCGAGGCCGACGCGCGCGCCACCGGCATGCGTCAGTTCAAGATTGTCGGACTGCCGGAGAGCGCCGTTTCCGAGGGGCGCGTCCGCGTTGAGACCGCCTTGCAGAACAGCGGCTACAAGCCGTCGTGCCCCCGTATCACGGTCAACCTCGCGCCGGCGAGCCTCAAGAAGGGGGGCACGGCGTTCGACCTGCCCATCGCCTTGGCGATCCTCGCCGCCCACGACCAGCCCATCGAGGGACTCCGGGAGGGCCTCGAGCGCCGGATGGTCGTCGGAGAGCTGGCTCTTGATGGCCGGGTGCGCGGCACCCGAGGGGCGCTCGCCTATGCGCTCACGGCCCGGTCCCGAGGGCTGCGCTCCATCGTCCTGCCCCGCTCCAACGGCGCAGAGGCGGCGGTGGTGGAGGGCATCGAGGTCATCGTCGTGGGCAGCTTGGCCGAAGCGGTCGAGATCCTGCGCGGGGCCCGGCCGGCGGATCTCCCTCCCACGCCGTCGGCGCCCCCCGACGGGCAGTGGGGGGGCGACCTCGCCGAGGTCCAAGGTCAGACGGCGGCCCGCCGGGCCCTGGAGATCGCTGCGGCCGGGGGTCACAACCTATTGATGGTGGGGCCACCGGGCGCTGGCAAGACCATGCTCGCCCGACGCCTGCCCGGCATCTGCCCGCCGCTGTCCCACGAGGAGCGGGTGGACGTCTCGGTCATCCACTCCCTGAAGGGCCTGCTCCCCCCGGACTCGGGCCTGCTGGCCAGCCGGCCCTTCCGTGCGCCTCACCACAGCGTGAGCATGCCCGCCTTGGTCGGTGGCGGGCGCGGCGTGCCCACGCCGGGCGAGGTCTCCCTGGCCCACGGCGGGGTCCTGTTCCTGGACGAGCTGCCCGAGTTCAGCCGCACCGCCCTCGAGTCCCTGCGCCAGCCCCTGGAGCTGGGGGCCGTGGTCATCAGCCGGGTGGACGCGTCCATTCGCATGCCAGCCGACTTTGCGCTGGTGGCGACCATGAACCCCTGCCCGTGCGGCCACCTGGGCGACTCGGATCGGTGCCGGTGCACGGCGCACGACGTCGATCGATACCGCTCCCGCCTCAGCGGACCGCTGCTCGACCGCATCGACCTGCAAGTCCGCGTGGAGCGCGTGTCGTGGGACGAGCTGAGCACGCCCCGGCCCGCGGAGCCTACCGCCGCCGTGCGGGCCCGGGTGGTGCAGGCCCGCCAGATCCAGGAGCAGCGCACCGCTCGCAGTACGGGGCGGCCCGGTGCGCATGAGGCCGCGGCGGGGTGGGAGGGGCCGCGCCAACGGCCCAACGCCCGTCTGACCCCCGCTGAGGTCCGACAGCACTGCCTGCCCACCAGCCGGGCCGGCAAGCAGCTGCTCCGCGCGGCGGTGGACCGGTACCGGCTGTCGGCCCGCGGCTTCGACCGGGTGCTCAAGGTGGCGCGGACCATCGCGGACCTCGGTCAGGCGGCCGTGGTCGCGCCGGAGCACCTGGCCGAGGCCCTGCAGTTCCGCCTCCACCAACCGGCTGGACCCTCGGCGCCGCTTCGCCCGGCCCGCCGACCGTCCAACAGGCCCACTTCGACATCGCAAGCCATCCCATCAGGAGCAACGCCATGAAACGTCCGAACTCCGCCGCCCGTCCCTCCTCCCGCCGGGGCGCCTCTGCGTGCGCTGCTGATCAGAGGCCCCAGACCCCCGGGGGTCGCGGGCTGAGCGCCCAAGACCGTGCCAAGGCGCTCAAGCGGGCCGAGCAGGAGATCGAAAAGAGCTTCGGCAAGGGCGCCTTGCAGCGGATGTCCGGAACCGAGATCCGCACGGTGCCGACGGTGCCGACCGGCACCCCCTCCCTCGACCTCGCCTTGGGGGTCGGAGGCTACCCATACGGACGCCTCGTCGAGGTGTTCGGACCGGAGTCCTCGGGCAAGACGACGCTGGCTCTGCATGCGGTCGCCCAGTGCCAGCTCCAAGGGGGCGTCTGCGCATTCGTCGATGCCGAGCACGCCCTCGACATCGCGTATGCGGGCAAGCTCGGCGTCAACGTCGACGACCTCCTCGTCAGCCAGCCGGACCACGGCGAGCAGGCGCTGCAGATCGTCGAGATGCTCGTGCGGTCCGCGGCCGTCGACCTGGTGGTCATCGACTCCGTCGCGGCCCTCGTGCCCCGCGCCGAGCTCGAAGGCTCAATAGGCGACGTCCACGTCGGCCTGCAGGCCCGCCTCATGTCCCAGGCGCTTCGCAAGCTCGCCGGAGTGGTCAGCCAGGCCGGCGCGCTCGTCCTGTTCATCAACCAGACCCGCCAGAAGATCGGGGTCACCTTCGGTCCCTCCACGACCACGAGCGGGGGGAAGGCGCTCCGCTTCTACACCTCCATGCGCCTCGAGGTGCGTCGGATCGGCAGCGTGAAGTCGGGCGAGCAGATGGTCGGCAACCGCACGCTCGTCAAGGTGGCGAAGAACAAGATGGCGCCCCCGTTCCGCCGCGCCGAGTTCGACATCATCTACGGCGGTGGCTTCGACTGGGCCGCCGACCTGGTCGACCTGGGAGTCGCCGCGGGCCTCGTCGACAAGTCGGGCGCCTGGTTCTCGATGGGCGGGGAGCGCCTCGGCCAGGGTCGGGCGCGGGCCGCCGAGTCGCTCATGGCCTCGCCTGGTCGTGCGATCGAGCTGCAGCGGCAGCTGTACGGCGCTGCGGGTCTCACGCCGCCCGTCTTGCCGCTGCCCGACGCCGCCGGGGTCGCCACGCCCGACGTCGGGGCGGAGGCTGAGCTGGCGACCGACGACCCGTCCGCGGACAGCGACAGCGCCGCCACCGCCACAGCCACCGCCACCGCCACCGCCAAGCAGCTGGGTTTCGGCCCCATGCAATCGGCGCCCAAGCCGACCCGAAAGCGCCGCAACGGTGCCGCCGCCAAGCCGGCGACACCTGCCTGATCAGCACTCTCAAGCCAACAGGAGGACCCCGTGTCCACGACCGGAACCAAGACTGCGCCCAAGACCAAGACCAAGACACTGGCCAAGACGACAGCCACGACGAAGACCAGGGCCAAGGCCAAGACGACGATCGGTCGCCAAGGCTCGCGGCGTCGGCGGGAGGCCGAGGACCGGCCTCGTCCACCGATGCACACCACGGCCGACGACCTCGACCGGATGGCCCTGGCGGCCCTCGCCCGTCGCATCCTGGCGGGGGGGCTGACCTGGGTTCAGGTCGACGCCCGCTGGCCCGCCACCCTGGACGCGTTGGCGGACTGCGATCCCGGCGTGGTCGCAGCCCTCGACGAGGACGCCCTGCGGCAGATCGTGATGCGCGCGGACGTCCTGCGGGGGGCCGACAAGCTGCGGTCTGTCGTCACCAATGCGAAGGCGTTTCGGGAGATCGCCGCCGAGCATGGCTCGGTGCACGCCTGGCTCGCCTCTCTGCGGGGGTTGGCCTGGGAGGAGCGCGTGCGCGCCCTGAGCGAGCGCCTCACCGGCGTCCGGGAGCGGAGAGCCTGGCGGTTCCTGCGCGAGATCGGTGAGCCGGTGCCGAGCTCACCGCCCTGGCTGGAGGTCGAGTCGTGAACCGTCCGGGGCGCCCCGAAGCCGAGTCAACGCCTGGGGGGCACCGCGGCGGCCGAGGCCAGCCGCGCTGGGAACGCCGGGTGTTCGATGGGTCCTTGCGCCGTCTTGCCCTTGGCGGCCTTGGCGGCCTTCCGGTGGCGGGAGGACAGCACCGGGCCGCGGAACTGGGGGTAGTAGGGGAAGGCCCGCGCTCGCTCCAGGGGGCTGATGTAGCCACCCTCCTCGAGCCAGCCCATCACCTCGATGAGGCGGTGGTGCCACCAGCCCTTGAACCGCCCCCGTCGGGCCAGCTTCGGGCCGGCGACGGGCTTCGGCTTGATGGTGGCGAGGAACGCGCCCTCGATGGGCTTGAGACGGGTCGGTGACTTGGAGAAGTAGAACCGGGCCCCTTTGGAGATTCCGTAGATGTCGGGACCGAACTCAATGACGTTGACGTACAGCTCCATGAGCCTGCGCTTTGGGACCACGCGCTCGACGGCGAGGGCCAGGAGCGCTTCTTCGACCTTCCTCGCCAGGGTCTTCCTGCGGGTCAGGAACAGGTTCTTCATGAGCTGCTGCGTGATCGTGGACCCCCCGTACGCGAACCGACGCTTGGTGAGGTTGATCTTCAGGGCCTTTCGGATGAGCGACAGGTTCACGCCGTTATGCCCCCAGAATCGGCCGTCCTCGGTGACGATCATCGAGCGGACGACGTGGCGCGGCAGCTTCCCGAGGCGCACATACCCGCGGGTGCCGGGGCCGACCTTCAGGTCCTTGGCCCCGTCGCCGCGCGGCCACCGATGCACGAACTTCTTGCCGTTGAGATCGGCCAACTCCACGGCGTCGCCGTCGGAGGTCACCACGCAGTTCGCTGGGTCGCCGCGGCCCTCGAGCACGATGCTCTCCTCGAGGTCGGACATGTCGACGGCCACCTCCAAGCCGCCGCGGAACCGGCCCTCCACCTGCATCCCGTCCAGGACCGACAGCGTCCCGCTGGGCAGGGCGTCGATCAGGGCCTGGCAAGGCTGGTCCGGCAGGTCGACGGTCATGCGCACCTTCGCACGCTTGCGGTCGTGCAGGCGGCGGCCCACGAACCGTGCCGACAGGCGGGCTTGTCCCAGGGTCGCCTCTCGCAGGTCCACCTCGATCCGGTCCCGTGACGGCTGCCACTTCGCCAGGCCGAGCGCACGGCCATCGATGCCTGTCAGGGGTGCGGCGGAGATCTTCGGGTGCGACACGGCGCCGTCATCGACCCATGCGTCGAATGCGACGCTCAGCCCGCCGCCGTCTGCCCGCACGGGGATCAGGCGGGCGCCGAGGGCCCCGGTGAACGGCCCTTGTGCGGGGGCGAAGCCCGCCTCGATGGTCCCCCCGGAGTCCAGGGCCAGGCGTACTGGGGCGACGCGGTCCTCGCGAGCGCCGGACCGGACGATCACCTCAGCCCCCTCGGCGGCCCCGGCCCACGCACCGAGACTGGCGGCAGGCGCGCCGCCGTTCGCGACGTCGGAGGCGTCGGCGCCACGCGCCGCTCCTGCGGCGGGCTCGCGCATGAGCCGGCGCAGCGCAGGCCTCGCCGTGTCGAGGTCGACGGACAGGACCAGGCCACGCACGGACAGCTCCGTGCTCCGTGCCCCGTCCGCCGCTCGGTGTCGATCGATGGCCACGCTGCCGATGTCCGCCTGCACACCGTCGGGCAGCCCTTCGATGCGCAGCTCGGTCACGACAGCCCGGGCGGGCGACAGGCCCAGCCGGAGCTTGTCGACCACGCCGTGCACTCCCAGCAGGCCCAGCCTGCCCGGCGCCCGGATGGCCATGCCGCGTCCTAACGCCACCTCGATCCCGCCCTCGGTATCGCCCGCCACGTCGACGGCCAGGGGCGGCTCATCGGCGAGCCTGATGTCTCCCGATCCGGCGACCCGCCACGACTGCCCGGCGGCCTCGAGTCGCACGGTCGCGTCCGTCAGTCGCACCCTGCGACCGACGGGCGTGGCGTCGGCCGGCACCGTGACGTTCGTTCCTTCGAACTCCGCCCAGAGGATGGACCTGGCCGGGCCGGACCAGAGCCCCGCCCACAAGGACCAGGCGCCGTGCACCTTGTCGAACGACGCCAGCGTGCCGTCGTCGCGGACGACAGACACCCGCTCGACGGTGAAGCGCCCCGGGCTGGACATGTCGATGGGGCCGAGCCGGACGTCGCCTTGCAGCTTGCGCTCGAGCCGGGGTCGCCACCGCTCGCGGATCTCCCCCTCCGCCCAGTCGGCGGCGAGCTGCTTGGCCGGGCCCACCGCCAGGCCACCGGCGACGGCGGAGGCGACGCCGACGAGCGCGGTCGCTAGGAGTCCAGGCCTGAACAAGGTCGTGGGTCCCCGGGCATCTACTTCATCCTGCGGTTGTCCCTCGTCGATCGCCAGTTTAGAGCTTGAGGCGTTACGGGGGACAATGGCCCCGTGCAGCAGCCGGACACGCAGGATCGATGACCCTCAGGCTCTCGGTGCAGTCGTCTGCCTCGGGCGACGCGGTCTATCCCCTGATCAGCGCAGGGGACCGCCTGTTGATCGGGGGCGGCGCCGAGTGCGATCTCCGTCTGCCGGACCTGGCAACGACCGGGGTGATCGCCGAGCTCCGACGGACCGAGGGGGCGGACGGGCGTTGGCGCCTGCTTCCCACGGGCACGGGGGCGGAGGTCCTGTTCAACGGTGCGCCGCTGCCGTCCGGGCAGGACGAAGCGGTCGCCGACGGCACGGAACTTCGCGTCGGCGCCTATCGCATCATGGTGCGCCTCCTCACCCCCGACACGATGGACGGGAGCATGCCGGGGCTGTCCGGCGACGAGGTCAGCGAACGGCTGATGGGGGCAGCGGCCGCGTCCGCGGACGCCGGCCTGGGAGCGGCGCCGCAGCGGTCTCGTACGTTGCAGAGGTCCGAAGCCTCGGCGGGGCCTGTGCTGGTCGTGATCAACGGGTCGCAGAGGGGACGAGCGACGCCCCCACTGCAGGCAGGCCGCAGCTTGGTGATCGGTCGGTCCCGGGCATGCCACGTCACCCTCCCGGACCCCCGGGTCTCCCGTCGGCACGCGCGGCTGGGCAACGATCGACGTGGGCTGTGGATTCGCAGCGCCGGCGGGGTCGGGGGCGTGCGGGTGAACGGGGCTGGAACCATCGGCCGCCAGCGGCTGGCGGTAGGCGACCTGGTCGACGTCGGGGGGACCCGGCTCGAGGTCCGGTTCGTCGGGGCGGACGCCTACGAGCGAATCGCCATCCCAGCGGGCGCCGCCCGGTCGCCGAGCGGCGATGGCGGTGTGTCTGCTGCGCTGGTGGGCGGCCGGCTGCGGGCCGAACTCGACCGGTGGGAGGTGGTCGATCCGGTGGGATTGGCGCTAGGCGTCGCCGGGATCGTCGCCGGGCTCCTGGGGGTCATCTCCGGCCTCTGAGGGCGTCGAGGCGCCCCCACCGTCGCCTAGATGCCCCCGACGAAGATGCCAATCCGGTTCCGCTGGTCCATGACGCCTCTGCCGGCGTTGCGCCTCCTTGACGGGGGCCAAGGCCCCGCCTACGCCGGCGCGCCTTGGCGGAGACGCCCTGTCCTCGACGGGCACCGGCTCGCCATCTCCGCCGGGGCCATCTAGCTCCCGGTCCAGGGTGGCAAGCCGCGCTCGCAGGTGCTCCAAGCTCGCAGCGGTGCCAAGCTCGCGGACCAGCAGCACGAGCCTCACGAATGCCAGCGCCAGCAGGACGCCGCCTCCGAGGGGGTTTGCGCCGACCCACACGACGCCGAACAGGCCGAGGAGCAGGACGGTGAGGACGCCCACGATGCGTCTGACGTTGGTGGGTATGGCGGCCATGGTGTCTCCGCTAGCGAATCATGATTCGCGAAGTCCCCCGGGTGCCGAGATCGCCCCGGCAGGTTCAACGGTGAGGCCCGGATCCAGGTCCGCCTCCGACAGCACCATCACATGGTGCCACGACGCGCCGAGCGCAGCCTTCACCTGGTGCCTTAGGGGGCGGGGGACGAAGAGCAGCGGGCGTGGTGAGGGGGTCGTCCCGAGGCTCGCCGCGCACGCCGCGTGCAGCTCCTCGCGCAGGCCCAGAGGCGTGGCGGGGCGGGCTGTCCGGTCCGCCGGGTCTGCCGGGTCGGGCTTCCTGCTCGACAGCCCCTCGAAGCCGTATAGGAGGGACTCGTCGAGGGTGTACCCCTCGAGGACACCGTCGGGTCGGCCGTCGGAAGCCAAGGCGGTCAGCTGGCGGCGGAACCTGGGGCGGATCGCCTCCGCCGTGGCGGCTGCGTCGGCGCTCGGCTCGCCGGGCAGGGACAGCACCGCCTCCAGGACGGCCCGCAGGTCGCCCGCGGGCAGGCCTTCGGCCATGAGCAGGGCGACGAGTTGGGTCAGCTCGGGGAGCGACAGCCGCTGCGACAGAGACTCTCGGGTCAGCGCGGGGTGGGTCTCGGCCAGGGCGTCCACGAGATCGGAGGTGGCCTGCACGTCGACGAGCTCGGGGAGGAGGGCGGCCACCACTGCGCCGACGCCTTCCTTGAGCGCCTCCGAGGATGCGGTCGGGGTGGAGGGATCGAGCACGCCGCCGGCTGCACGAGCTCCATCGAGGTCGAGCCGCCAGGCGTCCGGGCCGAGGCCGTCGACGCCCCGCACCGACACGGCCGGGGCAGGCCAGCGGACGGGGTCCGCCGCGGCGACGCTGGCGGCATCGACGAGGGCCGCGACGGAGCTGACGCCACCGGCGCTGCGTAGGAGATCCGGGCCGATCTGCAGCTCCAGCCGAGTCGGGCTGGTCAGCCAGGCGGCTTGGGCCTCTTCGGCGCTGAACTGTCTCGACAGGACCCAGCCGAGCAGCGCAGTCCCCGCGCCCATGGCCACGAACGGCGCCGTCGGCAGCCCCGGGATGAGGCCCAGCGCGATCAGCAGGCCTCCTGCGCCGACGATGTGGGCCGGCGTCCGGCTGAGCTGGCGGGCGGCGGCCTCGGGCAGGGTCCCGGGCGTGGACGGATCGTCGACCCGGGTCACCGCAAGGCCTGCGGCGACGCTCACGAGGACCGCCGGGATCTGGGCGGCGAGGCCGTCGCCGATGGTGAGCAGGCCGTACGTCCGCAGCGCCTCCGAGGCAGGCATGTCCTGGGTCATTGCGCCGACGGCGATGCCCCCGAGCAGGTTGAAAGCCGTGATGACCAGGGCCGCGATGGCGTCGCCCCGGACGAACTTCATGGCGCCGTCCAAGGCGCCGAACAGCCGGGACTCGGTCGTGAGCTCCTGGCGGCGGCGCTCGGCCTCCGGGCGGCCGATGGCGCCGCTGCGCAGGTCGGCGTCGATGGCGGCCTGCGCGCCCGGCAGGGCGTCCAGCGCAAAGCGCGCCGCGACCTCCGCCACCCGGCCGGCGCCGCTGGCGATCACCAGGTACTGCACCACGGTGAGGATGGCGAAGACCACGCCGCCCACCAGGTACGAGCCCCCGACCACGAACTCGCCGAACGCCTGCACGACGCCGCCGGCGTCGGCCTGGACCAGGATGAGGCGGGTGGTGGAGACGTTGAGCGCCAGGCGGAACAGCGTCGTGAGCAGCAGCAGGCCCGGGAGCGCCGACAGCGACTTGATCGACTGCGCGGACAGGGCCGCCAGCAGGAGCACGATCGCGGCGGCGAGGTTGAGCGTGATGAGGGCGTCGACCACCGGGGTGGGCACCGGCACGATGATCAGCGCGGCCAGGCTGACCACCCCGATCAGCGGCGCGATCGCTCCCCAGCGGAAGCCTCCGGGGCGGCCCGGCGTTGGGGTTATCTGTACGGCGCGGCCCACGTCGAGGAAGCTCGCACGTGGGCCTGCCGCAGGCCAGACCGCTTCTGCCGAGGCGATCGCAAGGGGCCGGGATCCTCCGGCCGGAACGGATGCAATCGGGCGGTCTGACCGCTAGGCTGCCCACTGAACCAAGCCGGCCTCGGCCGGCGAAGAGGATGCCTCCCGTGCCATCAGCCCAGCTCTTCCCTGCTCCCGGGGCCCCGTCTTCGTTCCGATCGACCCTCGGCGCAGCGGTCGGCGGGTTGCGTCCGTCGCGGCTCGCAGGGGTCGTTCGGGCCACGGCGATTGTGCTGGCGCTCGGGGCAGCCGGTTGCGCCGACAATGACGCCACGCGCGGAGGCAAGGCTGGCGACGCGTGTGCCGGTGAGGGCGACTGCAAGGGCAGCATGCTCTGCGGCACCTCTGGGCGGTGCGAGCCGCAGGAGCGGAGCGGCAGCACGTCGAACGCCGATGGCGGCGACGGCGACGCCGCGGGAGATGGCGACGCGGGTGAAGGTGAGGCGGCGGGGGACGGCGCGGGTGGCGGTGAGGACGGCGGCGACGACCAGGGCGGCGAGGGTGGGGAGGGTGAGGGGGAGGCCCCTGATCCGGAGTGCATGGCGGCTTGCCAGAAGATTCCGGAGAACTGCAACCCCGAGCGGTTCGCCCTTCAGTGCGACGCACTGTGCGCGAACATCGACGAGACCGTGGATGTGGAGGCGCTGTCCAACTGCTTCGACTGCATGGCTGGCAACGGGGAGTGCGACGTCATCGAGATTGGCCTATGCATGTCGGATCCCATCAACTCGTGCCTGCCGGTCGTCGGGCCCGGCGGGGAGGGTGAAGGGGAG
>PVBE012440634.1_pt1 | contig 10729 bp, 14 predicted proteins | sample 1631181 | NCBI WGS metagenome assembly PVBE01 (sample SAMN08397723, study PRJNA350692) | Marine metagenome, whole genome shotgun sequencing project. | isolation source: water | place: Pacific Ocean | collected 2012-04 | reverse complement strand
TTACAAGTGCATCAACTATACGTTTCCTTCTTGATGCGTAAACTCTTGAGGTCATTAAAGTCTCCTAGTATATAATCTTCCTAAACCAAACTGAGCTACAATCTCTCTAATAGAAAGGTCAATTAGAGTTCTTGGGTCTCTGGCAGCACTTGAAAACCTAGTACCACTTGTACTCTCAAAGACTTGATAAGGCTTTTTCTGGTATAAATATCCAATACTCTTAAACCCCTGTGCTGTTTCTTGCACATCTATAGCTCTTACACTGCCTGCAAATGTACCCGTTTGGTTTTCTAGCCTAGGACTTCCCATATTGTCTGCTACTGTTTGAGGCAGCTTTGCATTTAATAAGCCTAATATATTTTTTAACGCCATTTTTGGGGGTGGAACCTTAGGTTCTTGGGCCGGAGCCTGATAGCTTTTTGCTGCTATACCCTTACTTACGGCTTTTTTTATTTTTCCGTTATCAGAAGCTTTACCTGTGTATTTAACTTTTTTCCTTGCTTCTTTGGGCAATTTAGATACATTTATCTTAACAGACTTCTTCCCTTTTACTGATTTTTCAATTTTTTCTACAGCTATATGAAGAGCTCTTTCTTTTACTCTTTCTGTTAGGGGCCTACTACCTTCTGAATGAGCGTATTCTTCTCCAAGTTTTCCAGCTAAAACATCCTTCATTATAGCGGCTTCTAATTTAGGCCTTAGTTGTTTCCAATCAAAAGCTTCTGAACCTGATGGATTTTGACTCTGAGGGCCAATAGTTAAAGGAATGTCCAAAGTATCAGACAACTTATAAGGATCCATCTTTGTATCTTTTTTCCACTGTGTGGTTATAGGTCCGAAAAACTCATTTAGTGTTTTTGCAATAGTTGCTGTTTGTTTTTTAGTAAAACCCCTCTTAACAACATTACTCATGACTCCTTCATATAACTTTGCTAAAGTATAACCACCTACTGTTGTCATTTCCTCATGAAGAATTTGAGTTCTTTGTTTAAATAGCTTTTTCCCTTCGTCTGCTTTCAGCTTTTTCCGGCTCCCAGGTGATAATACCTTCGATTTTTTTATGTGGTCCCAGCCTTCCTGCCATATTATTCTCTGTACAGCAGAATGTAAACCTTGTGGCTGGCGTATTAAAATTTTTCCCCCAACACGTTCTACTCTTCCTTTTCTCTTACCACGTGACTTCGCATAATATTTTTCAAAATTTGCAAATACATCTTCAGCCGCCCCCGTAGCCGCGATTTCTATGCCTTTTACTCTGTCTGCTGCTATCTGTGCTTCCTTAAAAGTTTTATCTGCATACAAAGCAGCTATAGTATTATCTCGGTATAAAGTAAGTAAATCTTTTTTTGTTATTGTTGTTGTATGAGGATTTCCACTCATTTGCCTTCTAAGAACCGTATCCCAACGAGATTTTGACTTAGGATTTGTTAAAAACTGTTTTATTAACTTATCAACAAACTGTTTACTCATTAAAAGTTCTTATACAAGTCTAATACTCGTTTAATGTGGTCTGGAAACGCCACATTATTAGACTGGCTTGAGCTGCTAGCATTTTGTATACTTGCTCCTGCGATAGCTCGTCTTTCTTTATGCTCATCTTTTAAATAGTAAGTAATTAAATCAATTACTGCTAGTTTCAGATCGGCAGGTACTGCACTCCACCCTGCTGTATATACTACTTTGACCGCATCTACTCCTTGGGGCCAGTTTTGATAGCCCGCTGAATTTGTGCGTAAAATACTATCAGTACTAGTATTTAAGTAGTACTCATAAGCTCCAGTAGTAAGAGTAGTATACGCACTACTATAAGAGTCTCGTTCCTGAACACTTGTTATAGCGTTAATTGGACTCTCTGTTAATTGGACTATATGAGTGTTCCAATTAACAGTAAATGTCTCAGTTTTTGCAGAGCTATAAAAGTCTACAAAGCTATTTCCACAATAAGTTTTTATTAATTGACTAACGGACGGAATTATAGAATTTATCTTTAAATCCTCTTTTGGATTAGATAAACCCTGAGCATCTTTATAATCTTGTAATGTTATTAAGTCTGCCATAAATTAATTAATAAAAACTTGGGGGAGGAAAACCTCCCCCGAGTTAATAAAATTACTAAAAAGTAATTATGAGTTAGCTAAAAGCGTTAAAGTATGAGCACCATTGGTGGTTTCAAGAGCTTTAAATCCCAGAGCTTGACTAGCAACCAAAACGTTACGTTGCTTACCAACTTCGTAATCAGTTTCGATACTAACTCCACGCAGACGTCCAATAACAAAGCGACCTGTGTTAATAACACAAGCAACAGTGCCTGCATCAGCAGGAGCAAGTTCCGCAGAAACAATAACGGGAGAACCAAAGACGGTACCCATTTGACCATTAATGTTAGCAGCAATATCAGAACCAGCTTTATCTATAGTTCGGAAGTCGCCATCTTCTGCAAGCAAATCATAGTATGCATCGATAGTAACAACATAAACAATATCAGCTGGATTAACAGCATATTTGCCCATAGCAGCACGACCAACTTCAAGCATACTAGCTGCAAATGCAGTAGAACCATCAAGTTGAGCAGTTGTAGCTGAAGTTCCAGCTCTTAAGCCAGTACCTTTATCAGAACCGTTACCCCCTGCGATACCGGCTGTTACACCAGACGTACCGTAAAGAATTGCCTTATCAGTTGCTATAGCATGAGAACGAGCAAGAGCTGAAGTAATCATTGGAAGGAAAGAAACCAAAGAAGTTTCGTCCACATCATTATCAATGTAAGTACCTGCAGCAAGACGCTCAGTATTCAATACGTTATTTGTAATGTCATACTGACCATTAGTACTGCCGTTATCAATACGCTGGTCAGCTTCATCAACACTAAAAGCATTGCCGAAAGTTGCAGCATTAACATCCGCAGCGAAAGGCATTACTGTAGCTCCAGAAGAAACAGCGATTTCACGGAACAAAGGTAGAAGCTTAGTTTCAAGCGCAACTTCTGTTTCGAAAGCTTGGGTTACAGTAATATCAAGATTACCAGATGTAGTCTGACTACCAAAATCCACGCCTGCTTTTTCTATAACGGTTTTACCTTGTTTGGTATCCCATCCTTTGCGTGTGATAGCACCAAGTACTTTGGCTTCGAGTGCCTCTTTACCAAAATCTTCATTAGACTTTGTAGAGAACTCATACTTACGATTGCGCATAGCTTCAAGCTCTTCAGCTTTTTCTTTAACTTGGCTTTCGTATTTATTAACAAGCTCAGAAATTTCTTCTTGCTTTGCAGCTTCGAATTCTTTCTGCATATCTTCCGCCAAACGGGTTGCACCTGATTCTACACCAGATTCAATAGCCTGTTTGACTTCTTCTTCTTGCTGAATTTGGTTTTCAGCTTCTTGAGAAGCTTTAATTTCAGCCTCTTTTTGTACAGCCTCATCGGCTGCTTTTTGCTCGGCTTGCTTCATTGCAATTTTAGCAGCAGTTTCCTCAGCTACCTTTTTAGCAAAAGCTTCCAAGTCAACGGGTTGAGTTGTCTCTTCAGACATATGTATCTCCTTTTGGACTTGCGCCCCGTCACTATTAGTGAAAGTTTTCTTAAAATCTTCATACTCTTTAACAGAGTCGAAGGACTTCGCCAGTGAAAAAGTAGCTGCTTGGTTACAAGGTATAGATACTACTGATACCTCAAACAATTCAGCGTCCTTTATTCTTATTCCGTCGGTTTCCTCTACGTAATCAGCATCCTTGACTCGAAAACCAACAGAAAAGGCTCCAAGGACACCGTCTTTAACCAAATCTACTACATCTTTAGCCGCTCGACTAATTTTTGCAGTAAGTTCTAAACCATTTTCAGTAGCCTTCACACTTGTGGCTCTTCCAATAGGTCTATCATAGTTATGATTAAAAAGAATTATAGGGTTTTTCTCAAAGTTGTTCAATCCACCTTTAGTCCATGCATCTGCTGAAATAGAATCACCCGCGCGATCAAAATCAGTAGTACTTGCCATACCTCGGATTTTAACACTACCATCTTCTTCAGTATTAGACTTAAAAGTTGAGGTGAGATTAAATATTTTTTCCATTATCTCCTCCTAAATTCCCCTTTTTAGGGGCTACTTTTGGTGTTACTTTTGGTGTTACCTTTGGTATTACTTTTGGTATTACTTTTGGTGTTAAAGCTGCGGTTTCTGGAAAAAGACCTTTTAGTTGCTTTATAATCAAATCCCAAGAACTAGTCCAAACCTCATCATCCAGATAAGACTCTTCAAACCCTTTGGTTTTAACTGCCTCTTCTTTGCTTATAAGGTATCCTTGTTTAACAGAAATAATTGCCAAACGTTTTAAAGCTGTATGCTTTAATCTTTCATGTAACTGTTTTTTCTCACTCTTCTTCGCCATTTTCATCCTCTTCAACAGGCCTTCCGCCCTCATCTGGATTTACTGCACTGCCTGCTATATTTGCAGGAACCCGTAAATCATCATACCCTTCTACTGGTTCAAAACCAAGCTGGTCTCTTGCCTCATTAGGACTGATAATTCCGCCATTTACTAGAGCAGAATAATATTGAGACTGATCTCGTAACTCCGGCTGTAAAGCAGGGATATTTGTGATATTTTCTTCAATATTGAACCCAAAAAACCTAGTTAATGCAAAATTCATTTTTCTTACTATAGGAAGTATAGTTTCCAAATAGTACATCCTCATATTAGGACGAATATTGGCATTATTTCCAGAGTCCAATAATATTGGAGGAACTCCTATTGCTTTTAAAATAATCTTTTCATTGTCAGCTATAGAAGTCTGAAAGTCTAAGTCTTTAAAGTTTACATTTGAAATTTTATCAATCTCTATACCACCATCTAAAACAAGAGGACGTCTTCCTCCAGCATCTGGTCTATAACGAGCCGTCCAAGATTGAATCATTCTTTCTTTAATCTTCTCGGACAAAGTATTAGGGCTTTTAAGTACAAGACCCGGAACTGCTCCGTTCTTAAAAAAGTTATCTTGAAACTGTCTCATACTTGCCATAAGTTGCATGGTTCGTATTGCGGGCTTCAATCTAGACACTCCTCTATACATATCATGAAAAGAGTTTTCTTTTACATGAATAATTTCATTAGGGGAATAATCTACTTCATTATAAGTATATTTTTCAATATAAGTTTTAGCATCTACCTTGATAGATACCTGAGAAGCAGGGATATGATAAAGATGTGCGCCATCATAATAAATAAAAATATTACCGTCTAGAATATAATCAGTAATTAAGTTACGTTTAAAAGAGTTAATATCTTGAAATAAGTTAGGCTCTTCATTTATAAGCTTATCTACTTTTACTCTTTTTATCCCTTTTACAACTCCTGTCCTACTAATAGATTGTACTACTGCAGAAATCTCTGCAGCATCATCAACAACTATATTTACTGCACGATTAACAATCTCTAAAGTCTCGTAATACTTTTCATAGCTCTGAGTATACTCGCGAGAACCCTGTGCACTGGCTCCAAAGTATTGCTGAATAGGATTTAGTTTTTCTAAAACCTCTTCTTCTCTACCAAGAAATCTATCATACCATGCCATGTTTTTCCCTTTGAATCTCAACCCAGCGCATCTGTTTTTTTGCAGTTCCTAATCCTGGATCTCTACCATATACTTTATGTAGTTGTACATGATGTGCATGACATAGAGTCGCAGTATAATCATAAAGCTCAGCATGATGCTCTTCTATAAAATCATCTCGAAGTGCTTGTATATACTCCGGATTATGTTTGTTCTTTGTCAGCCATTGATTTAATAATGGTGTTAAACTGTAAAAGTGGTGAAAATCGAGCTGCTCTGTTTTATCACAAATCTCACAAGCCAGCCCCTTCTCATACTTAGATTTTGCCCTGTCTCGTACATACTTTATAACATCTCGTTTTAGTTTGGGCATTTTGCTACAATTCCTTTATTTTTATCTAAAGAATTATATCCAGTTTAAGATATTATGTCAATAATTATTTTTGAGTAGGTGTCTTAAAAACTTGTTGCCACAGTCTCAAACGAATACAGTGCATATCTTAATGCATCTGCCATATGTGATGCGTTATTATGCTTTGGTTTCTCTTTTATAAGGTTTGGATTAGGATCCCATTGGTAATGGTCTAAAGCATTTATGGTATGCGTACAATCCTGTCCAACAAGTAATTTCTTATTATCTATTATTGTAGCAACCTGGGCTATACCATCTAAAAGGGACTTCTTTGCGTTAATAGTTGAAATATCGTAGTTTTGTGCAAAGTCAAAGCGGGTTTGCTGTGCAGCGGAGTCGATATAAATATAATCAATATCCCACTTATCAATTAGTTGCTGAAGTTTTCGTGCATGCGTCTCTGTTGTCTGCTCTGCATCTAAGTATTCATCTAATAAATAAAATTTTTCTTCATCCCAATCATATCCAATTACACAAAAAGCTGTAGGGTCTCTATAACCTACGTCCAACCCTGCAAATACATCCATTTTTGAAGTATCTAACTCGCTGAGGTTGGCTAAGCACTCCTCTCTGTTAAAATTCCATATCTGTCCTTCATAAACATTAAAGTCAGCTTCATATTCTTGTTTAAACTCAGCTTCAGAGGTAGAATTCCTGGCTTCCTCAATATCACTTTCAGACATACGAGGATTATCTCTATAAGTTGCTCGAATAGAGGCCCACTCAGGAAACTCTTTTTTAAAACCTCTATACCAGAATTCTGCGAACCAGTTACCCTTTCCTCGTGGTGTTGATATAAATAAAGCTTTTGAATTATCTTTATCTAGTGTAGGTCTTAAAGCTACATTGAAAGCGTCTCGACCGTCTGCAAGAGCTGCTTCATCAAAAATAATTAAATCGTAAGACCTACCTACACAAGAATCAACTTGATTAACTGACCCCATACGTATAGTAGACCCGTTTGATAACTCTATAACTTTATCTTTCGCATTGTCTTTCGCTACTTCTAAATCAAAGTGCTTTATCAGATTTCTTTGCAAATCAAAAGAGATCTGAGACAAGGCATAGTTAGGAGACATTATGAGAATGTTTGAGTTGGGAACTAGCGAAACTAATTGCCCTATAATATTTGCGATATAGGTTTTACCCTGTCTCCTAGATACCGCCGCACACACAAAACGATATTTTGGATTATTAATCGCATTTATAATGGCCACCTGCGATGCAAGTGGTATAACGCCGAGTAATTCCAAATATGGATCTACTGGTAGTTTAAGAAACCTTGCCTCAGACTCAAGTTCTAGTAAATTATTACAAGTTATATCTTTACGACTTATTTCTATACCCATTTTATTTTTTGTCTTTTCCTGTCCCTGTATATAACCCAAACCATGCTGCACCCGCACCTACAATTGTTGCAATAAGTCCAGATTGAGCTATAGAAGGGTCTGGTAGTTCCATAAACCACATTGTAGCATAGTAGAGCAAGAAAATATAAACCCCTAAGAATAAACGTGGAAAGATTCTCCAACTATCTACTGCATGCGCTATAAAAATGGCTTTTTGCCAGGGATTTACTCCGCTTTCTAACTCACGAATCCGGTCTTTTAACTTATTTTGTTCCTGAAGTAAATCCATAAACTTATTTAGATCTAACTCTACTTCGTTACGACCCATATCTCCAGAAAATTTATCATTCATTATAGTACCTCTTCCATTTTGTGAAAAGTATGATTATCAATTTGAGCAACGAAACTATATGCTTTTGCCCATCTTGGATTTGCTAACTTTCCGTTATAATAATGTGTTGAACCGTGAGTAATATCTTGTATTTCTCTATTAATCAAAGTAGATGCGACTTCAAAACAATCTTTCCAGGCATCTCCCGCAAATATAGTATCAGACATACCATCACAGTACCAACTAAACTGGCATCTGTATTTTTTAGGTAGTCCATTTTCTTTGTATTCTGCTTGGTAAACTACCCCGCAAATACTATCTGGAAATAAAGTACTTTTTACTCTATTTAGGGTAACGTGTCCTACTGCAAATTTTCCTTTCAAGGACTCTCCACGTGCTTCGTGGTATATATTTGCAGCAAGGCATTGTACTTGCTCCGGATCTATAACTCTTTCAGGTTTTACCGCTATTTGCGGTGCTGCGGTATTAGCACTAAAAAGTGTTAGTACCAGTAATAAGAATATGCTTCGGCCCATTTTGGTCTCCCTAATTTGAGTCTAAATGTATCCTAGTCTCCTTTTAAAAGTTTATCCATTAATTTACCGTAATTACCTTGCCCGAAAGGGACACCTTCATTGATTTGAACATTTGTCTGGTTTTTAATGCCAGACGTTTTTTCTAAGTCAGCCTGTGCTTTAATTTCGTCCATACGCATCTTATGTGCCATCTGTAATAAGTCTGCTAAGTCCTTACTAGAGTATACACCACTTTCTTCCGCTTCTTCTAACTTAGAATGTATCATTTCGTCTAGGAGAGCTCCAATGGTGTTTTTATTTCTATAACCTGTGTCTAAATAAACTGTATCAATATACTTTTTTACTTCTCGTCTATTTAATATATCAACAACTTTATTTTCGGGCACAGATAATTGATTACAGACCTCTTTAATACTACCAAAGGTTAAGTAAGAGTTTGCTATCTCCATTCCCTCTGGAGAAATTGTTGTTAGTTCTTTACTCATAATATTTTTTTAGGTGGTAGGTCGCGTAGGCCATGATAAAGCTTGAATATCTATAGGCTCAGACGATAAATCTAAGGTAGAGGGGAAGTCTCTCAGAGCTGTTCTATAAGTTACAAAAGAAGCTTTTTGTTCATCTGTTAAAGGGGAATCTGTATTCTGTGTCCAATCACACTCAAACAACCTTCCGACTCTTTCGCCTCTTACCTCAGATATGAATTGTGCGGTTTGATATACCCATGCTCCACTTTGCCATTTATGGTATCTACTGTCTTTCCAGACTCTATCCTGCCATTCTGAGCCTGTCCAAACGTGTGTTTTTTGGTATTCCTGTATATCTGCATCATATGCGAAATGCCGAGCCTCATAACCATCATAGCTTTGGCCTTCCGTATACATTGCATCATCTCCGGGTGAAGTCCACCATTCAATTTCTCCCTCTGAATTTATAAATCCTACTTGTATCATTTATGTCTCCTAGCCTAAAGGTAAATGCATTATAATATATTGTACTTTTTGAGTACCGTAAAAATTGTTATTAGTTCCTGATGCATTATAATATATTTGTTGTCCCCAATCAATAACATATCCATTGTAAAAAGTTATTGTACCTGCAGAGTTATTAAAATAGGCCCATGTTCCTGCAACCATAGAAAATCCGGGTATGGGGCTAGATGCGGCCTGCCAGGTCATCCTTGCTTGAAACTGGCTTGCAACTACAAAAATTTCATTAAAAGCTACTGACCCTGGTTTAGTATAAGTAATGGGACCTCCTCCACTACCTCCTCCTACAATATCTAAAATATTCATACGTTTTGTAAGGTTTCCAGAATCCACAATAATATCGGTTCCATTAGATTTAGTAACTTTTAAGCCATATCCAGTTCCTGGGGTAGAAGTGTCTAAGCGAGTCGCTATAGTATACTTTACACCCGGGGCGCTGGGAAAGTTTGCTTCTGTAGTCTGACCGCCCATTCCTCCAGTGCCATATACCCCTGCTCCAAAAAAAGTATAATTACTCGAAGTTAGCGTACCACAGATTGCACCGCTTTCACCATTTTGGGGTCTAGCAAATAATAACTTTCCTAAATTAAAATCGCTTTGAGTATAAGAAGCAACTGCCCCATTTGTATTGGAATTAGTTATACTACCATATGTATATAAACAAAATTCTTCTTCAGTTGTAAAGATTGTCCTATCTGAACTATTTTTTACCTCCATCCCGTAAGCCATGATTAATTCCTAATAACTATGTAACGTAAAGTTGCAGTACCACTTATATACCCTGTCTGTTTCATTGTAAAGGACCCACTACCTTTTTCTACTTCTATCCCTCCGTGGGCAACTGACGAGTTTACTACAACAGTCCAAGTATCATCATTTGTCATTCCTGTTACCGATACAGTAATAGCGTCGGCCCCTGTAGTATAGGAACTACTGCCAGTAGTTACAAAACGCGCAACCCTGTCTGAAACCTCTAAAACAAGTTGATTGCTAGCATTTTTAATTTGTAGTCCATAAGCCATAAAAAGAATTATACTAAAAATGACATTGAAAGTCAAGAATTGTTTTTTAGGTGCTTCGAAAAACCCCTAAGTAGTACGTGAAAGGGAGCACGCGCGAGCGCTTATAACCCTGGTCTATTAACCGCCCCCTTCTTATACTAAAACAATCTAATAAAGAGCTTGACATTTAGAGAAAACTGTGATACAATATACACATATTAACAATCGAGCTGAGCTAGAAACTAACTGAATGCTACTGGAACCTGAAAGGGTTAGCGAAAGACTGAAAGCAACTGGAGCCACCTCACCATTTTAAATAGAGAATTAAATATGAATGAACTAATAGACTACATTAATAAACTGAACGAAGAAACGCGTAAAAGCGGAGCGGTTGGTTTTTTAACGAACGATCTGGAGCATTGGGCAAGCTATGGTATTTATACTGTTGGCGATTTCCAATTATATTTGGATCGTGAATATGAACACAATATGTGTTATTAACAATCGAGCTGAGCTAGAAACTAACTGAATGCTACTGGAACCTGAAAGGGTTAGCGAAAGACTGAAAG
>PVBE010960314.1_pt1 | contig 10729 bp, 9 predicted proteins | sample 1631181 | NCBI WGS metagenome assembly PVBE01 (sample SAMN08397723, study PRJNA350692) | Marine metagenome, whole genome shotgun sequencing project. | isolation source: water | place: Pacific Ocean | collected 2012-04 | reverse complement strand
GATGCCGGCGACCGGGTGCTAGTCGAAGAGTGTCTGACCGGACAGGAAGCTTCTATCCTGGCCTTCACCGACGGACGGACCATCGCGCCGCTGGAGACCAGCCAGGACCATAAGGCCCTCGGCGAAGGCGACACGGGGCCCAACACGGGTGGCATGGGCGCCTACAGCCCGGCGCCGATCGTCACTCCCGAGCTGTTTGGACAGATCGAGCGGGATGTCCTCATTCCGACGGTTCACGGGATGAATGTCGACGAGCGGCCCTACAGCGGCCTGCTCTACGCCGGGCTGATGTTGACCGAAAACGGCCCGCGAGTGCTCGAGTACAACTGCCGATTTGGCGACCCCGAGGCCCAGCCGATCCTGATGCGCCTCAAGAGCGACCTGGTTCCGCTTCTTCTCGCGACGGCTCAGGGGCGGCTCGACTCGGTGGAGATCGAGTGGGACCCAAGACCGGCCGTCTGCGTGGTGATGGCTTCGGGGGGCTATCCGGGCACGTACGACAAGGGCTATCAGATCTCCGGCCTCGAAGACATCGAGTCGAGTGACGACCTCCAGGTTTTTCATGCCGGTACGGCCAGGAAGAATGGCAAGCTGGTCACCAACGGCGGACGGGTCCTTGGCGTCACGGCCCTCGGCGACACGATCGAGCAGGCCAGGGACCGAGCCTACGAAGCGGTCGAGCAAATCCAGTTCGAGAAGCGCTATTTCCGCCGGGACATTGCGGCCAAGGCCATCAGCGCACAGTAACGCCGACCGTGAGCCACCTGCCCGGCCGTGGACTGGCACCCCGGCTCCGCGGAACGGTACTGAACCGCTACAGGGCTGCTCGCGGCTGGCTATTCAGCTTCGTCTTGCGACACCAGCCCGTAAAGACGTAACTTCTTGCGCAGCGTGCCACGACTGATGCCTAGCAGCTCCGCGGCCCGCACCTGGTTGCCGCCGACCTGCTCCATCACCGGGACCAGCAGCGCCTTTTCCCACTCTGCCAGCAGCCGCCCGTAGAGCTCGCCTTCTCCACAGTGTGATTCCACCTGCTGTCGAACCGCCGTGCGAAGGTCATCCCCGCGCGCGACCGGCCGCTCCCCGACGAGGTATGGCGGCAGGTGCCGCGGGGCAATCGTGCTCTCGCGAGCCATCACCATCGCGTGCTCGATCGCGTGACGCAGCTCCCGCACGTTTCCCGGCCAGTAGTAGCTCTGGAGGACTTCGAGCGCCTCACGCGAGATCTGGGGCCCGCTGAGAAACGCACCGATCAACTCCGGAATATCCTCCAGCCGCTGGCGCAGTGGCGGCAACTCGATCGTGACGACCTGCAACCGGTACAGCAGATCCTCCCGGAACAACCCCTGACCAACCAGTTGATCCAGCGGACGGTTGGTCGCCGCCAGCAGTCGGATGTCGACCGGGATCCGCTCGTCGCCCCCGAGACGCTCGATTATTCGCTCCTCGAGAAACCGCAGCAGCTTTACCTGAATCGACAGGGGTATCTCGGAGATCTCGTCGAGCAGCAGCGTCCCGCCGCTGGCCCGCTCCAGGCGACCGATGCGTCGGTGGTTGGCACCGGTAAACGCGCCTGGCTCATAACCGTACAGCTCACTCTCGAGCAATGATTCGGGAAGACTGGCGCAGACCAGCGGCTCGAAGGGACCGCCTGCCCGGTCGCTGGCCTGATGGATCGAACGGGCCACCAGCTCCTTGCCCGTTCCGCTCTCGCCGCAGATCAGCACGTTCGCATCACTTGTCGCCACGGTGCCGATCTGCTTGTAGACCGCCTGCATCACCGCCGACGAGCCCACCATCCGAAGCTGGCCCGTGGGGGCCGCGGGCACCCCTTGTGCCGGCTCGAGCCGAGCCAGGGCACGCTGTAACACATCGTCCGCCTGCGCCAGGTCGATCGGCTTGGTCAGATAATCGAAAGCGCCGCGGCGCATCGCCTCGACAGCCGTCTCCATCGTGCCGTGGGCGGTGATCACCACGACTGGCGGCGGCGCATCGCCTTGACGGATCGCGCTGAGAGCCTCCAGGCCGTCCATACCCGGCAGCCGGACGTCGAGCAGCACGAGCGCCGGCGGAGCCTCGGCGATCCGCTCGAGACCCTCCTCGGCGCTGGGAACCGAGGCGGCCTCGTGGCCACGGCTGCGCAGGTACTTCTCGAGCGCCCAGCAGACTGTCGGCTCGTCGTCGATGATCAGGATCCGGCTCAAGCGATCTCTCCGCGCACACGCCGCTGGAACTCCTCGGCCGTCGGCAATACGCCCCCCCAGAGCATCCGACCATCCAGAAAGACCGAGGGAACGGGGGTGGCCAGACAAATCGCCCGCAGCAGCGGCCCAGGACCCACTCCATGCCGCAGAGCATCTCCAACCAGGTGCCACCACAGAGCGAACGGGTTGCGCGGATCGAGGATCTGCGCCTGGACTCCGTCGATCTCCTGCGCCGACAGATACAGCGGTCCGACCTGCGCGCTGGTGCAGCCGACTTCGGCAAACTCGGCGCCCACGTTGTCGCCCTCCAGCTTACCGCAGCACCCCGACCAGGTCAGCTGCTCTGGCCGCTCCCGCACGAAGATCAGTGAGTGAACCATCAAGCCAGTCCGTCACTCCGTCGACGCCACCAGGCCAGCAACGCCTCGGCCACCAACCAGCCAGTCAACACGAGAATCCCGATCGCGACGGCCAGCAGGGTGTAGATGCCCAGCCCCTTGTCCTCCACCTTGAGGTTCTTGCCGATGGTAGCCAGCATCGCGGCCAGGGTCACGGCAAACATGAACAGCATCGGAACGACCACCGGCCAGATCGGTTTTCCGCGCTGCGCCAGAAAGATGGTCACCACCAGCAGGGTGAGTGCTGCAAGAAGCTGGTTGGTCGACCCAAATAGCTGCCAGAGCACGAGGCCGGCAGACTTTCCGTCGATCTTGAAGAAGGCAAAATAGCCGATCGCGGCCACTGCGATCAGGCTGGCCACGTAACGATTGGCCAGAACCTTCAGCCCCACCGTCTGGGCCAGTTCCTCGACGTTGTAGCGCAACAGCCGCGTTGCGGAATCAAGTGTGGTCATCGCAAAGGCGACCACCATCACCGCGATGAACGCCTCACCGTAATGCTGGGGTATTCCCAGACCGCTGGCGAAGTACCCCGCCCCTTGAATGAAAGCTCCCAGCTTGGGCCCCACCCCCTTGAGCGCCTCGAGGCTGGCGTAGCGGGCGTGCCAGACCGCTGCGCTGCCGAGGCCAGCCGTACAGGCCAGCACGACCAGCATCGCCAGAAAACCCTCGGTCAGCATGCCGCCGTAGCCGACCATCAGCGCATCGTTCTCCGACTCCAGCTGACGGGCAGTCGTCCCGGACGAAACCAGACTGTGGAACCCCGAGATTGCACCACAGGCGATCGTGATGAACAGGAAGGGAAACAGCGGCAACTGCTGTGCAACCTCCGCGTTGTAGGCCGGCGCGACGATCTGCGGCCTCAGCAGAAACATCCCGCCGAGCATCATCAACAGACCCAGATAGAGCTTGTAACTGTTCAGGTAGTCCCTCGGCTGCAAGAGCAGCCAGACCGGGAGCACGCTGGCCAGAAAAGCGTAAGCCAGCAATATGTAAGTCCAGAAAGAGATCGCCTTGCCCGCGGCCTGCTTGACCGCTCCCACCGCCACCGCGTCCCCCTTGGCGGTAAAGTAACGCGTCATATTGCCGGGGCGGCTGGGGCTGGGCCGAACGAACGCCAGTGGCTTTTTTTGGGACTCGATCGCCTGCGTCACCTTCCGGCGGGCGTCCAGCGGGGCGAGCAGCGCACCGACGACGAACCCCGAGTCCCCTGGATCGACGACCATCACCTTCCCGCGCAACGTGGCGTCGGCAGCCACCCGCTCGACTTTCCCTGCCGTGACCGGGTCCAGATGGCGACGGTAGATCGCAACCGGATGCTGGATACCGACCCAGATCGTGACGAACATCAACACCAGGCCGACCACCGTCACCGGCCCCAGGCCAAGCTTGACCCGATAGACCAGGGTCCCGATCACCATCGCGATCACCATCAAGGAGAAGACCGGGATGATCGCCTCCGGATGGAGCTGGACGAACAGGATCGCGATGATCAGCGCGAAGACCCCCATCGCCAGGGCCAGCAGAAAGAAGATGATCACCAGAAACAGCAGCCGGGCGCGCTTGCCGATTATCTGGTCGGTCAAGTCTCCGATCGACCTGCCCTGATGGCGTAGAGAAACGACGAGCGCTGCAAAATCGTGTACCGCGCCAATCAAGATCGTTCCGAAAAAGACCCACAGCATCGCCGGCAACCAGCCCCAGATGACGGCCAGCGCCGGCCCGACGATCGGACCGAGCCCGGCGATCGAGGCGAAGTGGTGACCAAAAAGCACCCAGCGGTTGGTCGGGACGTAGTCGACCCCATCCTCCAGCTCGTAAGCCGGTGTCCGGCGCTGCGGGTCGAGCGAGAGGATGTGCGTGCGCAGATAGCGGCCATAGATCAAATAAGCCGCAAGGAAGCCCGCAATGGTAACGAGGGAAACGAACACTGCGGAAGCCATGGGCGGCAATTATATCACCCGAGCTGCCGCATTACCCCCGATGGGATTTCATCACTGTTTGTTCACTTCGGGCGAGACTCGATCGCCGCGACCAGCCGCAGGCTCCGGGTCTGCTTCCGATAGCGGTCGTAGCGCGGATAGGCTCCCTCGTACACGCCGCGGATCACCCGCTTCTGGCCGTAACTCACAACCACCGAGAGCGTGCCGCGATAGCTCTGGCCGCCAAGGGTGATGCCGACGCTTCCCTCCAATATCGCATAGGAGCGGCCAACGGGCCGGAATTCGAGGTCCCCGGTAATCCGCTCCACCCGGTTGGTCTGCTCCATCATCCCCGGCGGGTAGATCTGTCCCAGCCAAGAGGCCAGCGTCGAGGCCGGAATCGTGGTCTTCTGGGATGGGCGAGCCAGCGCCCGACGCACAGCCTCGCTCATCTTGACGGTTTCGACCACGGGCTTGGCGTACGCACCCTGTGTCTCGGCGAGTCGCACGTACAAGCGGACTCCGTCGCTAACATCTGGAAGTGAGAGCCTCGACTTGCGCTTCTGCTTCGGCAGCCGCAACCCCCACAGTGCCAGGTCGATTTGCTTCTTGAAGTAGCGGGAGTTCTCGACAGGCCCACCGCGTGGGACCCGCCCTTCGAAACACTGAAATCCGTACACCAACGCCCCCTCGCGGTCCAACACGAAGGCAAACATGTTGTTCTGCTCGCGCAAATTTGCCTGGCGAAATATCTTCATTACCTGGTCTTTCATCCGCACCTCGTGCGCCCCGTTCCAGTAGGTCACGATGAACGGCTGAAGTAACCCGACGACCGCCGGGTCGGAGAGCTGCTGCCCCCGCACCTGCACCGCATTGGCTCAGCAGTGGCCCGTGTAGATGTTGCCGTAACTGTTGCGCACGACGATCAGCAAGATCGGACGCTTCTCGGTCCTGGCCCTCTTGCGCGCCGCCGAGAAGTTCGCTGCCCAGTCGAGCTCGTAGACCCGCAGATCCTCCTTCGAGGGCAGGGCCTGGCGGTACCTCTCCCGGATCCTCTCCACATCCGCGTCATTGGCCAGCAGTACGGGGGCAGCGACGAACAGCAATAGCAGTGCGAGCTTTCTCATGACTGGAACTATAGTAATCTTCGTGCCGGGCCTGAACACCGGGATTATGGCCCACCCAGAACGGCTTACCGTAAAGTGCCTTGACGGAACGTAAACTAGGCGAGCGATGACGAAGAAGAAAGACGGCGAGAGCAGACGGATGAGCACGTTCTACGAGCGCAAGCAACAGCGCGACCGTCTCGTCGAGCTATTCAACAAATCCGCGCTGGCCCCACAAGAGATCGACCGCCGTCTGCGAGAGTTCGCCAAGGACGAGGGAGAGGTGATCTACACCGACCTGTTCTCGACGCTGACACATCTCGACCTTCCGGAAGCGGAGGCGCGGCAGCGATGGGAGAACATCCTCTGCCATCAAAGGCAGATGTCCGAAAAGATGACCCAGACCGTCGACATCCGAGTCGCCACGCTGGACTACCTGCTAACGATCGAGAAGATGCTCGACAATCCCAAGATCGTCGAGATCCGCTTGTTCGAGCGGACCACAGAGTCGGCAATCACGGATGGGCTGACCGAGCTCTACAACATGCGCTACTTCAGGACCTGCATCGAGCGGGAGGTCGCCCGAGCTACGCGCCACGAAAAGCCGTTCGCGGTGCTGATGATCGACCTCGACGGCTTCAAGCCCTACAACGACGCCTGCGGCCATCAGGCCGGCGACGATGCACTGCACACGATCGGTCGGATCCTGATGCACGGCACGCGCAGCATCGACATCGTGGCCCGTTATGGCGGCGATGAATTCGTGCTGCTGCTCCCGGAGAACACCTCGGAGGGCGCATTCACTGTCAGTCAGCGGCTGATCGATCAAATCTCGGGGACTGACTTTCCAGGCGGCACGTTGACGGTTTCGATTGGGATATCGACGTTTCCTGACAATGGACCCAACGCCCGCTCCGTCCTGCTGGCCGCCGACAGGGCCCTCTATCAGAGCAAGCAGAGCGGAAAGAACCGCGTGGCGCTAGCCGCCCCCAGTGACGACTGAGATCTTCCCAAGGAAGCCGCGGATCGCACCCCACGGTCACAGGCTATCACCCCAGCAGTTGCTCGTAGACCGACACCAAGGCCAGAGCTTCTCGGTCGGTGGAGTAGGTCCGGGCATGGGCACGGCACACCTCCGCAGACAGCGGGTCGGCCAACGCGGCTGAGATGGCGCGAGCCAGGGCGTTCGAATCACAGGAATCCGCCAACAAACGCTCGGCGAGGGGTTCCAGGAGCTCGGGCAGCGCGCCAACCCGAGTGGCAACCACCGGCACCCCACTGGCCAGGGACTCCAGTACGACCAACCCGAAGCCTTCGTAGGCGGCCGTCGGCACCACGCACAGATCGGCACAGCGATAAATCAGCGGGAGATCGCTGTCATCGACCCGCCCGAGAAAGCGCACGCGCTCATCCAGGCCAAGCTGGGCCACTTGCTTGCGCAGAGAAGGCTCCAGTGGACCGCTACCGACGATAGCCAGGCCAACCGCATCGGGTAGGTGGCACAACGCGCCGACCAGCATTTCCAGTCCCATCCGAGGCACCAGCCGACGCACACTGACCAGCAACGGAGCGTCGACCGGCAGGTCGAACCGGGTGCGCTGAGCCGCGCCGGGCCGGAAGGCCGCCAGGTCGACAGACCCCGGAACACGCTCTGTCCGGGTACGGTCACAGCGCAGGGTCTGGCTCGCCAGTCGCGCCGAATATTCGGAGAGGACCAGCACCTTCTGGGCCCGCCGCGCTGCCCGGCGCTCGGCCGCCAGCAGGTACTGGTAAAACCCCTTGGCGGCCAGCTGACGCACGACACCGCCGCCCCCGCGGGCCTGCTCCTCCTGCCGCCACTCCCTGGCCCAGGACGCATAGAAGTTGTAGATGCGCGGTACGTCACCGCCCAGCGCAGCGCCCAGTAGCGGATGATGAACGTCGACCAATTCTACTTGCCGCTCACGCACAACTCGAGCCGCCAACCTCGCTCCAGCCAGGTAGGACGCGTGATATCTGGCCAGTGGGCTGGCCGGAGAATGGAAGCGGTAGATTTCGACGCCATTGCGCCGTTCACGATCCGGCAGACCTCCAGGGTTCCGCGTGACGACAGCCACGTCATGGCCCAGCGCGGCGAGCGAACTGGCCCGCACCGCCACCAAGCGCGCCAATCCGCCGATCTCGTCGGGGAAAACCCTGCCGGTGGCGAACAACAGACGTCGGGGGTTCACGGATGCCCGGGCACCGGCAGTCCATCCAAGCTTGCGGGACCACCCACCTGATGCCCGCCGGAGAGGACCTGCCGTGCCACGATCGCCAGAATCATCTGCGTCTTCTGCTCAGCGACCTTCTCCAGCACAGCCCGAGCGTCGGGATGGTCCAGCTGGGCCAGCCGATAGAGCAGGACCAGCCGGCGGTACCCCATCTCGTCCGGTTCATCGAGCTGGCGAGCAAGAACCTGGGGGTCCTCTTCGAGCTGGATCCCGTACCAGTCGTCGTAGACCACCTCCTCCGCCGCCAGCTCCTCGACCGGCCGCGGCTCCTCCTGAGACATCGGCTGAAGCACCAGCAGCTGCTCGGACAAGCTCTCGTCCCCGGCCAGCGATTCGGGAATCGGCTCGGGGTCGACGAATGGACAGACGTCGCTTCGCACGAACCAGATCAGCCGATAATCACCCGCCGGGACCTCGATCAAATGCTCTTCGCCCACACCGCCGCCCAGCCTCAGCTGGCCACTTGGAGCGTGAATCCAACGCCCCTCCGGCGATAGGCACAGATAGCAATCACGGGCCTGATCGGTGAACTCCGGAAGCTCGATCTGCTCTTCGTCGAGCGCGATTCGGACCCGGATCAGACTGCCGTCGGAGATCGCGTCGTAGCGCGCGCATCGACCTTCCATCGCATCGACATAGTACTCCGCGGGCTGACACCCCCACTGCCGTGGGTGCTGCTCGACGGACTGATCATGGATCTGGAATGCTGCGAGTTGCGTGCGCAACTCGTAGAGCCGGTGCTGTCCTGGTTCCAGGGTCGTCATGTCTAGCTCGACGTCAGCCAGTAGCGGAACGGATACTCGTCGCAGGACCGGAACCCCCTGCCACTGTACAGGCTCCAGGCCACCTGATTCCCCGCGATCATCGTCAAGCGGGCGCGCCGAACCGAGAGCTGATGTAGCTGTCGCAGAGCCAGGTCGAGCAGAGCTCCGCCAACCCCTCGGCCCTGGTCTTGCGGGAGCACGAAAAGCTGGCCAATGCCGAAGCGCGGCCGTACCGTGACGAAGCCTGCGAGCCGCTGACCATCCCAGGCCAGCCCCCCCAGCGAGAAGTCGCAGGCGGAACGAATGACCTCCAGACATTCCCGGCCACAGGTCGGTACGCGCTGCTGCAACGGATCGGGCGACTGCGCCATCAGCTGAGCCGCCAGCGGTACGTGGTCGTCGCTCCACCCACTGATCCGATAGCCCTTCGGCGCGGTCGTTTTTCGATGCGCGGGGAGTTTGCTCTCGAGCACGAGAACCCGCAATGAACAAAAATCGTGGCGTTGCCAGCTGGCCTCCCCAGCCGCCCAGCTCTCACCAAAGACACGGCTCCATGCGTCAGCCTGGGACACGATGATCGGATAACGCTGCCGCAACACGGGCAGACCGCAATCTAGAAGTTCGTCCAGCTGGCCCACAGGGGCTAGCACGTTGTCGATCCGCACCTTGGGACCGAAGTCCTGATAGAACAAATACGCGTCGCTCGGCCCAGGCAGCACCAACCCCTGTGTAACCCCACGCAGCCACTCACCAATCAACCACCGACGCTTGCGCCAGCCGCCGATCACTGTGCGGTGCAGCACCGCCTCGAGGCCCGCACCATCCGTGGCAGGGTCGAACGGCCGCACCGCACACGTTTGTTCAGTCACGCGAGCCCCCCTGCAACGAATCGAGGCGCCGCCTGAAGTGCTCGAATCCGCGCCCGGCATGTCCCTTGAAGTAGGCCAGCGCGTTCTCGTAGCTGGCAGTGCAGATCGACTCCGGCCAGGCGACGCGCCCGCGGCGCAACTCGATCTCGCCAAACTGGATCAGGCTCAACACCTCCTTGTGCGGGCGCAGCGCACGGCGCTCGAGCAGCGAGAGAAAGCGCAAGGTCGTCCGATAGCTCTCCAGCAGCGGAGCCAGCAGCCGCTTGTAGAAGACCAGCGAGCGGCGAGCTCGGTCTGGAACGGTGAAGCTGGCCCCATCCCGAATCAGCAGCCGCTTGCTTTCCAGAAACTCGGCAGCCAGGTCCAGTTGAACTCGCCAGTCGGCACCGGGCTCCTTGACGAACTCCTGACCGAGCAGCTCCAGCAGGAAAGCGAAGTCCCGTTCCACACCATCCCACTCCGGCTGTTCGCGACTGGCCAGCAGCGCCCAACAGAGCAGAGAGAGCGGTACGAAGTGGTGTAGCGTGTTATTGCGATAGTAATCCAGCACCTGCCGCTTGCGCGGATCGACGGTGAGTACCCCCCCCCAGTCGCTAGGTCTACCCCAGGCGTCCAGCTCCCGTTCAAGCTTGATCAAGCTGCCCGATTGAAACAAGCTCCGCGCATCCGCCAGCCCCTTCTCCAGATTGCGCAGCCCATCGGAGAGTGGCGCCCCGACGTGAGTCAGATATTCGAGCAACCTCTCGGCTCCCCGCAACAACTCGCCATAAGCCACGATGCCCTCGCGCCGGCAGAGCAAGACGTTGGCCAGCAGAGTGCTGGGGTGAACCAGCAGCGCCTTGGAGATACGGTGTGTGACGTGGTGCCCCAGCTGCTCGACCGCCGTGCGGAACTCCACGGAACGGTAGCTCCCCTGCGGAACCGGGTTCTCCTTGAGGTACCGATTGAGGCTGATCGGTTCCCCTAGCCGCAACGAGAGCCGCCCGTGTCTGCGCTGCAGCAGCTTGTGGATCGAGAGCAGCTGAAAGAAGTTCTCCGGCCGCTTGGGCGCCCCCGAGAGCTCCCGCATGATACCGGCCTCCTCGACGATCTTGTCATAGGTCACCGAGACCGGAACCAGCGTCAGATCCCGAAGATTGCTCGCCTCGAGAAACGTCTCGACCGTCATCGAGAGCATGCCCAGCTTGGGAGCCAACACCTTTCCACTTCGGCTG
>PVBE010716905.1_pt1 | contig 10729 bp, 6 predicted proteins | sample 1631181 | NCBI WGS metagenome assembly PVBE01 (sample SAMN08397723, study PRJNA350692) | Marine metagenome, whole genome shotgun sequencing project. | isolation source: water | place: Pacific Ocean | collected 2012-04 | reverse complement strand
CGGCTAAAAAATAAGAACATGAGTTTGTGTGTGTTTTAAGAAGACCTGGATCTCACATAACTAAAATTCATCAGAGAATCCGTGTTGCTCGAATCTGCTTGAGGTGGTTCGGCGATTGTTGGGGTGCAGATTAATAAACGGGTGTAGAATAAAGCGTGTCCACGGAGCTCCGGCTAAAAAGTAACACGATTATTTTACGTGTATTTCAAGAAGACCCGGATCTCCCATAACTAAAAATCATCAGATAATTCATTGACTGGCCTTGACTGGCATTGACTGGGCTCGATTTGCCTCGACTGGCCTCGACTGGCCTCGAATAGCCTGAGAAGGCCTGGGAGGGGGCCGTCGACGACCGTCATGGGCACCAGCGGGAGCCTGGGCCGCGCAGGATGAGGTTCCGCTCGAGGCAGATCAAGGCGGCCTGAATGAGATGGAACTCTGGAGCATCGATGGGTGCCGTGAATCCGCTGTGCGGCCCGTGCCTGAAGAGGGTGGTCGGCGTTTGCATACTCTGGTATTTCGGGATGCGCCTGATGTGCCACCTCAATTCCCTGCGCAATCGGCGGCGTTCCCGGCACCTCACGCAGCAAGCGAGATGGCAACAAGCACGTATGGCAAAGAAGATGACGATGAGGAGCAACACGCCAATCACGACCTGCAGCATGTTCTCGACCATGAGCAGGCACTTGGTCCTGTCTGGGTTTGGAATGTGAAGAGGAAGGCAATATGTGCATTGCGTAGACCCCGGATCCGCCACGGCGTTTGCTGGGCATTCGTCACAGCCTGTCATTCCGAACTCGGAGTACGTTCCGGCCAGGCATTCCTCGCACGAAAATGTTTCCATGTTAGCATACTTTCCACCGTCACACATGTTAACCGGAATGCAGCTCTGGTTGTCCTGTGGGATGTAGCCAGGCTCGCATTCTTTGCAAGCTGCCCATCCAAGCTTGGAATACGTTCCGACCGGGCAATACTCACATGAAGCAACGCCAATTGTATCAACTGAATCAACTGGGTCAATTGAATCAACTGAGTCAACTGGATCAACTGGATCAACTGCATCAATTGTACCGTTTGTGTCATTTGTACCAATGGTGCCATTTGTGTCAATCATGCGGCGACTCAGGCTAACCTTGAAAGTCTGGAATGTGCCAGCAGGGCACGCATCACAACTTCCAGCATTCTTGTCGGGGATGGAGCCGGCATCGCATACTTTGCAGTCTGTCCATCCACTCTCGGCATACGTTCCAGCCTCGCACTTCACACATGCGTAACTGTCGTTGTTCCAGACTGAGCCAGCATCGCACGGAATGCAAGCATCGTCCTTCAGCTGGCAGCCAGCATCGCATTCTTTGCAAGCTGTCCACCCAGCCTCTGAATATGTGCCGCTCTCGCAGGCCGTACAGATGCTCCGTCCATCTGAAGTGGAAGCACCATGCGTTCCAGGCTCGCAATCTCTGCATTCCGATGCGCCAGCGACAACTGTGTACTTGCCCAGAGGACATATTGAGCATTCTGTCTTGCCTTGGTCGCTTTGGAATGTGCCGAGGTCGCACAGAAGGCACTCAGACGTGCCCCGCAAGCCCGCATAGACGTGGCCATACCTGCCCGCCTGACAAGGTAGGCACTCGATGAATCCCTCTTCAGTCTCATTCCAATGACTGTAAGTCCCACCTGTGCACGGCTTGCAAGAGCTTTGGCCCCGCTTGTCCTGGATGGTGCCCGGACGACAGGTCACACAGGCGCTCTCCCAGAACATCGTCCCGGCTGAGCACGTCGTACAAGCGTTCCCGTCGTAACCTGTGCCGGTTGGACAAAAGACCCCTGAAGGCGTGTCAACACCGCTGATTGGGATGACTTCGACTTCCGAAATGTTCTCAATCGCGTCCTCGATGTTGGGGACCGACATCACCGCATCATAAATATCGGATTCCGAGGGCGCCGTTCCAAGCGTCTGTCCATCCATCGCGTAACAAGATCCGGTCACGAGCACGCTCCCCGGCCGCAGGCCAATAGTGCACTGATGATCGGAGACATTGTAGGACAAGGCGTAGAGGATGCCGAACTTGCTCTTCATCACGGACTTCATGGATGGCGTCAACTTGGTGAAATTCACGCCAACAATGATGACGCTGTGTGTGACGAACTCCTGCGTTGTCATTGAGCCCTCGTATACGTTCCAATCCGAGGAGTTATCGGTAATGGGCGAGTCGCACGTCGCTGATGTTGCACACTTCTTCTGTGTGTCTGAATACTGGTAGTACTTGTGATGGGCTTCCATAGCCAATGCCTGGCATTCCATCTGGTCCGTTACATTGACGAACGCAGCTTCATCTGCAACACATTTCTGGGACGCCGCGAACAAATCCCACAACGCCTGCATGTCCACATGGACCAGGACCGGGTCCATCCGTGTACCCTGCGTCTGCCCCTGTTTGAATAGGACTGACTGCGGCGTGGTGGCGGTGACCTCTGCGCCAGGCTCGATGGCGTTGCCAATGTCCGGCACGCCCATCACCGCCGTCACGAGGTCGTCCGTCCTTGGCGCCTTGGTGTATAGGAACTTTTGCCCTGGCTCTGCCATGATTGTCGCTGTGACCAAGACACTGCCCTTCTCCAACTTGATCGAATACTGGATCAAAGGCACGCCATTGGCCCAGGAGAAAGCCAAGCCCAAGTTGAACTTCAAGGAGACCTTCATGTCAGGCGTCAGCTTGTCATAGTCGATGCCCTTAATGGTGGTCGTCACGATCATGTCCTTGTCTGCTGCGACGATGAGCCAATCTTTAGGCGGCAGTCCACCCTCGGGCACCTGGCAACACTTTTCTTCGGTTGGCGCTGTCTTGTACAGCACGACGCTATTCTTGACATAGCCTTCCATAGCGCAAATGTAGGCTTCACAAGTCGCCTCACAACACGTTTGGTCACTTGGGTCTGTCAACGCATCCACATCGCTCATCTTCACATAGCCTTGTGTGGAGCACGAATAGATTTTGCACGTCGCCTGGTAGATTTTCCAATCCTCACCAGTGCTGGTAATAGGATCATCGCATGTGGCTGATGTTGCACACTTCTGCGACGAGGCCGCGTACTGGTAGAACTTGTGCCCATAGTCCATAGCCAGTGTCTGGCATGCCGTCCGGTCAGCCACACTGACGATGTTGATTTTCACGCACTGGCTGTTGTCCGAACCAGTCTGCTCCCACAGTGCCTGTGTCGTCGTTGTTGTGGTGGTCTGACAGATAACCCATCCTGACCTTTGCACAGCTCCATCGGTTGTCCACACGATTTGCCCGCTTGAAGGCATGACGCCGTCTGGTCCGGTGGATCCTTCGTACGCGACATCGTTGACCATCATTTTGTCGAAATACGACTCTGTAAGGAAGGCTTCTTCAGGGACCGTCAACACAATGTCTTTTTCAGCCTTCATCACACACTTGTCATCACCTGCATAATCATTCGGGTAGTTCGGACTTGTCACACATCCGTCACCTCTGGCAGTGCAATTTCCCGAAACAACTTTAAGTGTCGGCGCCTCACATCCAAGGAAGGTGAAACTGCCATCACTGGAACACGCCGCCCTGGCTGTGCCGCTATATCCAACGGAGCATTCTAGCTCGCAATCAAAAGACGTGAGCGGCCCACTCGAGGTATCGCAATCCGAGAGGATGTAACCCTCGGTTTCCTTTGCGGTGCATACCTGTGCACAAATGAGCTTGCTCTTTTGGTCTCCACTGCCCTTTGCATGCTTATTCAGGTACACGCCGCTCTGGTCCTGCCGCATGATCTGAAATCCTGCTTTTTGCCCAAGGGGTATCAATGCGTCCTTGTTGTAGACATGGCAACCCTTGGGCGCAGTAGGCCAATTCACTGTCCCTTCGTAATTCCTGCCAGGCAAGATCACCGACGAGGCCTTGCACTCGGTCTCGTCTTCGATGCGTGAACTTCCCTCTGGACACTCATTGCTATTCAACTCACCCATGACGATCCCCATGCCACTGATATCTTCTGCACGAGCCGAAAAGTCCTTTGAGCAATCTGCCAATCCGAAGCCTGGTGCGCAATTGCACCTGCAACCATCGCTTTTGTCCTCGTCGGAAGTAGTTCCGCGTCCACTGCAATGATCTTCTGCATTGCATGGTGTTAACTCGCAGATCCAGGACTTCTCGCCGCCGGGCGAGACGCCCATGCGGCTGCGGAGCTGGTAGGCACCGAGGAGCGCCACGCCGCCGCAGGTGGTCTCCTCCTCGCAGGCCGCCTGGGCATCCTCCAACTTGACATGCGACTCGCAACTATTGGAGCAACCGCCGAGCTTGTCCCCATCGTGCCCGTCGTCCCACTTACACCGGTACTCCTTGCAATTGCCATCGTCCAACGACTTGAAGCCCTCCACGCACGCATCGCACTTAGTCGTGTCTGTGTTGCAAGTCGTGCAATCGGTTGCCGTACAAGCAATGCGCGTGCCGGCACCTTTGTTGAATTGGAAACCATCAGCGCACACGTCGCACTTCGCACGATTTACATTGCATGTCTTGCAATTGGCCGTCGTGCAAGCGGTGCACGTGCCGGAAATCGTGTTGAACTGGTTGCCATCAGGGCACGAATCGCACTTCGTGGTATCAACACTGCAAGTCTTGCAGCCCGTTGCTTTGCAACACGTCGTGCCGTCATTTTCCAATTGGTGGCCAGCAGGGCACAGCTCGCAAGTCGAGGTATCGTCACTGCAAGTCTTGCAATTCGAAGCCTCGCAGCATATACCGACCTCTGTCAAATGGAAGTCGGCGGGGCAGTCGGTGCAAGTCGTCAGATCCGCAGCGCAGCTCTTGCACATTGAAACCGTACAAGCTTGGCACGAACCGGTACCTGTATCCATGTGGGAGCCATCGGGGCACGTGTCGCACTTTGCGGGATCAATGCTGCAACTCTGGCAACTCGGATCCGCACAACAGCTGCTGGAATCTGCAGTGAATTGCAAACCAACAGGACACGTATCGCACTGGGCGAGATCAACGTTACAACTCTGGCAATTCGTTGCGGTGCAAGCATTGCATGTGCCCTCAATTGCATTGTGTTGGAAACCATCGGGGCACGCATCGCATTTAGACAGATCCGAATTGCAAGTCTCGCAATTGGCCGCCGTGCAATCAGCACATGTGCCGTCTCCATCGTTAATTGAGAAACCATCTACGCACGAATCGCACTTCGCGCGATCTGCATTGCAACTTTTGCAATCTGGCTGTGTGCAAACAATGCACGTGCCAGCCACTTTGTCAAATTGGAAGCCGTCAAGGCACTTATCGCATTTCGCAAGGTCTGAGTTGCAACTGTTGCAACCAGTCGCCGTGCAAGGAGTGCACGTACCAGATTTCAATTGGAAACCATCAGGGCATGCATCCCACTTCATGTTGGATCCGCTGCAAGTTTTGCAATCCGTTTTGCATAACATGCGCTGTCACCAACATTCGCGTGGAATCCCTCAAGGCACGAATCGCACTTCGCAAGATGTGCGTTGCAACTCTCGCAATTAGTTGCCATACAAGAAGTGCATGTTCCGGCTCCTTTGTTAAATTGCAAACCCTCAGAACATACTTCGCACTTCGCGGGATCCAAAACATTGCATGTTTGGCAATTTATCGCTGTGCAAGCAGTGCAAGTTCCGCTGTCGTCATCCAGATAGAAGCCAACAGAGCAAGCAGTGCACGTGCCGGCTACGTCGTGCAATTCCATGTCGGCATGGCACGAATCGCACTTTGCGGGATCTGCACTACAAGTCTTGCAATCCGTTGCCGCACAACACGTGGTGCTATCTGCGGTCAGTTGCAAGCTCCCAATAGTTCGGCTGTGAGGGCCAGACTCATCTTCGCGAGCGGCATCTGCCAGATTGCGCAAAGGCGCTGGAGATGCGGGTATTACTTCATCCTCGTCCGCCTCCAGGCCCTCCCTCGTGCAGGAGGTGCGAAACTCGTCGCCGTCGCAAGCCATCCGGCGCAAGCAACATGTCCTGCAACTCCTCTTTCTGGGTCTGCAGCTCCTCGTTCTGGGTCTGCAGCTCCTCTTTCCGGGCCTGCAGCTCCTCGGCCCTCACCTGCATGCGCTCTGCTTGCTGCCGCAAGGCGGCGCGGAACTGCGCCTCTACTGCAACGGTTGGACTTGGCAACAACTCAGGGTCCGCCTCCAACTTTGCTATCAGACCATCGGCGAAATTGTCTGGATCTTGTGCGCCCGTCCAAAACTCGTCGTCATCGTCGAGCGCGGCCATGTGAATCACATCCGGCCAAATGTAGCCTCTCCGCTGAATCAATGGCTCGATGGCACTCCGGAGCTGGAGCAACCTGTACTTGTTTGCGACAGTCTTGTCCTTCTCCGAAAGCGCCCGTACGACGTCTCTAAAATTGGAGTCCGCATTGTATGCTTTCTGCAAATCATCGATGCCCGCGCCCTCGAGAATAGGACGCACATCCAACCAAGACAGACCTTCCGCTAGCAGCGAAGGGTCCAACTTGGACCTCAACCTTGCCACCAGGAACATCCGAGCCACATGTTGCTTCTTGCTGGAAGAGAAGCTTTCTACAAGGCCCTGCGGGTCACGCAGAGCTTTTGAGACCTCTTTCCATCCGCCAGCGGTCGTCACCAACTCGAGGACTGGGACGATGTCACCCCATTTCACATTAATGGATTCAAGTACTGGCTCCACTTTCGTGCGGACCTTCCGGTTGGTCGTGATGAAGTCCACAGCTGCGCTCGTACCTGACTTGATGCTCCGTACTGGTACCGTTTGCACCACCGCCAGCACCACACTGATAACAAAGACGCCTACAAACACCACTGCCACAAAGATACCAAGCAGAAGTGCTTTCAATTCCTGCATCCTTGGGTCATCGAGCTCGTCCTCGCCCGGCAAGATCGCCAATTGTGTCGCAAACAGCACGACCAGACAAGAAGAGCAGATGATGTTGGTGGCATTGTTCCAGCTGTCTGCGTATGGCTTCAGCTTCACCAACAGCAGCAAGTAGGCAAAGACTACGCAGAAGGACGTGTAGATGTGCAAGGTCGCGCACGTGTCAAAGGCGAGAACGACACCAGTGATAAGAAATTGTCTCAGGAGATTGACAATTTCGAAATACCAACAATTCGGCTTGAGGTGCTCAAAGAGTCCACCAAAAGCTCGAATGTTAGGTTGCGATTTGACGTCGTAATTCCTCCACTCCACCCATTCATCGATGCTCTCGGATGATTTCTGCGCAGGAGCCAGAAACTCGCGGAAGGTGTATAGACGAAGCCAATAGCCAAATGGGACACCGACGACATAGATGCAGACGCCAATGATCACGAGCGGCAAGCCGAGACTCATGTAGTCTGTGCTATGCAACGCGACATTGTAATCGCGGCGCAATCGGCAACCGGCCCCCGACACATGCTCCAAAGTGCAATCGAACGTCGCACCTCTCAATGGCATGTGCTGGATCGTCAGGCTTGTCACGGCCGAATAGGTTAGGTATGTCGACCAGAATGCCGTCGGGGCCATAATGCCGATGAAGCTGTACTTCTCTGGGCTCCATCTCGAAAAGATGAATGACGACATCATGGCTACGACCAGGAACACAGGCAGGATCATCAACATGCCGCCGAACTCCCAGAGCTCGCCGAAGAGACAACGCGGCTTCCCGGGCAACAGCGAGAATTCCAATACGAAGAAAGACATGAACTGCTGGACTCCGTGCACTACGTTATGGAAGAACTTGACGTACTGATTCTGCAGCACGAAAGCGTACTTCTGATAAAACGCCTCGATCCAACCAGACGCTGCCTGCCACATCAACACGAGCATACGGAACTTGGGACCCAAGAAATGTACCAGCATCGTTACCAACTGAGCTGCGTTTGCTACCAAGCCTGGTGTGGAGACTACTTATGCCGTAGGTTGCAAAGAAGGGTCGGTGTCGTCGACATTGCCCCTGTCGGAATACCCCATCCATTTGTCATCAGAAGCTACCAACTTGAGCTTGTCGACGCGAGATCGGATCTTCATCCAAACTCGTGGCAGTCCCGCTGCAGCAATCAACATCAACGCAACGCAAATTGCCACGGGCAAGAGAGTTGCGCCTTCGCAAAACGTGCATATGTTCGCCAATTGGATGTGGTCTGCAATGCACTCGATGCAAGCGACTCCGCTGTAGCCGTAATAGCACGCGTTGCTTGGACCGCAGGCGGTACCTCCAAACGGGCATGCTATGGGCTGAGCGGTTGCTTCTCGTTGCGGCACCGATAAATCGACCGATGCTTCTTCGCCCATCGTCGGGCCCTGCTTGCGAGTCGCCAGAACGGCCCCATAACGTGCAACAAACACATGCTGGTTGGCAAGCATTTGTGTCACGTTGCTTGTGGACAGAGACTCCAGCTTCTGTTGCACGGCCTCAGCCGACACTGCGGCGTCTGATGGAACAGTGACAATATACCGCATTTCGGTGTGTCCTGCGGTGTTGAGTCGCTCGATTGTCACCCATTCCTTCGAGATCCCCTTGGGCATGTGCTCCAGCAATATCGCTCTCAATATTTGCGAAGCTGACGCATCTTGGAAAAACTCCTCCGACTTCGACTGCGCATCAAAGAAGAACGAGCCGTGCACTTCTTGCGCAATCGTCTTCTTCAGCGCCAGCGTCTCAATTAGAACGAAGCCTTTCTTCGCGCTGATCACCTTTCCCTCTGAGCATGTTGCGCCCGTGTGGCAAGGCTTGCATTCATTGCCTTCCTCCATCGTCTCTGGCTCGCAAACGCACTTGCGTTGGTTTTGTGTGGGTACCCGAAAGCCAAGACACGCTTGGCATGCTGTGTTGCCGTCTGCGATGATGCTCTTGCCAAGGCACTGCTTGCAAGAGTCTTGGCCCGGTTCGCTCTGATACTGCCGCTCCGGGCAGGACGTACAATTCTTGCTTGCAACTCGAGAAAATGTCCCTGGAGCACAGCTAGTGCAATCTGAGCTGCCAGCTTCTGCATACTTGCCTGCATCGCATGGAGAGCACTGGCCACTGCGCCTTGGGGCAAACTTTCCAGCCTTGCATGGATCGCATTGCTCGCTCTCACGAGTCGCTGCCGTACCCGCTTCGCACTCCGAACAAATGCTGCTGCCATTCACGGCGCTTGTGCCCTCGGGGCAAGCAGTGCAATCTCGGCTCTGTGCTTCTGCGAAACGGCCAGCAGGACAATCGCTGCACTCAGCGCTGCCAGCGGCTGCGTACTTGCCCGCAACGCAGACTGCGCAAGACCCTTGGCCGTCGCTCGAGTAAGTGCCAGCATCGCATGGAGAGCACTGCCCACTGCGCTTGTTGGCAAACGTGCCAGCCACGCACTGAACGCATTGCTCGCTCTCGGCGACCGCCGCTGTACCCGCTTCGCACTCCGAACAGGTGCTGCTGCCATTAACGGCGCTTGTGCCGGTAGGGCAGATAGTGCAATCTCGGTTCATTGCGCCTGCGAAACGGCCAGCAAGACAATCGCTGCACTCAGCACTGCCCGCAACTGCATACTTGCCCGCAAGGCAGACTGTGCAAGATCCTTGGCCATCGCTCGAGTAAGTGCCAGCATCGCATGGAGAGCACTGGCCACTGCGCCTTGGGGCAAACTTTCCAGCCTTGCATGGATCGCATTGCTCGCTCTCACGAGTCGCTGCCGTGCCCGCTTCGCACTCCGAACAAATGCTGCTGCCATTCACGGCGCTTGTGCCCTCGGGGCAAGCAGTGCAATCTCGACTCTGTGCTTCTGCGAAACGGCCAGCAGGACCATCGCTGCACTCAGCGCTGCCAGGAGCTGCATACTTGCCAACAAGGCAGCCTGTGCATGATCCACTGCCGTTCCTTGAGTAATTGCCGCTCTTGCACTCCTTGCACTGCCCGCTGCCTACTTCGGCAAATGTCCCAGCCTGGCACACCGTGCAAACGTCGCTCTCTTCCTCCGCCTTGGTGCCAGCTGCGCAAACCGCGCAGAGATCGCTCCCGTTGGCTGAACTCCTGCCAATGGGACAACCTGCGCACTCTTTGCTTCCTGCAGCTGCCGCATAACCAGCAGGACATTGGATACATTCGACTCTGCCCGCGTCTGCAAATGTACCACCAGGGCATGGGTCGCATGCATCAGCACCACTGCCTGAGCGTTTCCCTTGTGGGCATTGGGTGCATGACGAATCCCCCGCTTCTGCGTACTTACCTGCCAGGCAAGTTTCGCAGGCGGTTTTGTCCTCGGAGGGCTGCTCGCCAGCATCGCACGTTTGGCACTCTGTGCTTTTGGTGAGATGCGCATACTTCCCTGCTGGGCATGATTCGCAATACTGCAGCCCGTTGAAATCTGAATATTTTCCTGGCTCGCAGTCCTGGCACCCATCAGAGTCCTCTCCAGCGCGGCCCTTGTCGCAGGCCTTGCATGCAGCGCGAGCAGAAAATGTTCCATTACTTGCAATCGGTCGCTGCGCAATTTGTGCATGTGCCGGCATCAGAATTCAAGAAGTAGGCATCAGGGCACTCATCACACTTCTCAGGGTCTGCGCTACAAAACTTGCAACCGTCGGCTATACAAGCAATGCAGGTGTGGTTTGCGGCCAGATGGAAAGCCTCCGGGCATCCATCGCACTTCGCGAGATCCGCAGTGCAAGTCACACAGTCCGTCGCAGCCGTACAAGCTGTGCAAGTGCCGGCATCTTCGTCATACTGGAAATTATCAGGGCACGAATCGCACTTCG
>PVBE011726527.1_pt1 | contig 10730 bp, 11 predicted proteins | sample 1631181 | NCBI WGS metagenome assembly PVBE01 (sample SAMN08397723, study PRJNA350692) | Marine metagenome, whole genome shotgun sequencing project. | isolation source: water | place: Pacific Ocean | collected 2012-04 | reverse complement strand
GCTGTCGAGACTGTGAGAAGATGACGGATGACGCACCCACCGCTACGCGCCCGTAGCTCAGTTGGATAGAGCATCGGCCTTCTAAGCCGAGGGTCGCAGGTTCGAATCCTGCCGGGCGCGCCATTTTCCTAAAGAATTCGCCGATCGCAGGTTGGAGGCCTCGAGATCGGGGAGGTCTTGGCGCAGGTCGGACCGGTCACCCTCTAGCTCGGTGAAGTACTCGCTGGCTTTTCTCTTGGGAATCGAGCTAATGGTGATGACGCACCCAGATGCCTCGATCAGCGCCACCAGCCTGCACTAACCAGATCCGCGACATTCGTTTGAGGCTCCGACTATCGCAGCCCCAGTTCGCTAGGTTGCTCGGCGTGTCCGCCGAAACCTACCGCACGTGGGACTCGGGGCGACGAGTCGTACCCACCCCGTGGTTGGACGAAGCGCAGGCCCTCGGGGTCACTCATGACCCCAATCGACTCTGGTCCCTCCCGGACCTCGCGATCGAACTCGGTGTTCACGTTCGGACATTGCGAGATGCCGCACGCTCTGGTCGACTCAAGGTCGTCTATGGGAATCGGGTCGTGTTTCGCAACCCGGTTCCGAAGGCGGGCTTGGTGGCGGGGCGCGCCTTCATGGAGCAGTACTACAGACGGTCGTACTCGCGATACGCGCCGCGACCTCGCGCTCCCCACCGACTAGAGATCCCGCCAGATTGGGCGGGACGACTTGTACGGATCCGGCAGGAACTCCATCTGACGCAAGCACGGCTGGCCGAACAGATCGGGGCGGCCAGTAAGGCCGTCGTGTACCAATGGGAGTCTGGGAAGCGGAAGCCATCACCGGTGTTCTGGAGACGGATTCAAGAACTGATTGAGCGAGAAAGTGACCGGTCGCGAGTTCGCACCGAAACATGAGTGATCAGTCGCATGACTGACTGCAGTAGCCCCGACCGTTCTCGCTCAGCAAGCCCAGTGATTGGCGCAACGAATTCATCGACCAACTTCGCGACTAAGCTAGGTGGGGCGTTTGTCCAGACGGCCGGATGCCGTCCGCTGTCAGTTCGCCGCATTGCACGTACCGGAGTGGCAGGTGGTGCACGACGGTGGCATAGATACGGTGGCATAGATTAGGACATTGGGGCGCCGGGTGGTTGACGAATCCCTGCGAGAGGAACTCTCCCTGTCCGTGGAGACGAGAGACCACCTCGAAGTGCCGCCGTCGGGCTGTGTCAATCATGTCACCAAGGGCCTGAGACATGCATGTTCGCTTCGGCCGCCATTGTGATGGCTTACAACCGCAAGTCCCCGAAACGGGGGTGGGGGCGGCGGTCCTCGGTCCTGCCGGCTTTCTCACTGTTCTCGAAACCCAACTAGGGCTTCCACCGTCGGTCACCCACCCTGGAGAGGTGGCCCTCACCTACCTCGAGTGTCTGCGCGAGGCCTCGTCGCCGTCCAGCTTCTTCCGCGTCTCCCTCGAGGTAGATCCGGTCAATGTTGCGCGCACGCTCCTCGAGTGGCGGGAACAGTGGTACGAGGCAGGCTGGGATGGGACCTTCCCGGATGGCGTGCCGCGGCGGCTGGCGGACATGGCGGCCGTTGAGAAGGTCGCGAAGGAGCGGGTGCCGCCTAGCCAAGGCGAGCGGCTTCAACGGGTTTCTCACGCGCTCGGAGGTTTGGCGACGCAGATCGAGCGGGTCGAGCTTCATACGCCACTGGATGAGCTCCCGTTCGCGTGGCAGCAGGTGCTAGGGGCATTGCCCTGCGATTCGGCGCCTGGGCTCGAGCTGTCGCCGTCAGCGCCGTCCGGCTCCGATCTCGCACTCGTGCAGGCGACGCTGCTGGCAATCGCGAGCGGCGGCGAGGACGGGACGGCTACTCGGGAGATGCTCCGGGGCGACGGGTCCCTCATCGTAGTGAAGGCGGCCTCGCGGGATCTGTCGGCGGAGGCAATGGCCGAGTTTCTGCTCACCTCGGGCAGGAGCGCGGAGACGCTGTTCGTCGCCGAGCGCGACGGCATCATCCTCGACAACGCGCTCGAGCGCGTCGGGCTGCCCCGGTGCGGCTTCCGGTTTCACACGCGTTTCCGGGCTGCGACGCAGGTGCTCAAGTTCTGCCTCGCGCTATTGTGGGCGCCGGTCGACCCGCACCGTACTCTCCAGTTTCTGCTGCACCCGACCGGGCCACTGCCGCGGTGGGTGCGCTCACGGCTCGCGGGCGCGGTGGCGTCGTCTCCCGGAATCGGCGGCCCGTTGTGGAGCGAGACTCTTGCCGGCATCGAGCGGCACCAGCGTGAGCGATACGGAGCCGAAGACGCGGAAGTCGAGCGGCTTCGCGCCGATATCGCCTACTGGCTCGAAGGCGATCGATTCGACCTGCGTGCCGGCGCGCCACTCGATTCGCTCATCGCGCGCACCAAGCGCGTCTCTAGCTGGGCGAGCACGCGGCTCAATACGGCGGAAGACAGGGCCAAGCGCTCCCTCTTCGGCGCCGCGCAGGCGCAGGCCGAAGCGCTGAGCGCGGGACTAGCGAGACTAAGCGACGCGGGAGTGGGTGCGATCGCGCGCCTCGAGCTCGAGCGGCTGGTCGATGAGGTCACGGGCGATGCGCCCGACCCCTCGACATTCGGCGGGGCGGGGCACGCGCGGGCGACGCCCTCGCCGGCAGCGGTCACCGCACCGTGGCCGACAGTGGTGTGGTGGAACCTCGCGCCGCCACCGGCCGCGGTTTCCTATCCATGGTCGTGGCGCGAACTGACCGCGCTTCGAGATGCCGGCGTGCGGCTACCGTATGCGCATGACCTACTCCGCCAGCGCAGCCGCGAGTGGCTGCGCCCGATCCTCAATGCAACGGAGCGCCTCGTGTTGGCGATCCACAACGACGAGCGGGGCGCTCACCCGATCTGGACGCAGATTGAGAATCTCTTCGACGGCGCCGAGACGGTCCAGGTCGAGCCGGCTCTGCTTGGAGGCGAGGCCGCGCTCGCACCGCTGGCAGTGCCGACCCGCACGCTCGCGCTTCGGCCGCTGCCGTCGCCCCGGCGCTGGTGGACGCTGCCGTCCGACTGCCCCATCGCCCGGCGCGACGTCGAGTCCTACTCGAGCCTATCGAAGCTCTGCGATTACCCCCACGAGTGGGCCCTGCACTACGCGGCGCGGCTCGAGGCCGGGCGGGCAGCGGATGTGGCCGATGGCCCGCTCCTCTACGGCAACCTCGGCCACCGGTTGATCGAGGAGTTCTTCAACGAGCACGACGACTGGCGCTCGATGTCGAACGACGCCGTGGACGCCTGGAGCCGTGCGACGCTGCCCGGGATTGTCGAGCGCGAGGGCGCGGTGCTCCTCGAACCCGGGCGCGGGATCGACCGTCAGCGGGTCAGCACCACCATCGAGAGCGCGCTCGTCCGGCTGCTCGAACACCTTCGCGCCGCCGGCGTCGAGCGCGTCGTGTCGGAGTCCTCCGGGGAAGTCGCGTTTGCGGGACGCCGGCTCACCGGCGCCATCGATCTGCTGCTGGCCGACGGCGAAGGGCGGCGTGCAGTGGTGGACGTCAAATGGTCGAGTCAATCCATGCGTCGCGATCTACTCGCCGCCAACCGTGCACTTCAGCTCGCAACCTACGCCTTCCTACAGAAGACGCTCGACTCGAGTGAACTTTGGCCGCCCAGCGCCTTTTTCATCCTCTCGACTGGGAACCTGCTCGCGAGTGACGCATCGCGTTTCCCCAATGCGATCGTGTCGCCTTCGAAGAGCGGCGAGGGGAGCGTCCACCTTTGGCGCCGCCTCAGCGTGACTTATGAATGGCGGTGGGCACAGCTCGAGGCAGGACGCGTCGAGGTAGTCACTGGTCTTAACGAGCCCGACCACGACTCCGCGCCGCCCGATGCCGGACTCGCGCCGGTCACTGATGGCGATCTCTACGACGAATACGGCTGGCTTACCGGCTGGGAGGCGTTCTAGTGAGCGCGAAGTCTGGCGATTTCGCGCATTTGCGCTTCATCAGTGCCGGAGCTGGGAGCGGCAAAACTTACCGCTTGACCGAGGAACTCGAGCGCGCGCTGGTCGGCGGGACGGTGACACCTGCGGGGGTAATCGGTACGACCTTCACGGTCAAGGCGGCTTCCGAGCTACGCGACCGGGTTCGGATCAGGCTCATCAAAAGCGGAAGGCCCTTGCTCGCCGAGCAGATGGCCCAAGCGCTCATCGGTACCGTCCACAGTGTTTGCGAGAGCCTGCTTGCCCGCTTTGCATTCGAGCTTGGCCTCTCGCCCAACCTCAATGTTGCGAGCGTCGAAGACGGGGCGGGACTCTTTAATCAAGCGTTGGACGAGGTGCTGGACGCCGAGCGCGTGCGCGGGATGAACCGGCTCGCTGCACGCCTCGGGCTAGCCGATGACCGAGACGGGTCGAGCTGGCAGGACCACGTCAAGAAGATCGCTGACCAGGTCCGAAGCAACGACATTGACGCGGGCGCCGTCGAGGCAATGGGCGGGGATAGCGCGGACCGGTTCCTCGGCTACTTCCCCGAGGTTTCGTGCGGCGATGAGGCTGGTGAGGCGCTGCGCGAGGCCGTCAGGTGCGCGATCGCGACCATCGACCTCGAGGTCGATACAACCAAGGGATCGGGAAAGTACGTCGCCGAACTCCGCACCGCGCTCCCCGACCTCGCGCGTGAGGACTGCTCCTGGGCGCGTTGGATCTCGCTCAGCAAGAAGAAGCCGACCAAGAAGAGCGAAGCCGCCGCGATGCCGGTGCAGGCGGCCGCCGCGCGCTACGACTGCCACGCAGGCTTCCATACTGACATTCGCGGCTACATAGAGGGCGTGTTCTCGATCGCTGGCGCGTCTCTCGCCCGCTTTCAAGCCATCAAGACCGAACGCGGCCTCATCGACTACAACGACATGGAACAGCTCGCGCTCCGTGCCTTCGACGAGCCGGCGGTGGCGGAACGCCTTGGCGACGAGCTCGAGCTGCTGCTCGTCGACGAGTTCCAGGACACCAACCCGATGCAGCTCGGGCTGTTTATGAAGCTCGCTCGGTTCGCGCGCGAAGTGATTCTTGTCGGGGACGTGAAGCAGGCCATCTACGGCTTCCGTGGGACCGATCCGGAGCTGGTGCGCGGCACTATCGACGCGCTCACTGCGCGCGGGTGCGCACTCGAGGTGCTCGAAACTTCCTGGCGGTCTCGCCCGCCGCTGGTACGGTATCTCAACGCCGTTTTCGCAGCCGCCTTCGAGCGAGACGGCATCGAGCGTGCATTGGTCGAGCTTGCGCCCGAGCGGTCCGAGACGCACGACGCGGCCGCGGTGGTGCGCTGGGCGCTGCCGAAGGCCAACGCGGCCGGGCAGGCCGACGCCCTCGCGGCGGCGGTGGGGGATCTCGTTGCGTCGGGGCAGCCGGTGTGCGAACCGGGCACGGGCGAATCGCGAGCCATGACCTTCGGCGACGTTGCGGTACTCGCCGCAACAAACAAGCACGTCGAAGCGATCGCGAAGGCGCTACGCGACCGCAGGGTGCCGATGAAGATGACGCTCTCGGGACTCCTCGAGGTGCCCGAGGTGTGCCTTGCGAAGGCCTGCCTGCGCCGGCTTAACGACCCCTCCGACACCCTCGCCACTGCCGAAATTCGCGCGCTCGGAGCGTGCGAGGAGCCGGAGGTGTGGCTCGCGGACCGCCTGCGCTGGCTCGCGGCCGGCGAGGACGCTTGGGGTTGGGGCGAGGCGAACGACGCGATCGTCTCCCGCATCGCCACTCTGCGCGAGCAGACGGCCACCCAATCCCCGGTTGAAATTGTCGCCCGGGTGCTCAACTACGTCGGAATCCGTCCCATCGTCACCGCCTGGGGTCCGAACGCGGTCAGAGCCGCGCAGCGCCAGCGCAACCTCGACGCGTTCCTCGATCTAGCCGTCAAGTACGAGGACCACTGCGCCTCTCAGCACGGTGCGGCGACGCTCACCGGTTTTCTCTTCTGGCTCGAGAACCCCACCTCGCCCGAGCTCGATCTGCAGCCTGTGGTGACCGGCGGCGACGCCGTTCACGTCCTGACCTACCACCGCGCGAAGGGTCTCGAGTGGCCGGTGGTCGTGGTGACCGACTTCCACTACGGCTGGTGGCCTCGCCTGTGGGACGTGCGCGCGGAGTCGACTTCGGAAACACTCGATCTGGACCGCCCGCTTGCCGGGCGCACGGTCCGCTTCTACCCGAACGTCTTCGGTCGGAACACGAAGGACGTGGCGGTGCTCGACGTCATCATGGCGTCTGATGAGGCGGCTGCCGTTGCCGCCACGAACGAGGCCGAGCTTCGCCGCCTCGCCTACGTCGGTATGACCCGAACGCGGGACACGGTCGTCATCGCGGTGTCGCCTGTCGCGCAGAAGGCCGACACCTGGATCCGGGCCTTCGAGTCCGAACACCTGCTGCCCGAGAGCGACTCGCTCGCGCTACCAGAAGGTGACCCGATCCCGGCCATCTGCCGCGATCTCGCGAACACGGAGTTCGCCGCGCCCGAGCCGGCCCCGTTCACGCCGACCTGGTTCTTCGAACGCACTCCGACCGCATCCCCGCTGCGCGAGCGCCTTAGCCCGTCGGAGGCCGGACCCGCCCAAGGCGCGACCGTAGGCGAGACCATCAACGTCGGCCCGCGCATCGCCGTCCACGGTGACGACATGGCGAGCATCGGCACCGCGCTTCACGCCGTCATCGCCGCAGAGCTCGTCAACCCTGGCCGCGACGACGCGATCGGGCGCGCCGCGGTCCTCATCCAGGGCTTGGCCGTTGAAGACGCCGTCGCTCCCGCCGACGCGGTCGAGTGCGCAAGACGCCTCACGGCTGCCCTCGATGCCCGTTTCGCCCCGTGCCGCATGTTGGTCGAGCACCCCGTAGAGCTCGTCCGGGAGAACGGCCAGGTACTCCGCGGCTGGATCGACCTCCTGCTCGAAACCGACGGCGGCTGGATCGTGATTGACCATAAGTCCTCGCCACGTCCGCGCTCGGAGTGGGCTGCAGAAGCGATCGAGTACTCGGGGCAGCTAGCGGCGTACGCGAGCACTCTCCGCGGCGCCGGCCTCGACTGCGCGGGGTGCTGGGTGCACTTCGCGGTTGGCGGGGGGATGGTGGAGGTAGTGCTCGAAGGGGCATTGTCAACTTGACGATGAACAGACAGGCTCCGCCTCCGACTGAGGTGGTGATCCACTCTGTGGTTTCAGACGCACGTCGCCTCCTGCCAGACACCGAAGGCCCGTGTTCTGAGCAACCGGTGGTGCCCAGCTCGGAGCAGGTGGCGGCCGAGACGAAATAGATTCTGCACGGGTCCGTGCGCCGAGAGAAACCGTTGCGCGTGCGCGGCGGACCTGAACCGACGCATTTGGCGTTCGCGTTGCAGCGTGGGTTGATGCGAGACTTCCGCGCGATTGTTTTCTACTGCCGGGTACTGTGGATCACGGACGGCATGACAGTGCGCTGCGCTGCCGAGTAGCTCCGGAGCTTGTCGGTGATCCGCCGGCGAGGCTCGAGGCCTTGTCCTTTAAATAGCTTGCGGAAGAACCGTGTGGCCGCTCGCCGATTGCGCCGCGACTGCACGAGGATGTCGATCACGTCGCCGTTCTCGTCCACGGCACGCCACAGATACTGCTGTCGGCCCTGGATCTTCAGGAACGGCATTGTCAAGTTGAGGTGCTGCTGGCAGAGTGAGCGGATGATGAGCCCGTCCCCGAGCTACCACAGATACCGCTTTCCGCCCGAGATCATTAGTCACGCGGTGTGGCTCTACCATCGATTCGGGGTGAGCTTCCGAGATGTTGAAGATCTGCTTGCTCAACGCGGCATCACGGTGACCTACGAGACGATTCGGCAGTGGTGTCGGACCTTCGGGCCGGCCTATGCGCGCACGCTGCGGCGACGCAGGGGCAGGATGGGCGACACGTGGTACCTAGACGAGCTGTTCTTGAAGATCCAAGGCCGGCGACAGTATCTGTGGCGTGGCGTGGACGAGGACGGCGACGGCATCGACATCCTCGTGCAGTCGCGGCGCGACCGGCGGGCGGCCTCGCGTTTCTTCCGCAAATTGTTGACTGGGCAAGGCCGCGAGCCGCGCCGGCTCATCACGGACAAGTTGCGCAGCTACTCAGCGGCGCACCGAACTGTGATGCCGTCCGTCGTCCACATCACAGACCAGTACGCGAACAATCGTGCCGAGGTCTCTCACCAACCGACCCGGCAACGCGAGCGCCAGATGCGCCGGTTCAAATCGGCCGCGCACGCGCAGCGGTTTCTCTCGGTGCACGGACTCGTACAGAATCTGTTCCGTGTTGGCCGTCATCTGCTCCGGGCTGTGCACCACCGGCTGCTCAGAACGCGCTCGTTCCGCGTCTGGGATGAGGTGACCTTCGCCTGCTGAGATCTCGCTGAACACGGCCATCGCGGGCCGAGCCTCGCGCTGAGTCCCTCAACTTGACAGCACCGTTGGAAGAGCTCGAGCGTTGGCTCAGTCGCCACCGGCGTTACTGGAGCGCGCGACTTGACGACCTCGACGGCGTCTTGCAAGGCGAGCGCAACAAGAGGAAAGGCGGAAAGAAATGAACGAATCGGTGGGCACGGTGCAACGCGACGGCCAGACCTTCACGCTGTCGATGCAGCGCGACTATCAAGCATCGATCGAGGAGGTCTGGCAGGCTCTGGTCGAACCCGACAGACTTCAGCGTTGGCTTGGAACGGTGTGCATCGAGCCTCGGGCTGGCGGGCGCTTCGAGATCGACTTCGACGACGAGGATCATGCCGGCGGAGGGTATTGTCAAGTTGAGGCAATGTCGAGTGATCGACCCACAAAAAATCGGGGTCGATGCCAGCTATCCCTCAACTTGACAATGCCCTGCTGGCTCGTCCGTTCAGTCTGCCACGCGGGCTCAACCTGACAGAACCGTCGCGGAGAAGTGGCGCCCGTGGCGATCCTACGGCGTGTTGTATCTCTGGATGACGGAAGGACAGGAGGTCACGAAATGAAGATTCGGTGGGCACGAATGGAGACGCCGGTCGGGCCGGTCGTCGTCGCGTGGAGCGAGGATGCCGTCGTGTTCCTGGACATGGAAGCCATTGTGGAACGACAAAGCTGGACGACGCGAATGGTTCGCGAAGCACCGGAAGCGCGCATGAAATCCTCGCTCGAGAAGAGATTCGGAAGCGTCGAACTGATCCCGGCCTCGAGCACCGCCGGCCCCATGCAAAAACTCGCGCGATACTTCGCAGGGGACGTGGCCGCCATCGATGCGATCGCCGTAAACACCGCCGGTACGCCTTTCCAGGAGAAGATCTGGAAGGGACTCCGAAGAATACCCGCCGGCAAGACGCTGACCTACGGCGAGATCGCGACGAAGGCAGGCAGACCGGGCGCGGCTCGCGCAGCCGGCGGGGCAGTGGGCAGCAATCCGATCGCGATCATCATTCCGTGCCATCGCATCATCGGGGCGAACGAACGACTGACGGGGTTTGGGGGAGGTCTCCTGCGGAAGCGATGGCTGCTGCGCCACGAGGGGGCCACGTTTCGCGATGATTCCCCGAAACAGCTTCAACTTCTCTAGGGACGTCGTCTACCGCGACGTGCGAACGAACCGAACGGTCCGGCTTCCTTCGGGGAAGCGTTGTTGCAGGAACCGTAACAGGCCTAGACGATCCCAACCTACAGCACCCTCACCCGGCCAAGCTGTCCCACCCGCGCAGGGTTTTCATGCAACAACGCCCGCTCAACCTGACCGTGCCTTTGGTTGACGGTGCCTGGACGAGCTGCACCAATTTAGGTACAGTTAATTAGTGATCTTGGAGCCCAAACGCTTGCCCGCGTTTTTCTACCGTAGCGAGCGCGGCCGGGAGCCGGTTCGCGAGTGGCTGCAGGGCCTTGCGGCTGCCGATCGGAAGATCATCGGTGAAGACGTCAAGGACGTCGAGTTCTCTTGGCCGCTCGGGATGCCGCTTGTCCGATCGCTCGGCTCTGGGCTTTGGGAAGTGCGCAGCCGTCTGACCGGCGGCAAGATCGCTCGGGTGATCTTCTGCGTGGCACAGGGTCGCATGGTGCTCCTCCACGGCTTCGTCAAGAAGACACAGAAGACGCCCCAGAAGGACATCGAACTGGCGCTGAGACGGAAGAAAGGAGAAGACCAATGAGGAAGAAAAATATCGGCAGTTCGTTCGATAGCTGGTTGCGCGAAGACGGCACCTTCGAAGAGGTGAGCGCCGGCGCGCTTAAGCGCGTGATCGCTCGTCAGGTGGAAGGCGCGATGGCCGATCGCGGTCTGTCAAAAGCTGAGATGGCCCGGCGGATGCACACCAGTCGCTCTCAGCTCGACCGGTTGCTCGATCCAGAGAACGACTCAGTCACGCTGACCACGCTTCAGAAGGCAGCTACCGCGGTTGGCCGCGAAGTGCGTCTGGAGCTGGTCTAGCTCATGTCCATAGCGGCTCTAGAAGTGGAGCGCGCGCCATTCTCTGATCGGTTATCGGACTGCCGTCTGAGATGGGCCCAAATGTGCGAATGTCAGGCAGATTGTGCCCTTCAGGCAATGGAACTCGGGTGCCAGAATATAACCGTCTTGATATAACCGATCCGACATCGGGCCTTCTAAGCCGAGGGTCCCAGGTTCGAATCCTGGCGGGCGCACCATTTCTTTTCAACGACTTACGGGAATTCGAAAACAGCCGCTGGTGGGCGACTGTAGATGATTTTGTAGATGTGCTTGTTTCGCGGGAGACCGCG
>PVBE011288592.1_pt1 | contig 10730 bp, 8 predicted proteins | sample 1631181 | NCBI WGS metagenome assembly PVBE01 (sample SAMN08397723, study PRJNA350692) | Marine metagenome, whole genome shotgun sequencing project. | isolation source: water | place: Pacific Ocean | collected 2012-04 | reverse complement strand
CCTGACCTTCTAATGTTGGATGAGCCAACTAATCACCTGGACCTTGAAGCATTACTTTGGTTTCAGCAGTACCTGGCCAATTTTTCCGGGGCCGTGCTTCTCATTTCGCATGATCGCTCCTTCATGGATGATTTGGTCAAGGTCGTATACGATATCGAAGATAAAAAGCTAATAAGTTACAAAGGTAGCTATTCGGAATTTGAAGAGGAAAAGGAAAAACGCTTCGAGCAGCGGTTACAGGCCTGGAAGAATCAACAAAAAGAAATTGAGAGGAATCAGGAATTCATTGATCGTTTTCGTTCTGTAGCTTCCAAAGCGGCTCAGGCGCAGAGCCGTCAAAGGCAACTTGATAAGATGGAGAAGTTAGAAAAGCCGAAACCGATCCGTAAGCTATTTAAGATTCAATTTCCGCAGCCTACGAGGAGTGGTCAGAGAGTTGTCAGTCTTAAGGGAGTGAACATGGCATATGGTGAAAATGTCATCTATGAAAATCTTAACATTGACATTGAGAGGGGCGATCGAATTGCTTTAGTGGGTCCGAACGGATCTGGTAAATCAACATTAATTAAAATAATGGCCGGTGAGTTGGAGTTCCAATCCGGCGATCGTGACCTTGGACACAATTGCCGGATAGGTTATTTCAGCCAGCACCGGGCTGCGACTCTTGACCCGGAGAAGAGTGTTCTGGATGAATGTGTGGAGGCTGCTGTTGATTTAACTTCAGATGAGTGCAGGGGAGTTTTAGGCTCATTCTTATTCAGAAAAGAGGATGTGTTTAAGAAGACAAAAGTCTTATCAGGAGGGGAAAAAAGCCGTTTAAATTTGGTTAAGTTTTTGCTCAATCCACCGAACTTGCTTCTGATGGATGAGCCTACTACGCACTTGGATCTTATCTCGATTGATGCATTAATTATTGCACTTTCAAATTATGGAGGATCGCTAGTCTTTATATCTCACGATGTAAATTTTATCAGAAAATTAGGCAATAATGTCTGGCATATCAAGGATGGTAATCTCACCAAATATGCGGGTGATTACGACTATTACCTTGAAAAGAGTGGGGGATTGACAGATGCAAGGGCAGCGATTACGAACTGAATGGTTTGTCTAAGATTCTTAAAGTAACTACTTGCGAAAAGCTTCAATTCATCCGAACTCCTTAGAATGCCTCTAACTGAATCCGATCAACCTTACATTAAAACAGACACTGGCCTCGAGTATCGATCGCTTGAAGAGGGTGAAGGTGACAAGCCAGAACCTTCGAGCACCGTTACCGTACATTATATGGGTTGCTTTGAAGATGGAGAGCAGTTCGATAGTTCATATGACCGCAATGAGCCTACGACCTTCCCTCTCTCGGGTGTCATTCCTGGCTGGACAGAGGGTCTTCAATTAATGAGCTCAGGAAGCAAATATCAATTTAAGATTCCTTACCACCTTGGGTATGGTGAGGCCGGATATCCGGGTGTGATTCCTCCCAAAGCGACTCTGTATTTCGAGATTGAATTAATATCATTTTAATGATTGCTGGCCAGGTGCCCCGAGTCGCCGTCATTGGTGGTGGAGCTGCAGGATTTTTTGGTGCGATAGCTTGCGCTGAGGGTGCTAAGGGTCAGATGGATATTAGTGTCCTTGAGATGGGCAGTAATTTTCTTACCAAGGTGAAGATTTCCGGTGGAGGTCGCTGCAATGTGACACATGGAATTGAGGATACATTTGATTTTGCTGAGCACTATCCTCGAGGAAAACGTGAACTTATCGGTCCCTTATCCCGTTGGGGTCAGGAAGATACTGTATGGTGGTTCAGAGAGAATGGAGTTGAGCTAAAAACTGAGGCCGATGGTCGGATCTTTCCGATCACGGACTCCTCGCAGACCGTCATTGATTGTTTGACTGGAGTTGCAAAGGAAAAAGGAATTAAGGCAAGAAATAACTGCTGTGTTAATAGGATTGATAAGTCTGATGACGGTTGTTTTAGAATCTGGATTAATGACCAAGAGGATCCTGTTGAAGCGGAATATCTATTAATTGCTACGGGAGGTATAAGATCTGCTAATTCTAGGCATTTACTGGAATCATTGGGCCATGAATTCAGATCCCCAGTCCCTTCACTATTCACTTTTGAAATAGAGGATAACCAACTGACAGAGTTGTCTGGATTGTCTGTTACTAGTGCCAGTGTCTCCATTGATCATTTGGGAATGAAAAGTGCAGGGCCTTTATTGATTACGCATTGGGGTCTGAGTGGTCCGGTCATACTTAAGCTATCTGCTCTCGGTGCGAGGGAATTAGAGCAATTAAATTATGAATTTAAGATAATAGTGAACTGGGTAGGCGAAGAATGGAACTTAGAGAAATTAAGTCAGAGAATTGAATCTGAAAGAAATTCATATGGTTCAAGAAAGATCATTAAAAGGAGCCCGATAAAGGAAATTCCTAATAGGCTATGGAAACGGATTGCTTTCGAGGCAGGTGTTTCTGATAATCAGATTTGGTCCGAACTTACAAGGCAGGTCACTTCACGAATCATTAGATTACTCTTGTCTGAGGAATTTGAGGTGTCCGGAAAGAGTATGAATAAATCGGAGTTTGTGACCTGTGGAGGTGTTCTTTTGAGCGACCTTGATCTTAGAACGATGGAAAGCCGCTCAGTGGAGAATTTATTTTTTGCTGGTGAGGTGATGGATATTGATGGTCTGACTGGTGGCTTTAATTTCCAGAGTGCATGGACGACAGCAAGAATCGCCGGCGAGGAAATTGCACAGAGGCGCTTCAGCTAAACCTAATTAGAATTTTATAATGTCTATTTTTTCATCAATCCAAGATTATTAAGATGGGCTAGTCAGCAGGTTTTGTAATCCGAAAAGGTTACTCATTGCTGAGACGGATTGGTCCAGGGAGGATTCAGATATTGAGGCCATCAAAGAGGACTGTCGTGAAAGGATCCTTTTCTTTAAAAAGAGAGGATTTTAACTTTCTAGGAACCTCAGATCGATCATGAATCGCACCTTGAGAGGATGCGAGTAAGGTTAACTTCCAAGCCTTCCGAATCCAATGTTAGTTGAGGTACTCTGAACTACTTTCTGTTTGGAATATGCTTCGTTAGTTCCTCTTCAATTTCCGAGTTCTTAGATGAAATATCATCAACATTGTCTAGTCTTTTTCTCAAGTCATAGAGTTCTTTATTTACAATTGTACCACCCTCTACTTTGGCAACGAGGCGATGCGTTTCGGAACGAACACTAACTGCGTCCCTCCAGTAACTGGTCGCATATTTGCGGACCGATTCCTTTTCTTTTCTTAGTATTGGAGCCAGATAAAAACCGTCCAGAGGATGATGTGTTTTTTTGAATTTAGGTTCACATAAATCAAGTAATGTGGGATAAATGTCTAGTGTTTCCGCAAGAGCATCTGTTGAGAATCCTCCCTCAATGCCGGGAGCCCGCATCATAAGAACACTTCGGTTTGCTATTTCGAATGGGGTATGTTTTCCCCACTGTTGTGCGTCGCCAAGGTGCCACCCATGATCGCCCCAAACGACAACGATTGTGTTCTTTGAAAGGCCAGTATTTTCAAGGTGGTTTAGAACCTTGCCAATTTGACGATCAACGTATCTTACGCACGCAAGGTAGGCGCGCCTTGCCATATTGGCGGATTTACGATTCAGTGGTCGTTTCTTTTCATACGGAGTCGAGTACTTAAAGAATTCGCCACTACTATGTTTGTAGGGTGAATCAAATTACTTCTTGTCAGCAGGGTCAGGGATCGTAATATTTTCAAATGCATCCCAGTCTTGTTTAGGAGCAACAAATGGAAGGTGAGGTTTAAAGAAACCTAGTCCCATGAAGAAAGGTTTCTTGCCATCTTTGAGTTGTGTCAGTTGCGAGATTGCGCTTTCAGTAAGGAGTCCATCGGGAAGATCCGTATCTTTTTCTACTATAAATTCCATTAGGTCCTTGTGTCCGTTACCATCTTCTCGATGCTTTCCATTAGCGTAGGCAAAGAAAATTCCCCAACCTCTTTTCCATTGTCCCATCGGAGTAGCTAGTCGGTCCCAGGCTCTAGGCATTTCATGCCTTCCGTCTCCTTTACCATTGTAAGAGAAGACTCTCCCATCAGCCGTGTGGGATATCTTCCCAATTAGCACGGTTTCGTATCCTGATCTTCTGAAAGTTTCTGGCATGGTTTGAGCGCCGGGTAATTGTTTATCTTGAATTGCTGTTTTGCCACCGTGAAAGGCATGGTTTTGCATCGCTCCTGAATTGCTGGGAGATCTTCCCGTCAAGAGAGCGTAACGGGAAGCGCCACAAGTTGGAACTTGAACATAGTGATTGCGGAATGTGACTGCGGTTTTTGCAAATTCATCCAAGTGTGGGCTTAGTGCATAATTAACCCCATAACAACCCAATTCGGGGCGAAGGTCATCGACGGCAATGAAGAGAATGTTTGGCTTCTCAGATGCGACAGAGAAGGCTACAGAAAAAGTAAGGATAATAGATGTAATTATAAATCTGATGATTTCTAATCTCATTTCATTTGAATACATTCTATTATTTTTCTTTTCCATTGCCTGAGAATATCGTCCTTATATGGATAGTTCAATAAAAGCTCTAAGAATCTATTTTTGTTCTCGAATTTTTACTATTGTTTATGGATCATAAGCTTAACAGTAAATCAATTATGAATATCCTGATTAAACCTTGCATTATATTAATACTTTCCATTTTTTGTTCAGTTCAGCTAATGGCTGAAGAGGGGAAGTCTCAATCCAAGAGTGCCCTCAAGAAGGCTTTCATCGATGGCTCAGGCCATGGTTGGCGAGCTCTTACTGGTGAAGATTTTGTGAATGTGAATTGTAATGAAGAAACATGGCGTTGGGAAAAGGGGCATGCATTCTGTACTGGTAAGCCAGTCGGAGTAATCAGGATGAAAGAACAAATTAAAAATTTTGAACTCGTTTGTGAGTGGATGCATAAACAAGATGGAGGAAATTCCGGAGTATTTGTCTGGGCTAGTCCGGCATCGATTAAGAATTTGGAGGCTGGAAAAGGAAGACTGCCTCACGGTATTGAAGTTCAGGTCCTAGATCTTGGATACGCTGAAAAATATACCAAGAGGCACAAAAAACCTGCCGATTGGTTCACTTCTCATGGAGATGTTTTTCCTACAGGGCCTGCTAAAATGAAGCCATTCCCCCCGATTGCGCCGAACGGAAAGAGGAGTTTTCCGTCAAAGAATCTGACCAAAGGAATTAACGAATGGAACCATTATTATGTGAGGGCTATTAATGGTGAGGTCAGATTATGGGTCAATGGTGAGGAGGTTTCTGGTGGTACTAAGTGTGAGCCTTCCATAGGTTATTTATGCTTGGAGAGTGAAGGTGCTCCTGTTGAATTTAAGAATATTAGGATCAGGCCACTTCCCTAATCTGCACCGTCATACGAGATTAAATGAATTTTAAGGAGCGAAGTATCGAGTCTTAAAATTATGCATATTCTTTCGGAGAGGCTTCTTTTGGTCTCTCTTGATTTTGCTGAGACAAAGAGTTTAGCTTTTCATTGATAAGGGATACGGCATTCTCGTGACTGAGTCCGTGCTTTTCTCTTAGAGCGGGAATGTTACCGTGCTCAACGAACTCGTCCGGCCATCCTATCCTTACTACTGGGATATGAATTTCAGCTTCATGAAGAAGTTCAATGATAGCTGCGCCGAATCCGTTGTTTAGAACATGATCTTCAAAGGTGCATATTACTTTCACTTTGCTAGCCATTTCTTTGATGGCTATGCTATCAATTGGTTTGATAAATCGTGGATTCATTAGAGCTACAGAATGTCCCTGTTCTTCTAGTGAGTTACAGGTTTGTTCTGCCATACTAAATAAATGACCCAGCCCAATGAGTCCAATGTCGTTACCTTCTTGAATAACCTCAGCTTTACCTATTTCAAGTTCTTGTGGTTCATCTTGTGGTTTTGCTCCAGTCCCTGCTCCTCTGGGGTATCGAACGGCAATGGGCCCGGAGTCATAATTTGCCATTGTCCATAGCATATTTACGAACTCTTCTTCGTCTTTAGGTTGCATGAACACAAAGTTTGGAACATGACGGAGGTAACCAATATCAAAAAGTCCGTGATGGGTCGGCCCATCATCACTGGATAGTCCTGCTCGATCCATGCATAATCTGACAGGTAAATTTTGAATGCCGATGTCGTGAACCAGCATATCAAATGCCCGCTGCATGAAAGTTGAATAAATAGTGAGGAAAGGCTTAAGGCCTTGAGTGGCTAACCCGCTTGCGAAGAGAGCCGCATGTTCCTCGGCAATGCCAACGTCAAAGTATCGATCCTTTACTTCTTCACTGTCTCTGAATGCGGTGAGTCCAGTCCCACCGGGCATTGCTGCGGTTATGGCAGTTATTTGTTTATCCTCTTTTGCAAACTTAGTGAGATATTCACCATATATTTGTGAATAGGTTGGTACCGAGCTTGGGTCCGTTTCTCCCGTCTCAATTTTATATTTTCCAAGTCCGTGAAATTTATCTGGCTTGTCGAGAGCTGGTTGGTACCCATGACCTTTCTCGGTGATAATGTGCAAAATGACCGGCTCTTTCTGTTCTTTGAGAAATTCGAAGGTCTTAATGAGAAGTGGAAGATCGTGCCCATCAATCGGACCGTAGTAACGTAACCCGAATTCTTCAAATAACACGCTAGGAACGAGTACGTTCTTGGCACCTTTTTCTACTTTTGCAGCTAGGCGACTTACGCCTTTCCCCATCTTTTCTACGAGGGTAGCAGCTCTGTCATGTAGTCCCGCGTAAGCTTTACTTGTTGTGATTTTATTGAAGTATTTTGCAATGGCTCCAACGTTTTTATCGATCGACCATTCATTATCATTCAGAACAATAATGAACGGACTATCAAGATTGGCGACATTATTAAGAGCTTCGAAAGTGGGGCCGCAAGTAAATGCTGCGTCACCAGCAACGGCTACAACATGATCGTCAGTACCTTTCAGTTGCCGTGCAGTGGCCATTCCAAGTGCCGCTGAAAGTGCTGTTCCGGCATGCCCAGCGCCATAACTATCATGCTCACTTTCACTGCGCAGTAAGAATCCGTTCAGGCCTTCATATTGACGAATGGTGTCAATTTTATTCCATCTACCTGTTAGCATTTTATGAACATAACCCTGGTGTGAAACGTCAAAGACGAATTTGTCTTTGGGAGTTTCAAAGACACGGTGTAAGGCCATTGTTAATTCAACGACTCCAAGATTAGGACCCAGATGTCCACCAGTTTGTGATAAGCTTTCAATTAGAACGCGTCGAATTTCAGCAGCTAAATCATTTAGTTGTTCTTCTGGAAGTTCTTTAAGATCTTTGGGGCTTTTTATTTCAGAAAAGTTCACTGTTTTTTAAGAATATTTAAAGATATAAAGCAAAATTAATTATCAGTTTCCTCATCGTTGGAAATACCACTTTCGTCCAGACTTTCAAGCATTACCGAACCATTCGTCAGTTCCTTATTTATTTTATCAATCTTTTGCCGAGCTCCATTAATTCGATCTCGGCATAGTTTAAGCAATTTGGTGCCTTCTTCGTAATCTTTTAATAGCTCTTCAAGAGGAATTTGTTCACTCTCCATTCGCTCAATAATGGATTCGAGTTTCTCAATCGCTTCCTCAAATTGAAGATTTTCGTCAGTTTCTTTTGTCTTCTTTTGGGGCATTACTAAAAATGATATCTGATCCTCTGATGATTAATGTTTTACTGAACAATGGAAAGTGAAAAGCGATACTGCAAATTTTGATGGAAATTTACAAATATGGATTAATACCGATTATTTATTTGGATTTGTATAATAGAAGTAACCCATGGAACTCATTTTTTGGTCGGGTTCTGTAAATGGAAGACCTTCAAAAGAGTTTATTAATCCTTTTCCACTCGGCATCCAGGATTTTGGCTGCACCTTACTCCTCGATGCGCCTGCCATAAATATATTTTGGCCCAGAATGAGAGATCCCCATTCTTTTTCATTTCCATAAATCAAATATGCTAAGGGTTTTCTCAATGATTCTCTAGTAATTAGAATACCTGAAATGGGATTATTATTTTTCTCAGTCCGCTTCATGATTTCACGGAGTTGCGATTTTGTTGTGGGTAACCAGAGAGCTGTCCTGTCCCCGTACCAGGCAACGTCCCACGGAGAATCAGTAACAACAACTTCTTCGGGTTCCGCGCTTTCCCGGATATGCGAAACTAGTAAGCCCTGTGTGGGTTTTTCTTTTTCACCTCCTAAGGCTCTCGGAACGCCCGGTATTAGATTTAAAATCATTGGTACTGTGCTTATTACAATGGCGATCCATAAATGTCCGTTATCAGCAATAGTTTTCATGCTTGGTGCGATTCCTATCCTGCTCCATAAAATTGCCAGCATTGCAATCCCATAACCTGTCATGAGCGGAATAAATAATAAGTGAAGCTGATTTGGGTCAGCGCTCCCCATATCCAAACCAAAGAGTGACATTCCTATAACTGCAGGTATCCACATGGCGAGTATGAACCATCTGAATGCTGCAATTTGTGGGCGTTTGAATGGATGAAGGAGGGAAATGAAGAACAGTGGAGCGACTGCTATGGAACCAAGAAAAGCATAGATTCCATTTAATTGATTGAGTGAAGTTTTAAGTACCTTTGAAGCAAAACCTTCAGCAAAAATATTCCCTGCTGCACGGTTATAAGTGCGATAAATCTCCTCTTCGAACGCACCCATTCCTCCAAACATGGCATAATATCCAGAGCCGAAAATCGATCCGGAAGTGATTAAATTACGTAAGCACCATGGAAGAATGATGACTAGAAATACAGCCAGCATAGAAAAAGCTGCAGTACCCCTAGGTTTAAAATAGAAACATGAGAAGATTACTAGCCCCACGAATGGCCAGACTGCTAACCAATGAGTCAGAGCAAGTAATCCGAAGCATAATGCTGAGAATAAAAGAAACCAAATAGGTTTGCGTTCCATGCACTGGGCTTCAACTGCTCTAAATACCGAGTAACTTCCCAACGTAAATAGAAAAAGCATTAACATCTGAGGTAGACCAGTCTGTGAGAATCGCCACAACAACTCGCAGAGTAACATTAGGACCGCTGTGACTCCTCCTATCTTGGCGTCAAAGACTCTAGAGATGAACAGGAAAGTTATTCCTATTGAAGCTAATAGAAAAATAATTGAAGTGGCCGTAATGACTCTATCTAAATAATAGACTGTGTCTTTGCGATCCCATTTGAAATCATTCTTACCTTTAAAAAAACGCATAACGAGTGAATTTATCATCGGGTTCAGCGGAGCGTGATAAGTGTCATGAAAACCCACCAAATGAACCCCGTCTAAATCCTCGTTATTTTGATCAGCTTGATGCAGAGAGAGGGGTCGAATCATTTTGGTTTGGAAGCTTCCATTCCTGGCTAATTCACGTGCTATTTGAGCCTGCTCCTTTCCCTTGTAATGGGTCAGTCCTTTGAAACCGGGGGCCAGATAAAAAAGCATTAATCCAAAGAGAAGAAGAAGAAAAAGTGCACGACGAAGGATGAGCGTTGAGCTCAATTCGTCATCTGACATGGAAAAAAAACTCCTAAGGGACATGTGTGATAGAAGTTATGGGGTTTCTATTCTGCATACAAATCAATTTTGTATTAAGATTATTCTTCATTAATAGGGTCTTCTTTGATTTTTCTTTGTAAGGTTCTACGACTAATTCCTAGAAGTTTAGCTGCTTCTGTCCGGTTTCCATTAGTATGGTTGAGTGCAGCCATTATCAATTTTGTTTCTGATTTCTCTAGATTAAAAGGTTGATCCGTATCTTTGCTCGTTGTGCTAATAGTGTTAATATTAACTATTGATTCTCCACGGATTGAGGCGGGAAGATGTCTGAGTGTAATTTTCGCGCTATTACTCATAACGACTCCATGCTCAATAGCCGTTCTGAGTTCACGGACATTACCTGGCCAGACATGATTATTAAGGGCTTTCATAGCTTCACTAGATAGTTCTTTGACAGGCTTGCTATTTTCTTTAGCAAATTCCTTTAGGAATGCATTTGCTAGTAATGGAATGTCTTCAATCCGATCTTTCAGTGGAGGCAAAGTGATGCGGACAACATTTAATCGATAAAACAAATCTTCCCTAAATTCTCCTGCAGCCACCAGTTCAGGAATGTTTCGATTCGTAGCTGCGATGAGACGGACGTCTATGTTTATTGTTTTGTTTCCTCCTACCCTTTCAATGGTTCTCTCTCCTAGTGCTCGGAGCAGTTTGACTTGCGTAGATGGATCTATTTCACCTATCTCATCAAGGAAGAGGGTTCCTCCATCAGCTTGTTCAAATCTTCCGATTCTTTTTTCGGTTGCTCCAGTAAATGCTCCACGTTCATGACCAAATAATTCACTTTCTAGTAATTGTGGGGAAAGTGCAGCACAGTGGACAGTGATAAGTTTAGATTTTGGTCTGCCGCTCAAGTTATGAATTGCCTTTGCAACGAGTTCTTTACCGGTTCCATTTTTACCATCAATTAAAACGGTGGCTTTCGATGGCGCTACCTGCTCAATGGTCTCAAAAACCGGCTGCATAGCGGCAGAATGTCCGAGGATGTTCGAGATAGTGAATTTTTTTTCTACTTGTTTTTTTAATTGAGTATTTTCCTCTTTCAGCGAACGGGTGTTCAGGGCCCTTTTTAT
>PVBE010470770.1_pt1 | contig 10732 bp, 10 predicted proteins | sample 1631181 | NCBI WGS metagenome assembly PVBE01 (sample SAMN08397723, study PRJNA350692) | Marine metagenome, whole genome shotgun sequencing project. | isolation source: water | place: Pacific Ocean | collected 2012-04 | reverse complement strand
TGAAAACAAAGACTTGTTTGAATTTTTCTTAGAAGAAGGATTTCGACCAGGAGAATTTATGCCAATTCAAGAAACAGAACGTGGTGCCTATATTTTAAACGCAAAAGACTTATGTCTTATGCCAAAACTCAATGAATATCTTGCACTTGGTATAGATAGTTTAAAAGTGGAAGGAAGAAACAAAACAAATTATTATGCCGCGCTCGTTGCAAGGTCGTACAGACATGCCATAGATGCGTGGGCAAAAGACCCAGAAAACTGGGATCACGAACCATTTTTAGCAGAACTCTATACACTACAAAATCGTGGTTATAGTTTGGCATTCCACAATAATAGACTTACCAACTTGGCACATAATTATGATAGTGCAAAATCTGTGGCACAATATGAAAACGCAGGATATATACGAGAATGGGATGGTGATGATATTATTTTTGAAGTAAAAAATAGAATCGACTCTGGAGATTTAATAGAAATCCTCTCCCCTGCCATGTGGGAACCTGTTCGCCTGCGCATTACAGAATGCATTGACGCAGAAACCGGAGAAGTTACCGACGCGGTTTCGGCAGGACAAAATAAAGCTATTCGACTTCCGGCAAGTATTTTTCTTGGACTTGAAGGAAAAAACATAAAAGAATTATTACCACAATACACGGTTGCACGAAAAGAAAAAAGCATTATTTCAGATCCAGAAAGACTAAAAAGAGATTTGCACAGTTTTTCAACAGAAACAAAAGGGTCTTGTTGTGGCACCAGCGAATCTCCGTGCGATAAATCCAAAAAAACTACTACGTGTTGTAAAAAAGAAAAAAAAGAGATGTCAAAATCCGACACCTCTCCCAAAACAAAAAAACCAAAGTTTGGTACCGACGCTTGTTGTGGAAAAGGCTGCAACGGCTGTCTTATGTTTTGGCATGATACCAAATTTGCCGGACTTCGAGATAAAATGAAAGATAAGAAAATTGGTGAGACGCTTTAGTGATATACAAATAATAAAAGAACCAGCGTATAGCTGGTTTTAACGTCAGAAAACTTAAGGTATGGTGGTGGTTCCAACATCCACCACCTTTTCATGCTGAAACGCACTTCTCTTTAGGTCATTTCTGACCATAATCGCCGGGACTACCACTCCATATACATGGAGAATGCCGCCAGACATGCCACCAACATCAAGTGCTATAAATTGAATAAGTGCTAAAGTGCTTACTGCGAAGACCGCAAATAGACACTGGGAAACAAACACTATCTCAGCATTCTTAGACTTACTTTGTGTCAAGAACGTGTAGCACACAAGCAGGAGTAAAAAAGAAATAGCCAAAGTATTAATCGACGCAGACAAAAGAGATGATAACATAATACCTCCATACCACATAACAAAGAACAGTGCACCAACAATATGTTTGTGGTGCGGCACCCACATACCATACCAAGACATGTATCTTTTGTCAACACCTTCCACAAACCTCTATAAAAAAACACTCTTACAAAGTAAGAGTGGAAAGAAAAGAACAAAAGGAAATAGGCGTTATCCGCTTACACGAAACCTTGAAAGAGGTTCTAAGAGTTTTGAGGTGGGAACAATCCAATGCTTGCCTTGAGCAACATCAATCTGAATCGCATCCTTTTGGACCAATCCACGAATACCTTCGTGCACATGGCGTATACCAAATATTGCGCCAGTAAACGGAAGATAATGCTTGGGAACTGTTTTAATGTTTGGGGTTGCAGGGCGATTGCCAAAAAAACGATACATACCAAAAGTTGTGGTCATCTTTAAGCGATACAAAAACATGTTTTTTTTGTATACTGCCTTAGATTGTTTATTGCATTCCAACAAATCATTTCGTCTAATACTATCCTGTTTTATGGCAAGATACTCAAGTTCAATACCAGAAAGAAATGGGTCAAGCTCAATCCTGCACCATTCACCTTTTTGCTTACAGTGCTCTATAATCCGAGCAGCAACCTCTTCATCCTCCATTCTCCCAAATGTATCTGGAAGTGCGTAATGAGGAATACGAAACTCTTTTGGGTGGTGCGGCATTGTGTCCGCAAATTGTACTGTGTCTTGTAACATGTCAATCTTCTCCTTTTTGGTTAAGACAATAAAAGACCCATACATTAAACCATACTTTTGCATTTTTGTCAACTTGCCCCACTCTCAAATCCCTGATATAGTGAAAACCATATGATTCAAGCAAAAGACCTATCTATGAGCTTTTCGGATGTTCTGTTTACAGACATCTCTTTTTTGCTTGGAAATAAAGAAAAAGTTGGGCTGGTCGGACTTAATGGTTGTGGAAAAACAACGTTAATGAAAATTATAGCAGGGGTAGAAAAACAAGATGGCGGAACTGTCGAGTTGACGCATGAAAAAATAGCCTATTTACCACAAGAATTTTCTTTTACCAGAGATGTCTTTTCTGGAGAAGATAAAGAATTATTTGTTGGTGAATGGATAGAATCCCTTGTGGAAGATGTGTACTCAGAAAAATGGAAAGTAGACAAAATACTTGCGTCACTTGGTGTCTATGTTGGTGATCCAGAAACACAAAAACACAGAAAAGGGTTGATTGATGAATTTTTGGCAATACACAAACTAAGTGATGGCCAGAAAATGAAACTCTATTTAGCAAAAATTCTTGTAACCGAACCCACCATTCTTTTGCTTGATGAACCCACAAACCATTTGGATATAGAAGGAATAGAATGGTTTGAAACATTTATACAAGCGTTTGGTGGAATTTGCATTATTATTTCTCATGATAGAGAATTTCTTAATAATACCACCAATACTATTTTTGAAATTGACGAAAAAAAGCTTAATATATTTACCGGCAATTATGATGATTATTTACTCCAAAAAGTTGGGTGGATAGAAAAAAGAGAAAAAGCATTTTCGGTTCAAGAAAAGAAACGAGAACACTTGGAAAAACTGCTAAAATCAGCAAGGAACATTAAAAGCGGGAACAAGCGAGGAAAAGCGGTAAAATCAGCAAAAAAAAGAATTGAAAGAGAAGTAAAAACAGAGGAGATAACTGCATACGAAGAACAGAAACTAAAAGATATTAGCATAGAAAGCGCAATGCATAATAAAAAACTGGTGCTAGATATTTCAGACCTCTCTTTTGCTTACCCAAAATCAGAACCATTGTTAATTGATACACATTTTAAAATATATGGCAATGAAAAAGTATGGTTTTATGGAAAAAATGGTATTGGAAAAACCACACTCATAAAACTTATTCTTGGAAGCGCAGCAGATCAAGATCAAGAAACTACACTACCAACAAGTGGTACTATTCGTATTGGTGAAAGTATTTCTTGGGCATACTTTTCCCAAGACCAAAGCCATTTACCAAAAAATAAAACTGTTCGAGAATATATTATAGAAGAAACTAATATAGATTTTAGTCGCTCATTTGGTGCGCTGGAAAAATTTCTTTTTCCAAAACATTTACAAAATTACACCATACAAGAGTTAAGCCCCGGGCAACGCGCAAGGCTCAGTTTTGTGGTTTTTGCACAAAAAAAATATGATTTTCTTATTTTGGATGAACCAACAAACCATTTAGATATTAAAACAAAAGAAGTTATAGAGCAGGCCATAAAAGAATTTACTGGTGCCATACTACTTATTTCCCATGACAGATATTTTGTAGAACACATACATTGCGACCGCGCAGTTACTCTGCAAAACCAAAAAATCATGTAATAAAAAACCGAACCTACATGGTTCGGTGCAAATCTGCTACCCTTCCAAACACTCTTGGAACAGTACTTTATCCTCTTCTGTGGCAAATATGCAGGTCAATACATGTTGAAAACAGATTTTGGAATCTATTATCTGTGTTTTACAAAACTGTACACAATGCTCAATGAGAATAAAAAAAGAACAGACTTGTTCAAGCACACCCTCAGCGTACTCCTCCAAAAACGACGTAAACACAGAAATCTCATCATCCAAGAAATGATACCCTTTCATGCGTGTAGTCATCTCATCAAGAGAAGCAAGGGCGCATTTTTGTGGCTCCGATTGCAGGGCCGAGGGAATTTGTTCATCTGTCATTAAACACCTCCTTTGGTGTAACATGTAAAAAAGAAAAATCGAACATCTCTAGCCTATCAGAAATAAGAAAAAAGTCAACCTTTAAAAGAAATCCCCTCATTAGACAGTTTTGAGTTCACCAACTCACCTAAAACCAGAACACCAAAAGCAACAAATCCAAAAATATGTAAAAATCCACCACCAAAACCACCAATTTCAACAGCAGAAAACTGTATAATCATAAATAAACTAAAATTCAAGATAGCAAATAAACAAGAATTAATAAATTCTATCCTTTTGTTTTTGTACCCTCTTCTAACAAAAAAACACGAGGTCAATAGTAATATGAAAAATAATATTACAAAAATATTCATTACAACAGAAAGCATTTGGTGCATTATAGCGACCTCCTTTTAAAGAGCGAAAAAAATACCTTTACCACACAACACAAATATTGCAGTGGATTGGTAGCGTATATTCTATCAAAAAGCGATTGTTTTGTACAGGTTTTGGCGCATGTCTTCTGGGAAACTCTTATACTCTTTCATTTTTGTGGAATTCGCTATACAATATATATACGCATATTTATTTAATTTAGCACTATATGAACATTAATAGACACATTATACGAGGTTATGATATTCGTGGGATAGTTGGAGAAGACTTATCCGAAGAGCTGTATACTCACTTTGGTAGAGCATATGGCACAATTATGAAGAAAAATGATGTGACCACAGTAATTGTTGGTGCCGACTGCAGAGAGACAAGTGATGTGTACAAAACTGCCTTCATTCGTGGTATTCACGAAACTGGGCTCAATACTATAGATATTGGCATGGTCTTGGTTGGGCGAGTATATTGGGCTCAATACCACTTTACAACGAAGGGAGCTGCAATGATTACAGCCTCGCACAACCCAAGAGAATTCAATGGTATAAAACTTGCAAGCGATTTTTCTGAATCCATGATTGCAGAAGAGCTACAAAATATGGCAGACATAGTAGAAAAAGAAGACTACAGTCTGGTAGAAACTCATGGCACAGGAAAAGAAGAGGATATTACAGAAACATATTTTACCAACCTTATTGGAAGGTGTGCTGTCTCAAAACCTTTTACGGTGGTGGTTGACCCAAGCTGTACCACAGCAGGAGCCATTATTCCAAACCTTTTACGCCAAGCTGGGTGCACTGTTATAGAAGAAAATTGTGAAGTAAGTGGAAAATTTCCACTTGGTGTGGCCGACCCAACCGAAGAGGTTGTGGCAAAACGATTGGCCGAAGGTGTTGTGGCACACAAGGCAGACATTGGGTTTTCTTATGATGCAGACGGAGATAGAATTGGCATAGTAGATGAAACTGGTCAAATTATTTGGAACGATGTGTTAGTTGCACTATTTGCTAAAGATATTTTAGCCACATACCCAAACTCCACTATCATGTACAACACACTCTGTTCTAAACTTGTATCAGATACCATCATTGCCGAAGGTGGAACACCTTTTATGTGGCGAACCGGACATGGATTTTTAAAGAAAAAAAACCAAGACGTTGGCGCACCTTTTATTGGAGAACTTTCTGGCCACTTTTTCTTCTCAAAAGATTTCTACAATCATGATGATGGGTGTTACGCCACGCTCCGTCTTTTGAACTACTTATCAAAAACAGGAAAAACACTCAGTGAAGAAATTGCTGCGTTGCCACAATATATTTCTAGTCCAGAAATAAAACTCTATTGTGCAGAAGATAAAAAAGTGGCACTTATTGGAAAAATCAAACCAGTACTTGAGTCAGACTATCCAAATGCAGAGATTATAGACGATGAACGCGCGGGAGATGGTATTCGACTAGAGCTTCCAGATTCCATGTTTGTTATTCGCTATTCTCAAAATGGCCCATACATTACAATAAAATTTGAAGGAAAAACTGAAGAGCAATATGTCACACTCAAAAACTACATCAACACACTGTTACACACGTTTGAAGAAGTGGATTGGAGCCACGCTATTTGTGTAAACAAAGAAAGTTTAATATAATAGAAGTATCATATAATAAGGAGATATGGTACATCGCACAAACAAACAAAGATACGACGATATCATAGACTCTTGTATAGACCAAGACCCTTCTGGTTTATATCACAATAGCACAGACATTCTTGATAGTGACACCACAAAAACAGAAACCCAGTATACCAAAACACAGACATCTCCAAAGCCAAAAACATATATATAAAAAAGACCTTTCATTAGGTCTTTTCATGCAAATACCTCTTCACAACAAAACTCATCCCCAGAAAACTGAATACCCCGCTTTTTGTGTGGAACAAAATTATCCATAAGCTGCTTCTGTACTTTTGGAATATCTTTGGGGTCGGTACAGTGGACAAAGAACTCTTGTTTTGATTGACTACTGAGAAACACAATTCTAAAGCCACATGTATTATATTTCATAGAGACAAATTTTGCCCTCCTTCCTGCGTTGGAGGATTTTTTTGTTCTCCCCATTGTACCAAGACTTAGTCGCTTCACCAATGGCAAGCACAACATGAATTTGACCAAATGTTTTGCTGCTTCTGTAACAGAACCGTGAGTTGAAGGAATTTTTTCATGATGAAAATGAACAGCCATATCACTTCTCCTTTTGTGTGTGTTAATATAGGCTTTTTTACCTTATCACAAAATAAGACATTTGTCAAGACTGTATATCGTTGTACAGACAATATACAGAAACATAGTAACGCTTCCCATAAAAACAAAAATCTCTATTAATACTGGCGAATTACCGCTTTTACCACCAGTGTAATATGAAGCTCTTGGTCTGGGTATATTGGGGGATATGCCGGATTTGCTGCTTCCAGATACACAACACCTTTGTTCTTGCGCAAAAACTTTACCGTCCATTCTCCATCAACCGAAGCCACCACAATGTCGCCCGGGGCAATATTGTTTGTTTTTTCTACAAGAACCAAATCACCACCCTTAATCCCCTCTCCTTTCATAGAATCTCCTTTTACTCGCAACAAAAAGGTGTCATCTTTTTTTGTAATTAGCATCTCGTCTAATGTCATAGCTTCTGAAACCTCTTGCTCTTCTGTGGTTGGAAATCCCGCAACAACACTCCCCAGCATTGGCACACCAGAAGTGATTTTTTCTGGAATCAGTTTCCCTGTACTATCTTTGGATAATACCCCTTCTTCTACACAACGATTGACCACGTATGCAACCGCGCCTTTTGACTTAAGTCCTGTAATCTTCATGATTTCGGTGTATGTTGGCATGCGTTTTTGTGCTTTGTAAAAGTCTATAATTTGTGTGAAATATGTTGTGCTCATATGACTATAGTATATTAGAACGAACGTTCTATTGTCAACCCCTTATTTTTAGCAAAAAAATGCAGTTGTTCACAGAATATACACAAACACATAAAAATATACTGTAACAAAAATGATATACTTGAGGCGTTACTGTTATTACCTCTACTTCTACCACTCTCATGTCACACACTCCACACTCTGTTTTACAACAATATTTTGGATATAGCACCTTTCGCCCAATGCAAGAGGACATTATCACATCAATTCTTGAAAAAAAAGACACACTCGTGCTCATGCCAACTGGCGGAGGAAAGTCGCTCTGCTTCCAGATACCGGCCATCCTTAAGTCTGGGGTGTGTATTGTCGTGTCTCCACTTATCTCACTCATGAAAGACCAGGTAGATAGCCTGCAAGCAAATGGTGTGGAGGCAAACTACCTCAATAGCACCCAAACTCCAGACGAGCAAGATGTTATTGAAGCTAAAGCAATAAAAGGAACTCTTGACCTGTTATATGTCTCTCCTGAAAAACTTGTTTCTCAGGGGTTTTTACACTTTCTTGACCGTGTGCAAATAAATATGTTTGCCATTGACGAGGCCCATTGTATTTCTTCTTGGGGCCATGATTTTCGTCCAGAATATACACAGCTTGGAAGAATTCGTGAACAATTTCCAGACATTCCGTGCATTGCTCTAACTGCCACAGCAGACAAAGTGACCCGCCAAGATATTATCACACAACTTGGTTTGGTGCAGCCAAAAATATGTATCTCCTCTTTTGATAGACCAAATATTTCACTTTCTGTTCTTCCGGGAAGAGGAAAACTTGCCACCATAAAAGAGTTTGTTGCCTCCCACCCAGAGCAATCTGGCATAATATATTGTCTTAGTCGAAAATCTACAGAAAAAGTTGCACTCTCTTTGCGAAATAGTGGCTACAATGCCGAATCATATCACGCAGGAATGAGTGCAGAACAAAGAGAGACCACACAGCAACGGTTTATTTTTGGCGGAATAGATATTATTTGTGCCACTGTTGCGTTTGGTATGGGCATAGACAAGCCAGATGTTCGCTGGGTTATTCACCACAATCTACCAAAAAACATAGAAGCGTATTACCAAGAAATTGGCAGGGCCGGTAGAGACGGACTTCCAAGTAAAGCTGTGTTGTTTTATAGTTTTGCAGACGTTATGTTGTTGCGTGATATTATAGAATCTAGCGGACAAAAGGATGTGCAAATGACAAAACTAGAGCGCATGCAGCACTATGCCGATGCGGTTACGTGTAGACGAAAAATCCTTCTGACGTATTTCAACGAATCTCTTGCTACAAATTGTAATAACTGTGATGTATGCAAAAACCCACCACATGTCTTTGATGGCACCATTATTACACAAAAAGCACTCTCTGCCATTGCACGGCTCAAAGAGTCAGTTGGCTCTCAAATCCTTATTGACGTGCTTCGTGGATCAAGTAGACACGAAATTATTTCTCGTGGATATCACACAATAAAAACATATGGTGCCGGAAAAGACATAACGCCACCATACTGGGAGCAATACATACTCCAAATGCTCAACACTGGTCTTATTCATATTGCATACGACAGAGGTAGAACACTCTCGCTCACCTCTCTTGGTCGTGAAGTGTTGCTAGGAAAAACACAAGTATCTCTTGTAGACGCGGCACATGTAGCCGAAAGAACAAAAGCTCAAAAAATGCGTGGTAAAAAAAATACTATTATATCTCCACACGCATCACAGCTCTTTGATGAATTGCGAAAACTTCGAAAAGACATAGCACAAGAAGAGAACAAACCTGCCTATATTGTCTTTCATGACGCCACGCTCAAAGAGCTTGCAGAAACACAGCCAACGTCTATTGACCAAATGATGAAAGTTGGTGGTATTGGGCAAAAAAAGTTTGAACAATATGGTGCATTATTTTTGGGAAAAATTCTTGAATACCTAGAAAAAAAAGAAGTGGTTTCGGTGTAGCATAACATATTGTATTGTAAAAAAAGGCGATCTGTCCACAAAAAAAACACAGAAAAATCTCTGTGATTTTTTAATATATTACTATTGTGGTATACTATTACTATCTATTTATAATTTACATCATATGGATTCCATCCAATCGCTCCTTCAACCGCCAAATGTGTATTACATTATTGGCGCGCTCCTTCTTTTTGCCTTGTATCAATTTATTACCGTCAAAAAACCGTCCATGCTTGCGTCTTCTTTATTTAGTAAGCTCAAAACAGGTGGCGGTGGTACACCCATTCTTAATTCTTTTACCGTAGACTTTACAGAACTCGCCAAACTCGGAAAAATCGACCCAGTTATTGGAAGAGAAAAAGAAATAATACGACTCGCACAAATCTTATCCAGAAAAAGAAAAAATAATGCCGTCCTCGTTGGGTCACCAGGTGTAGGAAAAACAGCCATTGCCGAAGGTATTGCCGTACAAATTGCAAAAGGAAATGTACCAGAAACTATTCAAGGAAAACGAGTCCTTTCTTTGAATGTTGCTAATCTTTTATCTGGTACAAAATACAGAGGAGAATTTGAAGAACGAGCAAAAAAACTCGTAGAAGAAATTAAATCAACAAACCGAACCGTTATCTTGTTTATTGATGAACTTCACTCTGTGATTCAATCACAAGGAACAGAAGGGGCAGTAAATTTTGGTGATATCCTAAAACCAGCCCTCGCCAGAGGAGAACTGCAAATGATTGGCGCCACAACCACAGATGAATACGCTAAATACATTACCACAGACCCAGCCCTAGAACGACGATTTCAGCCAGTAGAAATAAAAGCGCCAACACAAAAAGAAACCTATGAAATACTTAAGGGTATTAAAGAAAAATACGAGTGTCACCACAGGGTGCAATTTACCGACGAAGCGCTCAAAAAAGCAATTACCCTGACACATCAAAAAATTAAAAAACGAACTCTTCCAGATAAAGCAATTGATGCTATTGACGAAGCCGCCTCTCTTGTTCGTGTTTCGCACATAAACCAAGCTGTGCAACTCGTTTTATGTGATGCGGTTATTAAAAAGCACCCAGACATTCAACAAATTTGGGAAAAGATACAGATAATAGATCAGCAAATCTCTCACGCCACCAACCCGCCAGAAAAACAATTATTAATAGAACAACGAGAACAACAAGAAGATGTGCTGGCGCAAAAAGGACTGTTGTCGGTAGATGTTAGCGATATAGAATCAGTTGTCAGTGAGTGGTCTACATAAACAATACATTCTTTACTATTTAATATACTCATATGCCAAGAAAAGCCCAGGTGAAGGTGCAATCAGCAACTTCCGCCAACACAAAAATGGCACTTGCCACAGCGGCACTGCTTA